>Ga0070741_10005151_pt1 | contig 29368 bp, 31 predicted proteins | sample Coa_R1_4_FD_66440 | JGI IMG/M metagenome (GOLD analysis project Ga0070741, IMG submission 66440) | Surface soil microbial communities from Centralia Pennsylvania, which are recovering from an underground coalmine fire - Coalmine... | ecosystem: Environmental > Terrestrial > Soil > Unclassified ... | reverse complement strand
GACGAGGACATCGAGGCGTTCGCGACCCCGGATGCGCTGCGGGCGGTGTACGACCTGATCGTCTTCCCCGGGCACACCGAGTACGTGACCGGGCGGCTGTACAACCTGATTCAGGGCTTCCGCGATCTCGGCGGCAACCTGCTCTTCCTCTCGGCGAACAACTTCTTCCGCCGGGTCGACCGCACGTCGAACGGCGTGCGCTTGAAGCTGATCGACGAGTGGCGCGATCTCGGCCGTCCCGAAGAGGGGCTGCTCGGCGTGCACTACATCGCGAGCGACCGAGGTCAGCGTCACGCGCCGTTCACGGTCGTCGGCGCCGACGTCGCACCGTGGGCGTTCGCGAACACCGGTCTCACGAACGGTGCGCAGTTCGGGTCGTACGGCATCGAGATCGACGCGCGTGGCCCCGCGTCGCCGCCGAACGTGGTGGTGCTCGCGACGATCCCGGATCTCTTCGGCGCGGGCCGGTCGGCGGAGATGGCGTACTACGAGCACCCGAGCGGCGCGAAGGTCTTCTCCGCCGGCGCGCTCAACTTCGGCGGCCAGGTGATGCTCTGGCCCGAGACGCAGCAGCTGCTCGAGAACGTCTGGCAGCGCCTCGCGTAACGCCGTCGCCGCGGCCGCGAGCCGTCCGCGACCGCGATACCCTGTGCGGCCTGCCCTCTTAGCTCAGTTGGTAGAGCACCTCCATGGTAAGGAGGGGGTCGACGGTTCGAGTCCGTCAGAGGGCTTCGTTTTCAGCCTGCTAGTTCTGCCTTTCTGTTTTCTGTGCTGACGCCGTTCTGACGTTTCAACGTCCAGGCCGTGTCCACCAGCGTCCACGGCTCGGCTTCGGGTGCGTTGAGCGCAAGGACTCTTTCAAGTCTCGTTTCCTCTCGAAGGCGCCCGGTCGTGTCGCAGCTTTCTGTATCGCGAGATGAAGCCGCGATGGGGCGCTTCGGCCTATCGCCACGGATCACGCTGATGCGGCCCGGCGCAGCGATCGTGGGTCCCAACGTGCTGAAGAGACAGCTGGATGACTGCATTCTCTGCGGGCACAGATGTCTTCTTCGCGATCGCCGACGGCGTCTTTGGAATGGCCACCGGCCTAACCCCTCTTCTATCGTGCCCATGCGCGCGAGCGGGCGGGGCCGTTGGCCGCCGCGGTGTGAACTGGTGCTCGAGGAAGGTGGGCTTCGCCGCCACCGCCGGTTGACGCCCTTACGCGCAAGCCGCATGCGGCAACCCGTCGCCCTCGCTATATCGTGATGTGGACCGGGTGGAGCCGCCACGTCGCCCACTGCCAGAACCAGGCGGCCAGCTTCGCTGGCGCGTCGGGTCGCGATGAGCGGTCGGCGACGGGTGTGGCGCGCCAGCGAAGCAGCTGCCACGCCCAGGTCGGGATGTCGCGTTGGAGCGCGGCCGGGCGGGGAACGGCAACCAGCTGCACCTCTCTGCTCGGGCCTTCGTTGCCGGCACCGTCGACCGCGGCGAGGGCGTATGTGTTCGTCTGGATCTTCCCTCCGGTCGCGCTAAACGTCGGCGCGAGCAGCTGCGTGCTCGTCCCGGGAGCGGTGGCGACCGCCCTGCCGTCGCGGCGCAGGACGTAATGGTCGACACCGACGTTGTCGCGTGCGGGCTGCCAGTCGAGCCGGAGCGTCGCCCAGACGATCCCACCAGGCGTGACGACGATCCTCGCCGAACCCGTCCCGGGGATGGTCGGCGGCGCGGTGTCGGCGGCGGCTGGCGGCGGCGTCGCGGCCGGACCGCTCGGAGTCCCGGGACTAACGGCTCCGGGCACGACCGTCGTCCGGTCGCTGAACTCGGAGGTGTTTCCGTCGGCGTCGGTCGCCGTCGCGTCGACCGTTGACCCGACCGGCGCGTTGGCGGCAAAGGTGAAGCTGTAGCTCGCGTTGCCGGTCGCGTCGCTGGTGACGGTGCCGCCGCCCGCCCAGTTGTCAGGGCCGCCCGCGGTCGCACTGTCGTAGAAGTCGAGCGTGTAGGTCGTGTTGGCCGTGCCGGCGTACGTCCCGGCGACGATCAGCGAACCGTGCTCGGCAGACGTGACGATTGGTGAGTTGACGAGCAGGTTGGGGCCCGCGCGCGGCGCGCCGGCGGCGCCGTTCGCCGTCGGTCCGTCACCGGCGAGATCGATCTTGCCCCCATCGTTGTTGTATATCGAGTTGCCGCGGATCGTGACCGCGACGCTGGTGTCGCTCGTGCTCGTGCCGACAATGATCCCCGCCCCGGTGTTGCCGTCGATCGTGTTCGCCTGTCCGGCACCCGTGCCGCCGATCGTCAGGTTCGGCCGCAGCGTGTCCGCCGCCGCCGTGATCTTGATACCGAATGCGCCGTTGTTCTCGATCGTGTTGCCATAGATCGCAAGTGGGCCGCTGAAGGCATCCTGGACGATCGACGTGACGGGACCGACGACCAGACCGCCGGTGCTGTTGTTGCGGATCGTGTTGCCCTGGATCGTCACGCCCGGATCGACGGCCGGGTCGGTGTCGCGGGTCGCCTGGTTACGGCCGAGGTGAACGAGGCCCGTGCCGCCGTTGTTCTCGATCGTGTTGTTCGTGACCTGTGAGGTGTTGCTCAAGCAATCGATGTCGAGACCGTCGCCGCCGTTCGCCCGCGGCTGCGTACCGGTCGGGTCGAGCCCGATCAGGTTGCCGGAGATGACGACACCGGCGGCGGCCAGCGGAACCTGGAACCCGTTCACGCGGCCGTCAATTCCCTTGCCGGTGTTGCCGCCGATCACGTTGTCGACGATGCGGTCGCCGTCGGTCCCGACCAGCGCGCGAAGCCCCGGCGCCAAGCTGATGCCCGTGGTATTGCCTGCGGCGGTTCCGTCGGGGGCGAGTCCGATGTAGTTGTCCTCGATCGTCCAGTTCGCCGGGATCCGGAACTGGGCATTCCGCGCGACGCGTGACGCGGTGAGCGCGGTAGCGGCGCCGGTAATCGACAGCCCTTTGATCGTGACGTTGTCGTAGCCGACGGAGATACCGGCGTTCGCGCCCTGGATCTGGATCATGAGCGTCAGTGGCAGGCCGCTGCAGTCCGCGCCGGGCTGCGTGCAGCCGTCGATCGTCGTCCCGTCGGCCAGAATTGCCGGAAGGGCCGTCGCCGGCGTGATCGTGAAGGGCCCGGTGCCCGGAATGGCGAAGCCGATCGAGCTCCCCGGCGCTGCATTCGCATCGAGGATCGCCTGCCGCAACGATCCCGCTCCCGAGTCGTTCGTGTTCGTCACCGTCAACGCCGCCGCCCGCGCGACCCGCGGCTGGACGAGACTCGCCGACCCGGCGACGAACAGAACAAGAAGTACGCCGACCGGAAAGGCGACCGCGCGCCGAAAGACCCCCGACAACATGAAACTCACTCCCTCGTAACCGCTCGAGTTCCGAGACCGTGTTACGCAACGGCGCAACGGCGGCAAACTTCGATCCCTCATGCGAGGGGATCGAAGGCCTCGCGCCTGAGTTCGTCGTGTCCGTTTGCCACGTCAGGCGACGAAGTGTGGAGCAGTTGTGGAACAACGGGGTTGCAACCCACCGCAACCGTTGGCAAAGGCAGGTGCCGCGAAAGCCGCCTACTTACTTGCGAACCGTTGCATACGGTTGCCAGCGTTTGCGCCCAGTGTTACATGGTAAGGAGGGGGTCGACGGTTCGAGTCCGTCAGAGGGCTCTGCAAAAGCGCCGCACGTCGGCGCTTTCTGCCCCCACGGCCACCATGGCACCACCTACCCCGACCTGCCCTGGGAACCCAAACCGGCCTTCCACGCAGTCGCCGACTACTACGCCCAACACTGAAGCCCCGCACGCGGCCAGCATGAAAAGCTCCCAACCGGACTGTCCGGCGGCAGATCGCTTTCGTCCCATGGCCGAAGCAAGAGCCAGCGGTCGGCAAACGTTGGATCAGGGGACGCGAGCGCCAGCTCATCAACCTACGAGGAGTCCTTCGGCATCTGGCCGCTCTCCCAGGCCGCCGATGCATGCAAGCGGCGATCTGTTCGCTGTGGTGATAGCCCTCACCGCGGCCCTCGAGCGGCAGCCCGGAGCGCGCTGACGTAGAGTTCGCGACTTGCGGACGGGTCGGGCGCGATCACCGCCACCGTCGAGAGGAACTCGATTTTCACATCGCCTAACTTCTGAGTGGCCGGCGGACCATCCTGTGCCGCAGCTCAACATCGAATTCGACGTGGGCGCCGCCACGGCCGTAGGTCCAGCAGCACAGGAACTCGAGCAAGCCGGCTACGAACTGCTGCACCCACCGCGGGAGGAACCGTGGGGCCAGACGGTTGCCAGGCTGCAATCGCCGGAAGGCGCGATCGTCGGCATCTCTTACATCCCCTTGTTCCACGACCAAACTGACGCACCGGGCCGCTGAGCACGAGGAGGCCCCGTCCCACTGCCTCGCCGGTGTCACCACTTCGCAAAGTGCAGCACGGGCGCGCGTGATAGACCAGCTTGCTACGGGTCGCCTTCAGCCCCGGACGGCGCGGATGGAGCACTTATGGAGCAGAGCGGGCGCAAACGGCTGCACCCGGTGGCAAGTGCAGCTGCCGAGAAAACGGCTCAACCAAGCCGCATCCGCCGCCTACGGTTGCCGATAGTTGCGCGCACAACGAAATGGTAAGGAGGGGGAGGGGGGTCGACGGTTCGAGTCCGTCAGAGGGCTTCGCGAAGTTCCTGCTGATCAGCTCCTGGTGGTGTCTGCAGCCGCTCCGGGCGTTATGAGTCCGCTCTCGTAGGCGAGCACGACCGCCTGGGCGCGGTCGTGGAGGTTGAGCTTCTGAAAGATGCGGGCGACGTGGGTCTTGATCGTCGCTTCGCCCAGCACCAGCTGGCATGCGATATCCGTGTTGGAGAGGCCGCGCGCGACGAAACGGAGCACCTCGAGCTCGCGCGGAGTCAGTTCGGCGAGCGCCGCGGGCTGTTCGCTCGGGGGCGGGCGGCGTGCGTAGTCGGCTATCAGCCGTCGTGTGATGGACGGTGAGAGCAGCGCTTCGCCCGCAGCGACGACGCGGATGGCGTGGAGTAGCTCCTCGGCGCCGGCGTCTTTGAGGAGGAAGCCGCTGGCGCCGGCTCGGAGCGCCTCGTACACGTACTCGTCCAGGTCGAACGTGGTGAGGATCAGGACGCGCGGCCCTCGGTGTCTTTGAGCGGCGATCCGTCGAGTCGCTTCGATGCCGTCGAGGTTCGGCATGCGGATATCCATCAGCACCACGTCGGGATGCATCCGTGCGGCCTCGTCGATCGCGGCTCGCCCGTCGGCCGCCTCGCCGACGACCTCGAGGTCGGGCTCCGCGTCGATGATGACGCGGAAGCCTGTCCGCACGAGGGCTTGGTCGTCTGCGATCAGGATGCTGATCAATTGATCGGTTCGGGGTTGAACGGCAGCCGTGCCCATACGGCGAAGCCGTGCCCGTTGCGGCTTCCGGCTTCGAGGATCCCGCCGTAGAGGGCGACGCGCTCGCGCATCCCGACGAGGCCGTGGCCGGAACCGTTTCGGTTCGGCGATGGGCCGGTGCCGTTGTCGAGCACCTCCAACTCGACCGCTGACGGCTCGAAGCGGACGATCACCTCGGCTTCGGCGCGGCCCGCGTGCTTGAGCGTGTTTGTGAGCGCCTCCTGCACGATCCGGTAGGCGGAGAGGTCGATGCCGGCGGGCAGCTGCACCGGTTCGCCTTCGACGCGCAGGTCGACCCGCAGTCCCGCCGCGCGCACTTGATCGACTAGCCCATCCAGGCGCTCGAGACCGGGCTGAGGGGTCGTGGCTGCCGGCGGTTCGTCTCCGTCGCGGAGAACGCCGAGGAGTCGGCGCAACTCGACGAGCGCGTCACGGCCGGTGGTCTCGATCGACCGGAACGCCTCGCCCGCCGACTCCGGAGCTGCGAGCAGTCGCGGCCCCGCCTGCGCCTGTACGACCATGACACTAACGCTGTGTGCAACGACGTCATGCAGCTCGCGGGCGATACGCGCCCGCTCCGCGACGACAGCCTCGCGCGCGGCAACGTCGTGCTCGCGTTCAGCCAGACGCAGGCGCCGGTCGCGATCGCCGAGCACACGCCGCGCAACCAGCATCGCGACCAACAGCGCGATCCCGAAGAAGGCGGAGTTCGCGGGGCGCTGGTAGATCCCGGCGAACGGCACGCCGACGAACAGTGCAACTGCAGCGACCGCGACAGCAAACTCCTTGGTGTTGGTCCAGACCGCGAGCGCGTACACGTCACACACCCACGCAACCGAGGTGGAGAGGACCTCGATGTGCGACGAGATCCCAAACTCGACCGACATCGCACCCTGCGCGACAAGACCGACGAGCAGCGGGTGCCGCCGCCGAAACGCGACCGCCCCGGCCACGACCGCGGCAACGACCGCCGCGACGAGCCGATGCCCTCCGGCATCGTGGCTGAGCCAGACCTCCAGCTCACCCGCAGCGAGCAGAACAACAGCGACCACCCGGTCCACCAGAAGACCATCGAGCCGGGGAGCTGAAAGTCCCATGAGGTCGGCGCGCACGAACTGAACGCTAGAACCTTTGCGGCGCCCTGTCGTCAACCTGCAGACGGAGCCGAACCCCACGAGATTGACCCTCTGGGGCTACTCGCGTTCCCCTTGCCCGCCGACGACGCCGATTCGCGACCCCCGTAGCGTCAGGCGAGTCACCCACCTTCGGAGGAGCCGTGATGAATGCACGTCTGCACGACCGACTCTTCGCCGCCTGCGGGATCGTCTTCGTCGTCCTGGAGCTCGGCGGGACGTTTCTCGCAATGGCAACCGGCAAGACGCACGACCTCACCGTGACGACGAGCACCGCAAAGCTCGCCGCTGCGATCGCGAAACCCGTCGGCACGGGCGTCTGGGCCGGCGCCTACATGGAACTGCTCAGCATCGGCTTCTTCCTCGCCTTCGCCGTCTGGGCAGCAGACAAGCTCGGCGGCGGCCTGCTCGGCTCGGTGACCCGCGCCGCCGCCTACGCGAACGCCGGCGCCGGTGTGGGCGCACTCGCTGTCATGAACACCGTCTCCTACCAGGCCGGGCACGGAATCACCCTCGGCACCGCCCGCACGCTCACCGTCCTCTCCGAATCGATCTACGTCAGCACCTGGTTCCTCACCGCCGCCTTCCTCGCCGCCGCCGGCATCCTCGCTCTCCGCGCCGGCCGGCGCGCGCTGGGCTGGTCAGCGATCGCGATTACCGCCTACACCCTCGTCATCACCCCGCTCTCAGTCGACAACGCCGGCCAATTCTCGCAACTGCTCTGGTTCGCATGGGTTGTTTGCGCAAGCGTCTCGCTCGCACGAAACCCGCGCCGCGTCCCCGCGCCAGCGCTCGCAACCAGCCACTAGATCAAGCCACTCAGCCTGCCCGAGCAGCTGCACACAACGCAGCCGCCCGGGCAGGCGACCACCTCTCGAGAAACAGAAAGTGGTCTATCCCGACGCCAGTCGGTATGGAGCATTTGTGGAGCAGAGCGGACGCAAACCCCCGCAAACGACGGCAAGTACCGCCGCTTCGAAAGGCTCGCGAATCCCTGCACCCAGCCGCCTGTAGTTGCATCCGCTTGCCGGGGACCCGGGATGGTAAGGAGGGGGTCGACGGTTCGAGTCCGTCAGAGGGCTCTGAAAGTCCCTGGTGACAGGGACTTTATGTTTCTCACTGGCAACTGCTGTGCCGTGGTGTGTGATCGCTCTCCGACCGAAACCACTCGCCCAGTGCCACTGCCGCCATCAGCACAGCCAGACTGCGAGCGGACGGAAAGGACGGCTGACCACAAGACGGCCAGCATCAAGGTCGCGGCGGTAAAGGTGAATTGACCGCTCAGGTGACCGCGGTTGAACCGCTCCCCTCGGGATCCGCAGACGGCGGCGAGTACCTCGTCCACCTCCGGCTCGGTGGCACAGACAGCAGCCTTCGCGCAGGCGTGCAGGCCCAAGTCATCCTCACGCTCAGCCCACGATGAGCCGCGCCGCAAGAAGAGCCCTCGCCTGGGCAGGGGATGGCCCCGCGGAAGCCAATCGCCTCGTTCTGAGAGGCTCGACAACGCCAGTTACGTTTCGTCTGCGGTTCCGATAGACAAGGCGATGGACGATCAGGCGACGGCGTCTTGGTGGCGCCATTACGGGAGCGTGTACCGATTCGTGCGTCGTCGTTCGCCGTCGCACGAGGACGCAGAGGATGTTACCCAGGAGGTGTTTGAGGCGGCCGCGGCGGCGCTCGCGAAGGCGCGGCTCGAAGCAGAGCCGCCGCTCGCCTGGCTGTACGCGGTGGCGCGGCGGCGGCTCGTCGATCGGCTGCGGACACCGTCGGCGCAGCAGGCACCGCTGGACGAGGAGACGACCGCTGCCGGCGTCGATGAGCATGCTTACGCGCCGGCGATGGTGCAAGCGCTGGTCGAGGGGCTGAGGTCGCTCGAGGAAGGGCAGCGACGCGTGGTCGTGTCGAAGCTGTTCGAGGGCCGCTCGTTCGCGGAGATCGCCACGGAGCTCGAGGTGAGCGAAGAGGCGTGTCGGATGCGCTTCTCGCGCGGCCTTGTCCGACTGCGCCGTCAGCTCGAAGAGAAAGGAGTCACGCCGTGACCAGGACCGTTGACGTCTGGACCGATCCCGACCTCGAGCAGTTCGTCCGCGACGAGCCGGAGCTGGCGGCGATCGCCGACGCCCTCGCCCAGGGAGACGTGCGCGCGCTCCGGCGGCGCGGAACCAGTCGGCTGCGACAGCCGGCGCCTATCGGCGTGCTCGCGGCCGCGGTCGCCGCCGCGGTTGTAGTGGCGTTGATCGCGCCGTGGAACCGTGGCAGCGGCAGCCTCAGCGACATGGCGCTAGCCGCGGTGGGGTCGCTGCCGGTGTTGCATGTGATCGCCGAGACGCAGACCGGCAACGAGATCGTTGATCTGCAGACGGGTGCGTCCCGCGCGGTGTTGCAGCAGCAGGAGATCTGGTACGACGCCGACAAGGGGCTGAAGCACACCGTGATACGGGACGGACAGACGCTGGTCCAGGACGAGCTCGACACGCCGCAGGGCGGCTATGTGCCGGGCAAGATCGTCTACGACTGCGCCTGGATCGCCGCCCACCCGGTCGCCGCGACCAAGGCGCGGGTGAGCTGCAACGCCTCCGGCCAAAACGGCACCACCCCACGCACGATCCCGCGGCCCACGCCGACGCTGGAGCCAGGCCTGGCCGGCTTCGTCGACGGCTACCAGCAGGCGCTTGCATCAGGGCAAGCTCGCAACGGCGGCAGCGGCCAAATCGACGGGCAGCCGGTCGACTGGCTGCTCTTCCAGACCGGCGACGGCAGCGAGAAGGTCGCGCTCGACCAGGCAACCCACAGGCCGATCCTGCTGCAGGACGAACACGGTCCCGATCTGCGCATCACAGATATCGAGACCGTCGCCTATAGCGCCACCGACTTCGCGCGACCGCAGACGAACGAGCTCGGGTCGCAGCCGTCCAACGGCCGCGCCGCCGACACCCAACCGCTCGGCCTCGATGCCGCGGCGATCGCGGCGGCGGTGCCTGGCGCGACCTGGCCCGGCGTTACGATCGCCGGGCTGCCGCTGGTGCGCGCCGAGCAGCAGACCCTCACGACCTCGTTCGCCCACGACACGCAGCCGACCGCCACCGGCACCGGGATCGAGCTCGACTACGGCACCCTGCAAAGCACCGGCCGGCTCGACCGCTCACAGCCCAACGTGGAGATCAACGAGGCACCCAGCGCCATCCTCGCCTTCGGGAACATGTGGGGCTTCATCCGCGGCGCCGGGCCGAGCGAAGGCGAGCTCTACCTCGCCTCGGCATCCTCGTCTCCCTGGCAGATCGGCTTCACCGTCTTCAACGGCGGCTACATCACGATCCAGGCCTCGAGCCGCGACCTGCTCCTGCAGACCGCCCGTGCGCTCCAACCGGTGAGGCCGTGAGCATCCGTTTACGCGTCGCCGCGTTCGCTGCCGTCGCGGGCGGCTGCCTCGCCGTAGCGCCGATGCACGCGCCCGCAGCGACCACACCGCCACCCGGCTGCACTGCCGCGGCGACGCGTGCGCTCGTCCACCGCTTCGTCGGCGACTTCAACACGGGCCGCCTCGAGGCGATCGACGAGTTGTGGGCGCCGGCACCGCGGTTCCGGTGGTACTCGTCTGGCGGTTCCGGCAAGCGCCTCGGCGCCGCCGCCTACAACCGGGCGACGCTCATCCCTTATCTCCGCAGCCGCCTCCGCGAGCACGAGAAGCTGCTCATCGTGAAGCTCGGCGGCGGCTTCGAGCCGTCTCGTCAGATCGCGAACTTCGCCGGCAAGCTGATCCGGAGCGCCGACGACATCACCCCACGCCTCGTCCCGAGCCCGATCCGCCACGACTTCAAAGGCGCCGCCGACTGCATCGCCGGCCACCTCTCACTGATCGTCTGGAGCATGTGAACGAACCTCCGTCCTCTCCCGTGTGACCCCGCTCGAACAAACCGCGGTAGACGGACGAGGTAGATAGCGCGCGTTCTCCCCGACCGGCGATTGCGCGAGATCGAGACGCTCTACGCGGATCGGTTGTCCCATTTTCGTGCGGGTGGCGCGGGCGATCGTGGGCACCGCGAGCGCGAAAACCCAGCCACCACGAGCGACGCGCCGAGTGCTCAGGGAGGACGCAGAGCAGAACCTCGTCGTGCCGCTCTTGATCTTTCGCGCCGTCCGGCAGCACGATCGTCGCGTATGCGTCGAGGAGCGGTGGGATCGCCGACGTGATCGTTCGATCGCCGTCGTGCTCGAGGTGAACGTCGGGCTGAGGTCGGCTCATTCCACCAAGAGCGTGCGGGCTTGCTGCTGGAGGGTGGCGACGACTTGGCGCTTTGATTTGCCGAGGCGTCGCCTCAGTTCGAGGTAGCTCTCGAAGCTGGTGAGGATGGCGAGCGCGGCGAAGGCGTCCGGGTCGTCGCGGTCGAGCATGCGCAGGAGCGCCTTGAGCTCTCCATGGCGGTCGCGGGTCTGGCGCTCGACGAGGTCGCGGGCGGCGGGATCGACGGCCGCCGCACCGTACAGCTGCGCGAGCACCTTCTCCTCGCTCGACCAGAACTCGACGAGGCGCTCGAGCCAACGGTCGAGGTCGGCGGTCTCGCGCAGCGCCACCAGCGCCGGGTTGACGTCGAAGCTCTCGCACATCGCGTCAACGAGCCCGAGCCGGGAGCCGAAGTGCCCGTAGAGAGTGGCGCGAGAGACACCGGCGCGCTCGGCGACCTCCTCGACAGTCGTCTCGTGGAAGGTTCCCTCCTCGAGCAGCGACCGGACGGCAACGAGGATGTGCTCGCGCGACGTACTAGAGCGCCCCTTGCGCCGTGAGACGTACATCGACATGAAGTCTAGACAACACGTCTCGGATCGAGTAGGCTCCGTGCCTATCTGGACATGGTGTCCAGACTTACTGTCAACAAGGAGAGGATCGAGGATGCCGAAGCTCTCGAAGAGCACCGCTCCGCGGGTCGAGGAGAATCCGGTGCTGGTCGGCCGCTACGGCGAGCTCGACGGCTACACGGTCGGGTTCGAGACATTCCACGCCGATGCCGACGCGACACCGTTCTTCCGCGGCCTGCCCAACGACCGCTGCCAGAGCCCCCACTGGGGCTATGTCATCGCCGGCTCGGTCACGCTCCGCTACGACGACCACGAGGAGACGTACGAGACCGGCGACGCCTACTACGCCCCGGCCGGACACATCCCGCTCGTCACGGAGGGAACCGAGCTGGTCGAGTTCAGCCCGACCGAGGCGTACGCACGGACGATGGCCGTCGTCGCCCGCAACCTCGAGGCGGCAGCACCGTGACCGCCACAGCCGCAGACTCGCGCGTCCGGCAACTCGCCGATGACTTGATCACCTTCCTGCAGACCGGAAAGCCGCCCGAGCACCTCTTCGCCACTGACGTCTTCTTCGACGTCACCGTCCCGCAATGGCGAGTCCAGGCGCAAGGGCGCGACCGGGCAGTCGCGCTCCGGCTGCAGCAGCACCCCGCACCCGGCCGCGTCGTCCGCTCCCGCCTCGACCAGACCGAGAGCGGCTTCGTACTCGAGTTCGAGGAACGCTGGCACGAACGCGGCCACGACTGGTACGCCCGCGAAATCGCCCGCGCCGACATCAGCGAAGCTGGCATCACCCAGCTCTCCGTCTACTGCACCGGCGACTGGGACGAAGCACGCGAGCAGCAGCACCGACGAGCCGTCCACCTGCTCCGCCCCTGAGCTGCGCTCTCGCGGCACCGGCCCGACTCTCCCTCGCTTGCCGCTTTGCGGCGGCTGCGCGATTGGTTCGGGTCAGGCGAGCAGACCGACTCCGACGAGGCGCGCCGCTCGTCTCGGACGGCGCCGGCCGAGAGCGCGACACGCGGCCCGAGTGACGATCCACGTTTCCGTTTGGGGATGTCAGGAGATCGACTTGACGCGCTCGCTCAGTTTGGGGTCACCGGTGGGCGAGCACATCCGTCTCCGCAGCTAAGACGGCACTTCGCGGTGCTGCACGTCGAATATGCTTTAGCGAGAGAATCCCCAGGGACAGAGCACAACCTGCTGGTCTGAGCGAAAGGATCTGAGATGGCAGGTGCGGGACGCACAGGCGGCATCGGCACCGGCGGCATTCTCGTCATCGCCGGGATCGTGATCGCGCTGATCTGGAGCTTGTGGATCGGGGTCATCGTCGTCGTCGTCGGCCTGGTTGCCTTCGGCGGGTTCGCAAAGGGGAAGTGGTACTAACCCCGACGAGGCTGCCGATCCGGTCCGGGGCATCGTGAGCAGGAGGTTTCGAGGATGAGCGAGCATCAGCAGGATTCGGAGTGGAACGTCGCCGACTGGCACGGCAAGACGCTCGTCGACCGCGACGGCGAGAAGATCGGGAAGCTGCAGGATGTCTACGTCGATGTCGAAAACGACGAGCCGCAGTTCGGCACCGTCAAGGAGGGCTTCATCGGCCGCCACCTGACCTTCGTTCCCCTGGGGGGCCTCAAGGTCGGCCCCGACCAGCTGCAGGTGCCGGTGAGCAAGGAGCAGGTCAAGTCGGCACCCAACATCGAGCTCCAGGGCGAGGAGCTCTCACAAGCAGACGAATCCGCCCTCTACCACCACTTCGAGCTCAACTACACCCCGCCGACCACCGAGAGCGGCCGCCGCCTCGCCCGCCGCTGACCAGCACCAAGAGCAAGCCCGAGCGGCGCAGGCACGCCGGTCGCTGAGCGAGGCGGCCAAGACTCGAAGCTGGGCGTGATATCCGCCTTGACCCACTGAGCGACGATCCACCGTCGCCGCCAAGCTGGACGGGCGGCGGCTCGTCAGCACGAGCCATGCTTGCGATACTCGCGCGCATGGGCGACATCGATCCTCTCTCGGCACGCGCAAAGATGGCCTCGACGCGGTCCTCGACCAGAAGCTCGAAGAGGGCTACACGATCGAGACCCGCACTGACACGCACGCGATCATTGCGCGGCGCCCGAGAAGGCTCAAACGCTTCACGAGCGGGGCCGACCCGGGACGCTACGTGGTCGAGGTTGACGAGGACGGAATCGCGAAAATGCGACCAGCCGTACCGCGACGCGGATGAAACGCATCCGCCAGGCCGCCGGGCATCAATCGGCATCCTCGGCCACGCTAAACCCACCCGCGAGCCTAGAAGGGAGGTCAGTGGATCGCGAGCAAGGACAAGAACACGAAGAAGAGCATGGAGAAGAAGCCGGCTCAGAAAACGCTGAAGGAGAAGCGACAGGCCAGAAAGGCTAAGAAGTAGAGCAACGCGGCACGGCCTGACGCTCTTGTGCAGCGCGGCACCGATGCGGCGTCGCCGAACCCGCGTGCGGAGACCGTCGTTCGCCCGCGCGGGTGACAGGCCGTCGCCGGTCGCGAAGCGACAGCCAGCGTCCCATCACCCCTGCCACGGGATCACCCGAACGAGTGGCGTCCGAGGCGCATTCGAGAACGAGCCACGCGAAGCCTCAAGTTACGGCTGTTTGCGCCGATATGCACGAGGATGGCAATCGACTACGCCGTCAGGGCGCAGGTGTGCGGCGCTTGCGTTCTCGTCGTCGATGACGAGTCGGCTGTCCGCGACCTCGTCTCCTCGATCCTCACCCGCGACGGACACCGCGTCATCACCGCGGCCTCACCTGTCGAGGCCGTCGAGTTGGTCCGCGTCGAGGACGTCGCGGTCGTGTTGACCGACGTGAACATGCCGGGACGCATGTCCGGGCTGGAGCTGATCGACGAGCTTCACTCGCTCCGGCCGAGCCTCCCGATCATCCCGGTGACCGGCTCGGGCACCGAGGCGAGCCTGCGGGAGGCGCTCGACCGGGGCGCGGCCGGGTTCATCGCGAAGCCGTTCAAGGCCGCCGAGCTGCGCGAGAAGGTCGCGAGCGCTCTTACTCGTCTGTCGCTCGTGCAGGACGAACTGCGTGATCGTGTGGTCGCACCGACCGTCGCGAGCGTGCTCGCGAACGCGATCGAGATTCGGGACGAGGAGATGGAGGGCCACACGGAGCGGCTCGCCGCGCTGGCCCTCGAGATCGGTCACCACCTCATGCTCTCGGAGTCGGTCCTCGAGGATCTGACGCTCGGCGCGGTGTTGCACGACGTCGGGAAGATCGGGATCCCGGACAGCATCCTCATGAAGCCGGGCCCGTTGACGCCGGAAGAGCGTCTGGTGATCGAACGCCACCCCGAGATCGGCGACCGCATGCTCGCCCCGCTCTCACTCCTCGAGGCCGTACGGCCCGTGGTTCGCCACCACCACGAGCGCTGGGACGGCGGCGGCTACCCCGACCACCTCGCTGACGAGTCGATTCCGCTGCTGGCACGGATCGTCGCCCTGGCCGATTCGATCGAAGCGATGTCCGGCCCGCGACCCTACCGCGAGCCGCTCGACCGGGCCGGCATCCTTGCCGAGCTCGAGCAGGGATGCGGCCGCCAATGGGATCCGCAACTGGTCGACATCGCGTTGGATCTCATCGCTGCGGGGCGCGTCGTGTTCGACAACGGCGGCATGGCGGTCAAGGGAGCCGCGTGAGAGAGGAGAAAACCGTTCGACGCTGGTCCATCCGCGCTCATCTCGTGGTGCTCGTCGTACTCGTGATCATGGTCGGCGCCGGCGCCGGCTGGTACACGGAGCGGCAAACGGACTCGGACGGCCGACGCGCCGCTGCCGCGGAATCCCGCTTCGCTGCAGGGACGGCGGCGCGCGAGCTCGCACAGTACGTCGGGCTTGTGAAGACGTCGACGGCGAATCTGGCGGCGAACCCGCAGATCAATGCGATCCTCGCGAAACCGGCCGGTTGTACGCTGACCTTCTCGGGTCTCGCGGGTCGCGATCGGAGCCACCTCGACATCGTGCGCGCAGACGGGACGGTCGTATGCTCGTCGGCCAAGCAATCCGTGGGCAAGAACTACGCGGCCGCACGCTGGGCAAGGAAGGCACCGACCGCCCCGGTCTTCGACGCTCCGGTGCTCGACTCGCCGACGAGGAGCGACGTCATCGTGAGCTCGACGCCGATTGCCGGCGGCAAGGGCTTCGTCGCCGCCTTCGTCGACCTCGCCTCACTCGGCCGCACGCTCACGGGCCTATACGGGGGCGCTCACCACGACAGCATCCTGATCACGACCGGCAACGGCAGCACCGTGATCACCCGCTCGCTCGAGCCCGAGCGCTGGATCGGCCGCCCGCTCGCGCGTACGTCGTTTGCCCGGTCGCAAGGAAAGACAATCCGGGTGGACCTCGACGGCACGCGTCGGATCTACGGATCCGCGACGGTGACGGGCACCCCGTGGCGGCTCTACGCGGGCGAAAGCGAGCGGGCGGCGCTTGCAGCAGGCGACCGTTTCCAGCGCCGGCTGCTCTGGATCGTCCTGGCAGGGTTCGCGGCGATCTTCGTCGCGGCCTGGCTCGTCGGCCGTAGGCTCATCCGGCCGGTCCGGCGCCTGAGCCAGGCTGTTCGGGTCGAGAGCGAGAAAGCTGGCGCCGCTCCGGTGCCGGTCTGCGGCCCGACGGAGCTCGCAGAGCTGGCGATCGATGTCAACGGGCTGATCGCGTCCGTGAACCGGGAGCTCGCAGTGCGACGGCTCGCCGAGGAGAGCCAGGCGGCCTCCGAGCAGAAGTACCGCTTGCTCTTCGAAGGCAACCCGAGCCCGATGTGGGTCTTCGACACCGACACGCTCGAGTTCCTCGCAGTCAACGAGGCGGCGATCAGAACCTACGGCTACACGCGAGACGAGTTCCTCGCGATGACGATCGGTTCCATCAGGCCCTCGCAAGACCTGGACGCGGTTCGCGCGGACATCGCAGCCGGCCGTCAGGTCGCGCGTTCCTGGCGGCACATGCGCAAGGACGGCACCGTCTTCGACGTCGAGATCACGGCGAACGATCACGAGTTCGAGGGCCGCCGTGCGCGCATCGTGCTGGCGGTCGACGTCAGCGAGCGCGTCGCGGCAGAGCGCGCGTTGAGAAAGAGCGAGGCTCGCTACCGCGACCTGTTCGAGAACGCCAGCGACCTGATCGCGACCGTCGACCTCGACTCACGCTTCACTGCGGTCAACGACGCATTCACGCGCACCCTCGGCTACACCAGTGAGGAACTCCTCGGAACCCCGGTCTCCGCCCTCGTCCCCGAGGAAGACCATGCGTTGCTCGGCAAGGCGCGTACGGACAAGCTCGACCTCGACCGCGCCGGCACCGTCTATACGCACGACCTCATCGCCAAAGACGGCACCCGGGTTCCGGTCGAAGTCGCGAGTAGAACCATCGTCGAAGACGGCCAGCCGGTGGGGATCGAAGCGATCTGCCGCGACGTGACCGAGCGCAAGAGCCTGGAGGACCAACTCCGCCAGGCACAGAGGCTCGAGGCGGTCGGCAGGCTCGCCGGCGGAGTCGCCCACGACTTCAACAACCTGCTCACCGTGATTTGCGGCTACACCGAAGCACTGATGGAGCGCGGCGCGGTCGACGGCCGACGAGAGCTCGCCGAGGTCGCAGCGGCCGCAGACCGGGCGACACACTTGACGCGCCAACTGCTCGCCTTCAGCCGCCGCCAGGTACTGAAGCCGGACGTCGTCAACGTGAACCAGGTCGTCGAAGGAATCACACCGATGCTCGCCCGCCTGATCGGCGAAGACGTTGACCTCATCGCGACGCTCGACCCCGACGCGCAATGCGTTGTCGCCGACCCCGCTCAACTCGAGCAGGTGCTCGTCAATCTCGCAGTCAACGCACGGGACGCAATGCCCGAGGGTGGCAAGCTGACGATCGAGACCAGCACCGTCTTCCTCGACGAGGACTACATCTCCGAGCATCCAGAAGCGACCAGCGGCCCACACACCGTGCTCGCCGTCAGCGACACCGGTATCGGGATCGACGCCGAAACCCTCAAGCACGTCTTCGAGCCGTTCTTCACAACCAAGCCCGCAGGCGCCGGCACCGGTCTCGGACTCTCGACCGTCTACGGAATCGTCAAGCAAAGCGGCGGCAACATCTGGCTCTACAGCGAACCCGGCCAAGGCACCACATTCAAGGTCTACCTCCCAGCAGCGATCGACCAGACTCCGACCGTCGCCGTATCAACCGTGCGGGTCTCGCCCACCGGGACCGAACGGATCCTCGTGGTGGAGGACGAAGCGCCCCTGCGCGCGCTCGTCGCAGACCGCCTCAGCTCACTCGGCTACACGGTCTTTGCTCCCGACTCGGTCGAAGAAGCTCTCGAAGTCGCCGACCGCGAACCGATCGATCTGCTCCTGACCGACGTCGTGATGCCGAGAATCAGTGGGCGTGAACTCGCCGAAGCCGTCTGCACACGAAGACCCGCAACACGCGTCCTCTTCATGTCCGGCTACACAGACGAAGCCGTCGTGCGTCACGGATCCCTGAAACCGGGAGCGTTCTTCCTCGAAAAGCCGTTCTCCTCGTCCGATCTCGCTCGCCGCGTGCGAGAGATCCTCGACGCCGAGCAGAGCGACACAGAGCTTCCGCAGCGCGAAAGCTCTTTCGCCTGACCCCGACGACGCCGGCAACCCACTACCTCCTGCGTAGAGGGGTCGACTTTCGAGTCCGTCAGCGGTCCCTCGCCACGCCAGCCGACGGTGGGCGCGATCCTGCGGGGGCCGAACCCTGCGAGCCCTGCGCGGCATCGGCCGGGGGCGCCACCTGTGCGAATCCCGTGGGTGGTTCGACGCGGAGCTGATCCTGCTCGGTTGCGGGGTCCAGCCACGAGACGTCCTGCTGGACCGCGCCGGCGATGATCCGCAGTGGCAGGTTGGTCGCCGGGTCGACCCAGATGCGGATCGGCGTCTGGGAGTCTTTGGCAGTCGTGACCTCGAATGCCTTGGTTACGCCGTCGACGGCTGCGGTGCTGCCGGTCCGAACGAGCTCACCGGAGCCAAGCAGATCCGGCAGTGCGCTGGGGTCCGACGCGGGGGCTGGGGTGCCGTCGACCTGGACGGCGCTCGGCGACTCCCACCACTGTTTGTTCGCGTAGTCGATGAAGAGCTCGCCGTCCGGCGAGATCACTTCGTCGGTCTGAGCCCCGGCGGCCGAGGAAGTCGTCAGGCGGATTGTCCGTCCGTCGGGCGAGACCAGCTGGGTGGTCCAGCGGTCGATGCCGGTGGTCGTGGTCTCGACCCGTTCGATGTCGGTTGAGTGAGCCTTGACCGCCGAAGTGATCATGGCGACCAGTTCTGCGTTGAGACGCTGCGGCGGGTTCACACCGTCGAGCGTTCCGTGACGCCGAGTGTTGCCGGGACCAAGGGCGACTGCGGTCACGGTGCCGGCAACAACGACGACGGCGGCGGTGGCGGCGACCAGCGTCGTCGCGAAGCGCGGCCGGCTGCCGCGTACGCGGTAGTCTGCAGCGGCGATCCGCCGCCGCGCGTCCGGGGGGCATTCGACCGACACTGCGGCTCGACGCAGCGCGCCGCGCAGAGCGCGCTCGATCTCCGGGCTGACGATGTCGAGGGTCATTCTTGGCTCCCTTCTGCGAACAAAACGACGGCATGGGTCTCACTCGAGCGGAGACGAAGCTGATCCGCGACCCGCGCCGCGGCCCGCGAGGCTGTGCTCTTCACGGTCCCGACCGAGCAGCGGAGCATGGCCGCGACGTCTGCCTCGGCGAGGTCCTCCCAGTAGCGAAGCACCAGCACGAGCCGCTGCCGCTCGGTGAGCGAGCACAGCGCCTCCCGCAACGCCCCGGTGTCCTCGACCCGCTCGAACGCGAGCAGAGATTCGTCATCGACCGACTCGATGATCTCCTGGGAAAGCTCCAACTCGCCGCGCACCCGCGCCCGCCGAGCAGCACCGCTGAAGATCTGATTGACGAGCATCCGCCTCGCATAGCCGTACGGATTCTCCATCGACCGTACCCTCGCCCACCGCCGCGCGACCTTCACGAGCACCTCCTGCACGAGATCCTCCGACTCGCCTACATCCCACGTCATCAGATACGCGGTGCGAAACAGGCGATCGGTCGCCTCACCGACAAACCGCTCGAACTCCCGATTCGCTGCTCGCTCATGGAACCAAGACACGCCGTTGAGCCTCCTCGATTCGATCCGCTCACCTACATAAGCCTGCTTACGGGGGTAAGGTTGAGCACCGAGACGCTTGGCGGGCGCTACGCCGGCTAAATCGATGCACGAGCCCGCTTTCGAAGGGAACATTGAGGAGACACCACCCGACCAGCCGTAGGCACGCGCGGTCATTCGCGGTCGGCCGACCGAACTGCTCGCCGGTCGTAGACGCATCGACGGTTTCGCGGTGAACAGGCTCCACGCGGGATGGGCCGCGTAGCGTCTCGGCCCGCGACCTGGTACGCGCGAAGAAGCTCATTGCCTGTGTCCCGGTTGAGGCCATATGCAGCTGGGATCACAACCCGCTCGAATCCGTCCTAGGAGACCTGACGAGCTGTCTGCTGATCGCGTCTCCCCGGTTGATCAATGAGCGCTGTGGTGTTGCGCAGGATCGCGACACTCAACGGCCGCGGCGTCCAGACTTCCGCGTCGAGGGAAAGACGGTCGCGCATACGCAGCTCTACTTCGACCAGGTTCAGGTGATGACGCAGCTCGGCCGAATGCCCGAGCCAGCGACCGCCTGATTTCCCGCGTGAGCGCGGGCGACCGCGCTCACGCACCAACCACGTCGCGCATGCGAGCAACGGACACTGACGGTCGGGCGTCCGAAACAACCTTGCGCTTGTTCTGGCACAGGCGGGGAACTGACCAGTCGATGTGAACCCCTCGAGGGATACACCTCGCGATGTCGCCTCGAGGGCAGCCTGCGGCTTAGGTCGGGTTTTCTTGACCGCTCTCTTCTTGCTTGGCTTGCTCGTCGCGAGCCTTGTCGGCGTCGGAGGGAGGGTCGTCGTCGGGCGTCGCATCCTCGTCAACGGACTCGGAGATCGGCGCGTCGCTTTCGGGCACGTCGTTAGGAGCGGGTCGTTGCCGCGAAGGCAAGGGCAAGGAAGATGCCGACGATGAGTCCGGCGCTGCCGGCGACCATCGTCGACCAGGTTCCCGCATGTGTTGCTGCCTGTGTGGCGTTAGCACCGGCCTGTGTGGCCGCGTGAACCTCGATGTTCTTGCGGAGGTCTTGGATTTCCTGACGGACGTCGGTCATCTCGCTTGCGCCGCTTTTGGATTCGGTCATCGTTGCGCTCATGTCGGTTCCTTCCGATGTTGTTGGTTCGATTTGGTCTCGCGCGGTGCCATGCTGCTCGAGCGGTCGTCGCGGGATGTGACGGCGGGCCGCCGAGGCGTGACCGCGCGCAGAGTCGATCAGGAGTGTTTCCTGCTTGGCGCCGTTCTGCGCCAGCCGCTTGCCGATCGCCTTCGGCATCTCGAACGCCGTCTTCTCTTGCTCGAGTCTGTCGGTAGATAGTTCGACGACTTATTTCTCCATCGCGTCGGCCATCGTCACGAGGGCTTCTCGGATGCCAGTTCCACGTTCTTCACGTGCTTCGTCTCGCCGAGATGCTCCTCGAAGCAGAGCGCGAGCTGCTCGTCCGACCTTCCTCCTGCAACGTCGGCAGGGTCTTCACGAGCGTGCGCTCGGCGCAAAGCACGTCGCCGAGCCTGTGAAGGAACAGCTCGCCTGGCTCGCTCATCTTGGTGGACATCGCTCTCCTCTTGTTCTGGTGGGCGGGCGCTGGGTTGCGGCATTTCGCCGCGGCGCGGGTCAGCGCCTGGTGCGGCTCACCAGCGGCTGAGCTGCCGGTCGGGCTAATCCTTACTTCGTGTCGTCCTGCACCTCGCCGCGCCAGGCACCCGTCTCCTCATTGCGGCTTTCAATCAGTTGCTTGAACCGCTCGAGGTCGCCATGCACCTGAGCTTTGACGATGCCGAGAAGATCGCCTGCAACGTTCTCGACGGTCGACTCGCCCTCGACGTCCATCTGGAGGTTGATACGCGTCAGACCATCGCCGACCTGCTCGAACGTGACGACGCCGTCATTCCGGACCTCGCCGTCGATTGTCTTCCAGGCGATCCTCTCGTCCGGCTGCTGCTCGGTGATCTCGGACGTCCACTGACGGCTCTCGCCGCGGATCTCCGCGACCCACTGGACGTGCGTGTCGTCGAGTTGCTGAACGGACTGAATTCCCTCCATGAATTTCGGAAACTCCTCGAACTGCGTCCACTGGTTGTACGCCTGCTCTACGGGAACCTGAACCTCAATCGAATCGTCGATCTTCGGCATGGATCCTCCCTTCCGGGTTTGTGCGCGGGTGACATAGGGCGCGTGCCCGGGGCGGTGCGCCCCCAACAGACACGCGAAACGGCGTGCGTCCTAGCGGTTGCCCTGGTTCAGCGGGTCTTCGCCGCCGGCGTACTTCGTGCCGGACTTGGCAAGGCCGCGGCTGATCATGTAGCCGATCGCCACCGCGGCGACGAGCGTCCAGGCACGAACGTCGCCGAGTGAGTCGGAGACGGCCGAGGCGATGAGAATCGCGGCGATGATGCCGACCATCGCCCAGAATTCGGTCGTCTTCAGCGAGAGCTTCGTCTCGTCGAATGTCCGACCGGACACGTTCAGCGGCGTGCTCCTGCGCGCCCGATCACTCGTTTCCACTGTTGCCATCGTGGTTCCTCCTTTTGAGAGATGAGGCGGAGGACTCAAAGCATCCTCTCGCTACTTCCAGTGCATACGGCGTGGTCGTGTCGTCGTTCGATCGCCGGATTGTGAGAAGGCGATCGAAGCCGGTCACCTCGAATGCAGTCATCGGTGTCTGCGGCCCGACGAGGACGAGCAGCTGACCTCCCCGCCCATGCTGGCGCCGGCTCGCAGCAAGCAGCAGGGCAAGCGTGGTCGAGTCGATGAAGGTGGCCAAGCGAATATCGACGGCCAGGTGACTCACGGTCAGATCCCTGTCCGGGTCCAGCCCGATCGCCTCTGCCAACGCCGCTTCGACCGCCGGGGCACGGTAGAGGTCGAGTTCGCCGGCGACGACGAGGACCACTGCTTCGCGCCCATCCCGCTCGAGGGCCAGCGCAAAATCGCCCGGCCCTCGGGTCCCGCCGTGTGGCCGGACGCTGCCGCCGGGCCTACCCGACCACTTCCTCGCAGCACGGCCCTTGGGCGGAGCGGCCTCGATCTGTTCGTTTCTCATACGATGGTCAACCTAACCTCATTGATGATGAAGTACACCTAATCGATGAGGTATATGATGAGGTACAGAGTCGATATCGATGAGATACCGAGGTCAGATGGTCATATCCGATGAGGTAACTTGATCTCATGCAGCAGAGTGATCTTCCGATTTACAGCATTGGCGCCGTTGAGCGGATGCTCGACATTCCAGCCGCGACGATCCGCAACTGGGAGGACCGCTATGGACTCGTGACGCCCGAACGCAGCAACGGCGGCCACCGGCTTTACACCCGCGAACAGCTCGAGCAGCTCCGCTTCGTCAAGGAGGGACTCGCTCGAGGCCTCCAGCCGGCCGAGGCCCATCGCCTACTCGGTGAGCAGCTCGAGCGGGGGAGCGGCTTCCGGGCGGATGAGCGGGAAGACGCGCCTCGCCTGCTGATCTTGCTTGCCGAACGTGATCCGTACGCGGCAGAGTTCGCCGAGTTCTTCCTTCAGACCGAGGGCTACGACGTCACTCTCGCGCTCGATGCCGACGACGCAGCGCGCACGCTCGAGCAACTCTTGCCGCAGCTCGCGGTGGTCGAGCTGCTCATCTCCGGCGGAAGGGGCGCCGATTTGTGCCACCGTCTAAAGGAAGCCGGCGTGCCTGCGTGCCTGGTGATCTCGACGCTCGACGCGCGCGACCAGGCGCTCGCAGCCGGCGCCGACGCCTTCCTGCGGAAGCCGCTCGACCCGCTGCAGTTCGTCTCGACCGTCAAGGACCTGCTCGGGAAGAGCGCCTTCCTGCGAGGCGCGACATCGCGATGAACGAGCGTCTCGTAAGTGGCCATTCCCGCCTCGACGGCGTGCTCGGCGGAGGCCTCCCGGTGGACGCAATCAACATGCTGATCGGGCTTCCGGGAACCGGAAAGACGATCCTTGCCCAGCAATACCTGTTCGCGAATGCGACGCTCGAGCGGCCCGGCCTCTACCTCTCCACGGTGTCGGAGCCGTTCGACAAAATTCTCCGCTACGGGCAGAGCCTCCGCTTCTTCGACCCGAAAGCGGTCGGCCACTCCGTCTTCTACGAGGACCTTGGTCCGGCTCTCAACAAGCGCGGCCTCGCCGGCGTCCTCGAGCAGGTGACTGCGCTGATCAAGGAACGCCGTCCAGGAATCATGGTGATCGACAGCTTCAAGGCCCTCTCGGCGTATGCGGGGGCAGCCGAGTTTCGCCGCTTCCTCCACGACTTCGCCGGTCACCTCTCGGCCTTCCCGGCCTCGTCGTTCTGGGTCGGGGAGTACGGCGAGGACGAGATCGCCGAGGCACCCGAATTCGCGGTCGCCGACGCCATCATCAGCCTCTCTACCACGCGAGCGTCCGAACGCGAGACGCGTTCCCTCCGTGTCCTCAAGCTCCGCGGAAGCGAATTCGCCCCCGGCCAGCACGCCTACCGCCTCTCGGCGAACGGGATCGACGTCTTCCCGCGGCTCGCCGACCGAATCGACATCACCAGCTACCCACTCGACGGCGCCAGGCACTCATCCGGGATCGCCGCCCTCGACGACATGCTCGCCGACGGTTACTGGCCGGGCGCCTCCACGCTCTGCGCCGGCCCCTCGGGCTGCGGCAAGACGCTGATGGGCCTGCATTTCATCTTCAACGGCGTCCGTCAGGGCGAACCCGGGGTCCTGGCGACGCTCCAGGAACACCCGACTCAGCTCGCACGGATCGTCACGGGGTTCGGCTGGTCGACCGACGAGGACGGCGTCGAGCTCATGTACCGCTCGCCTGTCGACATGTACATCGACCAGTGGGTCTATGACCTGCTCGATGCGGTGGAGCGAACCGGCGCACGCCGTGTCCTCATCGACAGCCTCACCGATCTCAAGCTCGCCTCGCCAGACGAGATCCGGTTCCGCGAATACATGTACTCGCTCGTCCAGCGCCTTTCACGCGAGGGAGTGAGCGTGTTCATGACCTCGGAGCTACCAGACCTGTTCCACGTCGGTCGACTGTCCGAGTTCGGTGTCTCGCACCTCTCCGACAACGTCGTGCTGCTCCAATACACCCGCGACGGAGCAACCGTTCGGCGCGCCCTCACCGTCCTGAAGACCCGCGCGAGCCGACATGAGCCGGAAATCCGCGAGTTCAGAATCACTCCCGAAGGGATCGTGCTCGGTGACCCGTTCATCCCTACACAAATCTTCGACTAGCACGAACCGCGCGTCAGGTAAGCAGACAGACGAGCGCGCGCAGGCCACCGACCTTCTCCTGCTGGAGGAACTCCACGCCCACCTGCCCGTCGGCTTGCTCGTCAACGACGCCGACACCCTCGAGATCCTGCACGGCAACCCGCCGCTCCCTGGTTTCTCCGACCACGACCTGCCACCCGACCAGCTGACCGAGTGGCGCACCATCGAACACCAGCCGCACCCCCCAGCCGAGGAGCTGGCGGCGCTCATCGAAGAAGTAGCCGCGACCGGAAGGCCGCGTCACCTACCCGAGTTCCGTCACGACTCCCCGGGGCACGAACCGAGTTGGTGGAGTGCAACCCTCCATCGCATCGAGACCGACCGCTGGGGCCTCGTCGTGGCCACGCTCGCAGTCGACCTCACCGACCAGGTGCGGGCCCGGCGTTTCCTGGAGGAGCGCGAACGGCGGCACCTGGTCCTGCAGCAGACGATCGCCGCCGTTCCCGGCCTCAACCTCGTCCCCTCCCTCCAGCAGGTCGCCGACGCGCTCGTCGCCGCCCTACCGACCGACGTGGTCACGCTCCGACTCCTCGGCACAGATGCCAAGCTCCACCTCGTCGCCGCCAGCGGCCTTCGCCCCGCCGAGACCCGGCGCCTCGCCCTCGACCCGATCACCACGCGCCGGGTCGAGACGATGCTCGCATCTGGCCGACATCTCCTCCTGAAATCGCTCGGCCTCCAGTGGGCCGACGTACGCTGGCTCGAGGCTCGGGGCGAGCGGCTCGGGATCCTGGCAATCGCTGCGCGCAGCAAGCCGCGGCCGCCCGACGACGATTTCACGCTGCTCGACATTACAGCGGCGCGACTCGGCAACGCCCTCGAGAAGATCGAGCGGAGCCCCCAGTTCCTTCGAGCCCGCTCTCTCGAGGCGGCCCGCGCAATCGCCGACCTAGGCGAGGCCGCGCTAACCCGCAATACCGACCTGCGTCCAAGCGAGCTTACGATCCTCCGCCTCTACGACGAAGGACTCCGTACAAACGAAATCGCCGAACTACTCGTACTCTCCCCGCACACAGTCCGGACACACGTCAGGAACGCTCGCCGACACCTTGGCGTCAACTCCCGAGCCGAAGCACTCGACCTTCTCAAGGCTGTGGACGCCGATCCCTTCCTGTGAGCTGCGTTGGCGAGGAGGGGTCGACGTACTCGACGATCATCTACGCCGGTGACCGCAACTGATCGGAATGGCCCCAGCCTGGCCTTGCGGGATCATCACGAGCCTTCTCTCGGGTCGAGCCTGCGGACTGCGCCTCAAGGCAGGGCGTTGCCGTGTCGCTCAGGCACGAGCTCACGGATCGAGCGAACTATGCGATCGGGCTGCGTAGCGGAGTTCTTCGGAAGCCCTGCCCCCGTCTTGTCGAGCCAGACGCCGACCAGGCCGACGGCTTGAGCCCCTGCGACGTCCCAATCGAGATTGTCACCAACCATCCAGGTCTCCTCCGGCGCGACTCCAAGAGAAGCCAGAGCCGCTCGATAAGCGTCTGGGTGCGGCTTGCCGAAGCCAACCTCCCCCTCGATCCCGATGTAGTCGAAATGAGCGGCGAGTGCGAACCGTTCGATCTTCGCCCGCTGACCGGCGCTCTCACCATTCGTTAACAAGCCCAGCCGAACATCAAGCTCCCTGAGGCGATGGAGCGCTTCGATCGCCCCAGGCAACGGGGCAATTGCCGCGTCGCGAAGTTCGAAGTGTCGATCGCCGATCAACTGCCCGAGCTCCGGCGCGTCGACGCCGAGCGCGGCAACGGCCTCACCACCGATCTGGCCCCACGCTTCGCGCACCTTCATCCTCCACTCGCGATGCCACTCGGGGTCGCTCCAGACGACCTCTCTCACGCGCTGGACCTCGCGATACAGCGCTTCGACGTCGAGACCGGGATGTGCTTCTGCCGCCGAGATACACGCCTGGCGCCACGCCTCGTCTTGAGCACCGGTGTTGTCGAGAATCGTGTCGTCCATATCGAGCAAGAGCACAGCCGGCAGCGCCCGCCACACGGAGGATCCCGTCGACGGCCCCGGCGTCATCTCGCCCAAACCGGTCGTTCGAACGCCGAGCGGAGGCTCCGCTTCAAGATCGCACCCCCGCGCCGAAGTTGAGCGTGTAGCCGCTCGCCGCGCCGGCGAAGAGCCGGTCAGTGGACATCGAGATCCGGTGGCCGCGCATGTAGGCGCGATCGAGCACGATCGGCTCCTCGCTCGCCGAGAAGGTCAACCGCTCACTCACCAACGCGGCCGCGCCAGGCTCATCTTCGAGAAGCGTCGCCCCGGTCGGCAGCAGACTGACGGCGTGGATCGACTCTTTCGCGTAACGAGGTACGCCGGGTCGCCCGGCTCCAGACGCAGGTGCTCGGCGACATGGGGATGCGGAGTCCATCCTACCGCCGCGCGCGTTCGGAACAGGATTGGGTTGACTGAGGCTGGCAGCCGGTCGAGCGCCTCAACCGCCTTCGCCGGCAGCGGTGACGCAATTGCTGAGCAGTCTCGTCCACGATCCTCCGCAGCAGCGGCGGGTCGTACACACGAGAGCAAATGGGCAACCAGCGTTCGGTGTGTACGTACTCGACGAGCGCGACGGCGTCTTCCGTTCGGTCGGGTTTGATCGTCGTCACCGTCGCCGGCGCTCGCGTCGCACGACTGACACGCTTCGAGACGAGCGTCCTGGCCGACTTCGGCCTACCGCGCATCCTCCCCTGGTAAGGAGCGGTCGCGCGCACGGTCGCACGCCCGTGCGATCTCGCCCCTCCGGATGAGGGGGGGGCGTCCCTCGCTCGGCACAACATCTCAACATGCGTTAGTCTGTCATGGTGGGCGACGACCGCTGCGACCTGCTCTGTCTGGACTTCCCGAAGGCCGAAGCGATGCGCGCCGGCCGGCCCTCGGAGCAGCAGGTACGCGCGCTTGCATCGGGCTTCCGGGCACTCGGCGACCCGACTCGGCTGGCGATCGCGCTCGCGCTGCGCGAGGGCGGCGAGCTCTGCGTCTGCGACCTCGCCTGGATCAGCGAGCGCGCCGAGAACCTCGTCTCTCATCACCTGCGGTCGCTGCGGACGGCCGGGCTCGCCGACTACCGCCGCGACGGCAAGATGGCGCTCTACTCGCTGACCGAGCGCGGCCACGCGTTGCTCGAGACGCTCGGCTCGGAGATCTCGGCGTGAGCACGACCGTCCGGCTGCAGCGGCGGCTTCAAGGTCCGCCACCACACGATCGGGAGGCGGTCGAGCGGCGGGCCAAGCTGCTCGCCTGGAGCGGCAACGCCTGGCACGTCGTCGAGTTCGCGATCGCCGTCGGCGCCGGCATCGGCGCCGGCTCGGTCGCCCTCGTTGGCTTCGGCATCGACTCTGTCATCGAGGCGCTCGCCGGCAGCGTGATCGTCTGGCTGTTCAGCGGCGGCCGCGGCTCCTCGCACGCCGCCGAGCGGCGCGCGCAGCAGCTAATCGCCGCCAGCTACGCGCTTCTCGTCCTCTACATCGCGGTCGAGGCGACGCGCGGCCTGTTTGGCTCTCACCACCCCGACGCAAGCTGGATCGGAGTCGGTCTCGCCGCCTTCACCGCACCGACGATGCCGCTGCTCGCCCGCACGAAGCGAACTGTCGGCCGCAAGCTCAGCTCCTCCGCGACCGTGTCGGAGGCAGGCCAGAACATGATCTGCGCCTACCTCTCGATCGCGCTGCTCGCCGGCCTGCTCGCCAACGCGCTGCTCGGCTGGTGGTGGGCAGACCCTGCCGCCGCACTCGTCATCGCCGCCGTCGCCGCCAAGGAAGGCGCCGACAGTTGGCGCTGCGGCAGCTGCGACTGCTGCTAGACGGAGCCTTCTACCGCGACGCGGGCGTCGCGACCAAGGGGGCGAGCTTCACGGCAACTTCCTCCGCATGGGAGTCCTCTCTGCGTGCCCGCTCGGTCTGCTACGCCGCGAGGCGGCGTTCTCGCCGGCACAACCCTCAGGGTTCGTCGGCCGTTCCGGAACGGACGCCCGCTGTCGGCTGCAGCTGCTGAGGCCGGTCGCATTCGGCCGTTACGGAGATGGTTGGCTGCGCCGAAGTACTCGGAGACGTACCTGCTGCTCGACGGCCACCTCGTCCCGCAGGTCCGCGAGTCGAGCCGCGAGCAACTCGGGAACGTGTGTGGCTTGCCAGGCGCCGGTGATCGTGAGGCAGTCGAGGCCGTCGTCGAAGGTGCTCGTGACGAGAAGCTCTCGCTCGTCTCTCAGCTCGTAAAGGTCGGCGGCGATGGTCTCGTTGACGCGCTCGTCGACCGCCTGAATCGTCTCGACCCACTCGCGCATGTCGAGCGTGCCGAGCTCGGCGTCGTTGACGGCGACTCGGGGGTGCGCAGAGATCGGCTGTGTGTCGACGAGCAGACCGTCTGGGACGAGCGAAGCGTGGATGTTGCGCAGGGCGTGCACGACGCCCTCGACCGGGACGCATCACAACGACCAGCCGCAGAGCGCGACGTCAAAGCGTTCTCGCGGGAGATCGCGTGCCTGTGCATCGTGGACGGCGAAGCGCACTCGCCGGCGCTGCTCGCTCGGCAAGGCGGCGCGTGCTGCTGCGACGCGCTCGGCTCTGGGATCGAAGGCGTAGAT
>Ga0070741_10005149_pt1 | contig 29377 bp, 32 predicted proteins | sample Coa_R1_4_FD_66440 | JGI IMG/M metagenome (GOLD analysis project Ga0070741, IMG submission 66440) | Surface soil microbial communities from Centralia Pennsylvania, which are recovering from an underground coalmine fire - Coalmine... | ecosystem: Environmental > Terrestrial > Soil > Unclassified ... | reverse complement strand
CGAACCCAACTGGCGGCTGGGATAGCGCGTCACGCGTCCCCCGACCGATCGAACGTATGTCCGGCAAGGTCATGAATGAAATCGGGTGTTTCCCTATATTTTCTGCGAGCACCGGCCCGCCCAGGGCTATCGGTACTGGTCAGAGAATTGACGGCCAGGCGCTGCCCCGCCAGCCGTCAGTGGCTCAGGCGACCGCCTCGAGTTTGCGTCCGGTCCACCAACGACGATGCAGGCGTTGGCAATCCGACGCACAGTCGACGTTGTCGCTGTATGCCGTGGCCGGTCTCACCGCGGCCAGCCCGGCATCGGTCGCGGCGTCCAGGGCATCCGACGATCCAACGAACGCCAACGCCTCTTCAGGGCGGATGCCGAATTCCCACAACGCCGACTCGTACAAGTGCGTGGTGTCGGTGAAGTCGGTGTCGTCGGCCGTCACGATTGTCTCGACGAGCCCGTCGCCAATCAGCTCCCGCACGAGCGGGTCAACGTCGGCCCGGCGTCCCGTGCTCACCACGCCGACCCAGATGCCGGCTACGAACAAGTTCATCACCAGATCGATCAGCCCGGCGCGCGGCGCGAATTCGCCATCGGCGTCGAGTTCGGCCATCGCGTCGAGATCGAAGATGACGGCGCGCAAAGGCTCGACCTCGGCGTCTGGACCAGTCCGGTCCCACCAGAACGTCCGTCTCGCGACTGCTTGCCCCCGCATGGGTGAAGCATCTGACAAACACGCAGGTCGGATCATCCCCCGCTAGGGGGATATGAGGGGCCATTGGGCGTTACCCGCTTATCGTGATCGCATGGCAGCCGTGCGAATTGTGCTGGTCGATGACCACGAGATGGTGATCGAGGGCCTCAAGGCGATGCTGGCTGCGTTCTCGGACCGGGTGGAGGTCGTCGGTCAGGCCGTCGGCGCCGAGCGGGCCGTCGACGTGATCGCGCAACTCGACCCCGACATCGTGCTGTGCGACGTGCGCATGCAGGGGTCGAGCGGGCTGGACCTGTGCCAAACGCTGCGCGAGAAGGACCCGGATCGCAAGGTCGTGATGCTGTCGGTGTACGACGACGAGCAGTACCTTTTCCAGGCGCTGCGGGTCGGCGCGTCGGGTTATTTGTTGAAAAGCATCAGCAGCGACGAGCTCGTCCGCCAGCTTGAGTTCGTGCACAAGGGCGAAACCGCGATCGACCCCGGCATGGCCGCGCGCGCGGTCGACACCGCGGCCCGCATGCAGCGCGACGAGTTCTGGCCGGGAGCCCGGCACGGCCTCACGCAACGCGAAAGCGAAATCCTTTCGTATGTGGTCAGCGGGCTGTCGAACAAAGGCATCGCAACGAAGCTGGTGATCGGCGACGAGACGGTCAAGAGTCATTTGCGCTCGATTTATCGCAAGCTCGGCGTCAGCGACCGCACCGGCGCGGTCGCGACGGCACTGCGCGAAGGCATCTACCAGTGACAAAACCCAAGGGCCCCAAGGTAGTTCGCGACCTGGTCGACGCCGATCGCGAGCTCGCATTGTTGCGCGAACTGATCCAGGCGGCGTCCAGCGGCCCGGGTGTCGAACCTCTCGCCGCCGCCGCCGCTCGGATGATCACCGCGGCAACCGGAACCGACGTGTGCTTCGTGCATGTGCTCGACGACACCAACCAGTCACTGACGCTGACCGGTGCGACGCCGCCGTTCGACAGCGAAGTCGGAAAGATCCGATTGCCTTTGGGCTCAGGCATTTCCGGCTGGGTGGCCAACCACCGCGAGCCCGTCGTGATCACCGAAGACAAGGAATCCGACCCGCGGTACATGCCGTTCCAGTCGCTGCGCGGCCGCGATTTCACGTCGATGGTGTCGGTGCCGATGGAGACCGACCCGGGCGGTCTCGTCGGCGTTCTCAATGTGCACACCGTCGAGCGGCGCGAGTTCACCGACCGCGACGTCGAGCTGCTGCTGGTGATCGGCCGGCTGATCGCGGGCGCGCTGCACCAGGCTCGACTGCACCGCCAGCTCGTCGCCCGCGAGCGTGCGCACGAGAACTTCGTCGAGCAGGTGATCGAGGCGCAGGAACTCGAAAGACGAAGGCTCGCAGGCGACATCCATGACGGGATCTCGCAGCGGCTGATCACGCTGTCCTACCGGCTCGACGCCGCGCAGCGCGCGGTTGGCGACAACGCCGACGCCGTCGCCGAACAACTGGCGAAGGCGGGCGAACTCGTGGAGCTGACGCTGCAGGAGGCGCGGGCGGCGATCGGCGGGCTGAGACCACCAGTGCTCGACGACCTCGGGCTCGCCGGCGGCTTGGCGAGCCTGGCCAGGTCGATCCCGCAGATCGACCTCGAGGTGGACCTGCAAGACACCCGGCTCGCCGACCACATCGAGATCGCGTTGTACCGCATTGCGCAGGAGTGCCTGCAGAACGTCGTGAAGCACTCGCGGGCGTCGACGGCGCGCCTGACGTTTGCCGTGTCCGCCGAGAATGACCAAGCCACCGCTCGACTCGAAATCGTTGACGACGGAATCGGATTCGACACGTTCGAGCATCCGCTGGGCGGGGACGAGATGGGCGGCTACGGCCTGCTGTCGATGGCCGAACGCGCCGAGATCGTCGGCGGCCGCCTCAACATCCGCTCGCGACCAGGCGCTGGCACGGCGGTCACGGCGACGATCCCGCTGCCAAGCGTCCCCGACTGACTCGGCCAGCGTCAGAAGTCGCCGGCGTGCCGGCGCAGCGTCTCGATTGACGACGACAGCGCCCGCGACTCGTCGTCGGTCATGCCGATGTCGGCGAACACCTCTTTGTTCAGCGTGACCGTCGCGTCTTCGACCGTCGACCGCCCACGATCGGTGATCCGCACCAGCGTGATGCGCCCGTCGGTCGGATGCGGGACCCGCTCGACGAGCCCGGCGGACTCGAGCCGGCGGATCGCGTGGGTGACGCTGGTGACGTGCACCTGCAGCCGGTCCGACGCCTTCGCGATCGGCAACTCGCCGGTGCGGCTGAACGCCAGCAGCCGCAGCAGTTCGAATCGCGAGAAGCTCAGGTCGTAGGGCCGCAACGCGTTCTCGACCCGCGCCAGCAGAATCTGGTGTGCACGCATCACCGACGTGACGGCAACCATGCCGTCGGCGACGTCGCCCCACCCGGCCCGCTGCCAGTTGGCGCGGGCCTGCTCGATCGGGTCGGAGGGCACGCCTCTTCATACCGCACAGCGGGCCGGCCTTCGCGCCGAAATTGCATTCCACGCGAGCCTCTAGTCGCACTTCTGCGCCCAAATGTCGGTTTCGGCTGAAAAGTGCGGATGGCGCTAAGTCGTCAGCGCCAGCGCGCCCAGAATCGCACGGGTCGATGCCCGCCCGCCGACCGTCAGCCGTACTCCCCCGTCCGCGTAATGCCGGGCCCGCACGCCAACCGCATCGAACACGTGGCGCCAACTTCTCCCGCAGGGTGGCAGGTACACGAAGTTCGCGTGCGCGTCGGTGCTGTACACACCCATCGAACGCAAGCGCCTCTGCAGGTAGCGCCGTTCACCCGCGATGAACCGAATACGTTGCTGCAGTTGACTTTCCGCATCGTACGACGCTGCGACGGCTGCCGCACTGGTGATGCTGATCCCGAATGGCAGCTGCATGGTCCACAATTCCTTGGCCAGCTCCGGCGCCCCGAAGCCGTATCCGATTCGCAAACCGGCCAGGCCGTATGCTTTCGAAAATGTCCGCAGCACAACGACATTTGGATACCGCTGCACCAACGCCGGCGTGTCGAGGCGGTCGGAGGGCGCGACGAACTCGACGTACGCCTCGTCGAGCAGCACGATGGTGTCCGACGGCACCCGACTCAGGAAGCGCTCGACATCGGCCACCGACTCCAGCGTTCCGGTCGGGTTGTGCGGGCGGCACAGCACCACCACCCGGGCGGTCGCCGCCGCGTCGGCCAGTGCGTCGAGGTCGTGATGGCCATGCTCGTCGAGGGGCACGCTCACCGAGATCAGCCGTGCCATCTGCGCGAAGATCGGATAGCCGTCGAACGTCGGTGACGTGAGCACGATCCGGTCGCCCGGCCGCGTCACCGTGTGCAACACCTGCAGCGCGACGCCCGTCGCCCCCGCACCTAGCACCAGCTGATCCACTCGCAGCCCGATCCGCGCGGCAATCAGTCCGCGCAGCTGGTACGGCAGGAACTCGGGGTAGCGGTTCGCCGCATCGATAGCTTTGACAAGTGCCGCGCGCACCGCAGGCAGCGGAGGAAACGGATTCTCGTTGAGCGACAACGCAAATGGGTCTACCGGGTCTGGTAGCGCGGCCAGCATCTCGGTGGTCTCGCGGTCCGCAACAGTCATCAGTCGCGGCCGCCCCACCGCAGTGCCGCCGCCCCGGCGAAATCGCCAGCATGCGCGAACCCGGCCATCATCACCACATCGCCCGGCTTCACGCGGCCGGTGGTGATCGCCGTGTCCAGGTTGACGGGAATGCCCGCGCCGAACAGGTTGCCGCACTGCTCGAACGTGTCGACGTGGCGCTCCGCCGGAAGTTCGAGAGCGTCGCGCCAGTTGCGCAGGAACACGCGGTTCGGCTGATTGGTGACGAGGAGGTCAAGCTCCTTGGGCTTCATGCCAATTCGGTCGCACACCGCGTATGCCACCTCGGGGACCAGCCGGTTGCCGCGCGCGAGCACCTTGGTGATCTTGCTTTCGGTGAAGCCGACGCTGCCTTCACCCGTGCCGGGCTCCCAGTATTTGCGTGGCGGTTCAATCGAGACGGTCATGTCGGCGGCGTACTCGCCGTAGGTGCGACACTCCACGTCGAGGATCGGCGACGCATCCGACACCGTCAACAGTCCCACCGCCGCACCGTCACCGGGAACGGCGGCTTGCGCCTTGCGTCGCACGTTCGGCTGGTCGAAAATCTGCCCGGCGGTGTTCTGCGCCACCGCGATCAGCGCCGAACTTCCCGCGCCGCTGGCAAGCAACTGGCGCGCCAGCTTGATCATCAGCACGAACACCGCGCATCCGCCGTTGTGCAGGTCGAACACCCACTCCGGACGCATGCCAAGGCGATCCGCAACCCCGCTGCCGCAACCGAAGATCGGCACGTCGGGCAGCTGGGTGTGCGTGATCAACACATCCACCCCGGAGACGACGTCCTCGCCGTGCCGTTCGATCAGCCCCGCGGCTGCACGTTCGATCATGTCGATCGCGCTCTCGTCCTTGTCGACGTGATGGCGGAACTTCGGCGCACGAAACATCACGCTGTCGCGCAGGTCGTCGGAGTCGGCAAACTGCGCGTAGTATCCGGCGGACACCGGTTCGCCGGGCAGATAGCTCGCGACGTCGATCAGGCTGACTGTCGGTGTGCTCATTGGGTTCTCATCTCATCCAGTCCGGCTTTACCGGCAGTCCGTTGTGGTGTCGATACTCGGCGATTGCCTTCAGGTTCTTCAGCTCCAGCAGGTGGCCCGGGCCGAACATGTCCCAGAAGTCGCCGACCCACACCGGCCGCTGCGGCGGAGCCGTCTCCGGATAGGGGTTCTTGTCGTAGAACGGGTGATGACAGTTCGTCCACAGCACCACCGAGCCCGGCTTGTCGAACACCACCTTGGCGTCGACGATCCGCATCAGGTAGATCATCCAGAGGTGGTGGCCCTGATCCCACGCGCAGTGATAGTCGACAGTGCGGGCTTCCCGGCACGCCACGGTTCGCGTGTAAATCGGGCTGCCCGAACGCTTGCCGTCTGGACTCCCGAGTTTGTCGTACGCGATCCACAGGCCCGGCTCTTCGGTCGGCTCGAACCCGCGCAGGCTGTAACTCCATTCCTCGAGGCTTCGGGTGTCGGCCATGTAGTCGAACAGTTCGTCCGGCGGGCAGTCGATGTAATCGTTGACGGTGCAGTACTCGCCGAATACCTGGTCGTGCGGGTACACCGACCGCATGCCCTCCATGATGATCGGAGTGGCCTGCTCTTTCGACGTCGTCTCGATGCGGATCAGACCGTCGATGCGTTCAGTGATGTCCTCAAGTGCGGGCAACGACATCGTGCGCTATCTCCTTTGCGATCGAATGATTGTGGACGCTTTGGGGTTTCGGTGTCGACGCGGTGAGAAAGGGTGCGAACGGCGGTATCTCGTCGGCCGAGCACTCAACGCTCACCACCGACGGGCCGTCGACCGAGAGCGCGGCGCGCATCGCAGCGGCCAGATCCTTGGCGTCAGCGACATCGACAGACAGCAGCTCCGGGAACATCGCCGCGAGACCCGCACCGAGGTTGCTGGGCCGGAATCGGTTGTAGCTGTAAAGGTCGTCGTAGAAGAGCTGTTCGCGAGTCACACACATCGCGTGGGCGTTGTTGTTGAACAACACGAACGTGACCGGTAGCCGGTACTGCAGCGCCGTGTGAACCTCCATGCCGTGCATGAAGAATGCGCCGTCTCCAGCAATGACGACGGTTCGGCGGCTCGGCTGTCGACTCTTCGCGCGAGCGCTCGTCATGCGCCCCAGCGCCATTCCGATGCCGGCCCCGAAACTGTACCCCATACCGCCCATGCCGAGCGCCACGACGAACCGGCCGTTGCGGCGCACGGGAAGGTAATGGATCGCGGCCGCTCCGGTATTGCCCGCATCGACGACGATGTCGACCCCGTCCGGGAGCGCTCCATCCAGCACCCTCATCGCGGCGCGATATCGCATGCCGGCGTCGTCAATCGCCGGTGGCGCTAATTCAGTGTGCGGCAATGAATCCGGGACGCGCAGACCCGACGGCCGGCCCGTGCCGGACAGCGCCACCGCCAGGAGCGTCAGCGACCCGCTCAGGTCGTCGGTGTGCACATGGGTACACGGTAGGTACGGTGCGGCCGAACCCAGCGACACCGTCGGCACCGACGCGAGCGCGTCGTCAAGTCCCGTCCTCGCGGTGACCGGCAGGCGCGTACCGACGAGCAGGCACAATCCGCTGGCGGCAATGGCGTCGGCTACGCCAGGATGGCCCATCACGCCGGTGACGCCCAGCGCCGACGACGAACCGCGGCCCGGCGTGCCCGCGGTGTCCTTCGCGTCGGGCACCGTGGCGATCCGCGCCCGCAGCATCGCGCGCAGCCTTTCGAGCTCGTCGCGGGCGTCATCGCGCGCGACCTGCTCACCCGCGATGATCGTGACCGGACCCACCGCACGTCGCAGTGCGCGGGCGATCGGCTGCGGATCGCCGATCTGGTGACGCGTCAGCATACCGTCGAGGCCAGTGCTGACGTTGACCTTCGCCTGCTGAATGTCCTTGGGCAGCAACAAGACTGCCGGTCCGCCTGATCGCGCGGCGGCAATCGCCCGGGACAGTGCCGGCCCGATCTCGTCGGCAACCCGCACCCGGTGGCACCACACCGACACCGCTGAAAACAGCGCTTCGGCGTCCAGGGCGCCGTTTTGCCCGCTGGTGTCCTGGAAGCTCCCGCGGCCGTCCAGTGCGGACGGCGGCTGCCCGATCAGCGCGAGCACCGGTACCCGGCTGGCCAACGCCTCCCCCAGGCCCGGAACAACATTCAGGCAGCCGCCGCCCGACGTCGCGGCGACGACGCCGAGGCCGGCGCCGCTGCGGCTGTAGCCGTCGGCCATTGTTGCCGCGGAGAACTCGTGTTTGGCGAGCACCGCAGTGATGTCGGGTCGGAAATGCGCGGCGTCGTAAAGGTCTTCGATGTTGGCGCCGTCGACGCCGAAGAAGTGGGTGACGCCAACGGAGGCAAGATGTTCGACGATGTGGTCGACCACCCGGTACTGCCTTGCCATTGCTCACCCAACCTCGCACCCCGCCTGACAAAGACACGACTGGCGAGTAACTTCGGTTCACCCCGAGGCGATTTCGGTGCGCTAACCGGCGCTGAGCGCACGGGAGCGCACCGAAATCGCGAATTAGAGCGTGCGCTGAAGCAGCACGTTGCCTTCGTCGAGCGACACCACTTGCACCGCGGCGATCTGCTCGATCGGCATCGACGTGCTGCCGGCGGGCGAGGCTGTGACACCAGTGAGCGCCACCCAGGTGGCGACCTGGGTCTCGGTGCCGTCGCGGCCGACGATCACCATTGCCAGCTTGTCGCCAGCCGCGTCCTCATCCTTGCCGTCGGCGGTCTCCGGCCACACCCCGTAGGTGCACGTCATCTCGATCTGCGTGCCCCAGGCGTGCGGGCTCAACGTGACGGTCGCGCTGAAGGAGTTCGGCGTCACCCTCGTCATCGGCATCGCCGACGAGCTCGCTTGCGCCGGAGGCGGCGGGGTCGGGGTCACGGGGCTGGACTGCAGCGCCACGAACACGCCGACCACGAGGACCGCCGCTGCCGCTGCCGCCACCGTCCAGGTCACCAGCCGGGACCGTCGCCGTCGCCACGTCACCTTCTTCAGCAGCGACGTCAACAACTCCGGGCTCACCGGTGGCGGAGCGCCCTCGGCCTGTCCGCGTTCGTCGATCGCCTCGACGTCGTCGGCGTCGAGCTGACCCAGCAGCGCGGGCATGACGCTGATCTCGGCGACCGCTTGCCGGCACGGCTTGCAGGTGCGCATGTGCGATTCGAATTCGCGGCGCTCCGCCGAGGACAGGGAGCCCAGCACGTAGGCGGCATCCCACATCGCGTAGTCGTGTGAGTCGTCGAAAGCATGATTGCGGCCGAAGGGGGTCGCGTCTCCCATAGGCTCGTTCATCGCGTCACCCCCATTTCCTGCAGCGTCAGGCGTAAGGCCCGAATTGCGTAGTGCAGCCTCGACTTAACGGTCCCCTCGGCGATCTCCAGGTCTGCTGCGATTTGCGCTGTCGACCACCCAAGGTAATAGGAGCGGCGGATGACCGCACGGTGGTCGTCGGACAGCTGCGCGAGCGCGTCACCGATCAGCAGCCGGTCCAGCGCCGAGTCCACCTCGTTGGGCCGGGTGTCCTCTGGCGCGGAGTCGGTGTCGACCGGGCCGACTTCGTTGCGCCAGCGTGCGCTGCGCCGTTCGTCGATGATCATGTTGCGTGCGACGGTGAACAGCCACGCCCGCGCAGACCGTTCTCGGTCGTCGACCGCCTCGGGGTGCTGCCACGCCCGCAGAAGCGTTTCCTGAACGACGTCCTCAGCCCGTGCGCGGTCACTCGTGAGCCGCATTGCGTAGCGCCACAGCGCCGCAGCGTGCTCGTCGAACAGCACCTTCATCAGTGCCGTCTCCGAGGCCTCCATCAATGTCTCCATCACCAGACCCCCGGTGATGACACGAAATCGGCGAGCCTGTAGTTCAGCCGACTGTCAGAATGCGAGGCCCGTCATCGGTGGCCGCCACCGTGTGCTCCCAGTGTGCCGCACGCGAGCCGTCCGCGGTGACGACTGTCCAGTGATCGTCGAGGACGACGGTCTTCGTCGTTCCGAGGGTCAGCATCGGCTCGATGGCCAGCACCGACCCCGGCCCGAGCATCGGACCCCGCCCAGGTAAACCCTCGTTGGGCAAGAACGGGTCCATGTGCATCCGGCGCCCGATGCCGTGCCCGCCGTAGCCCTCGACGATGCCGAACGCGCGGTCGTAGCGGGCCTCGGCGGCGTGCGTGCCCTGCTCGATCGCGTGCGACACGTCGCTGAGCCGGTTGCCGGGCACCATCGCCGCGATGCCGGCTTCCATCGACGCCTTGGTTGCGGCCGACAGCGCCTCGTCGGCCGGGATCAGCGGACCGACCCCGAAGGTGACGGCGGCGTCGCCGTGCCATCCGTCGACGATCGCGCCGCAGTCGATCGACACCAGGTCGCCCAGCGCAAGAACCTCGGTCGCCGACGGAATACCGTGCACCACACGGTCATTCACCGACGAGCAGATGCTCGCCGGGTAGCCGTGGTAGCCGAGGAACGACGGAGTGCCGCCGCCGTCCCGGATCACCGACTCGGCGATCTCGTCGAGCGCCAGCGTCGTCACCCCGGGCTTGGCGGCCTGCGTGACGGCCCGCAACGCGGCCGCCACCAGCGCACCGGCCGTGGCCATCGCATCGAGCTCACCGGCGCTGCGCTGCGCCACCATCTTGCGGCCCTTGAGCCCCGGCAGGGCGATCACTTTCCGAGTGCGTGCAGCGCCCGCGCGAAAACTTCGTCGAGCGAACCGACCGCGTCGACGGTCTTGACGGTGCCGTCGTAGTAGTCCAGCAGCGGCGCGGTCTCGGCGTGGTACACCATCATCCGGTTGTGGATGACCTCTTCGGTGTCGTCGGCACGGCCGCGGTCCTTGAGCCGCTTGCGCAATTCCTCTTCGCAAACCCGCAGTTCCAGCACCGCGTCGAGTTTGGTGTTGCGGGCCTTCAGCATTCGGTCCAGCGCCTGGGCCTGCTCGACCGAGCGCGGGTAGCCGTCGAGGATGAAGCCGTTCGCGACGTCGGATTCGTCGAGTCGCTTGTTCACGAGGGCGTTCGTCAGCTCCGAGGGCACCAGATCGCCGGCGTCGAGATAGCGCTTGGCTTCCAGGCCGAGTTCGGTGCCGTCGGAGATGTTGCTGCGGAAAAGGTCGCCGGTGGAAATCTGCGGGACGCCCAGCTTCTCGGCCAGCTTGACGGCCTGGGTTCCTTTACCCGCGCCGGGTGGGCCGAGCAAGACGACTCTCACTTCAGGAACCCTTCATAGTTGCGCTGCATGAGCTGGCTTTCGATCTGTTTGACCGTATCCAATCCCACGCCGATCATGATCAGAACCGCCGTACCGCCGAACGGGAGGTTCTGCACCCCGCCGCTGGCGCCGATCTCGAGGAAGAGATTGGGCAGTACCGCGATCACGCCCAGGTAGATCGAACCGGGCAGGGTGATCCTGTTGAGCACGAAGCGCAAATAGTCCGCAGTCGGGCGACCCGGCCGGATGCCGGGAATGAAGCCGCCGAACTTTTTCATCTCGTCGGCGCGCTCGTCGGGGTTGAACGTGATCGACACGTAGAAGTACGTGAAGAAGATGATCAGGCCGAAGTAGATGCCGATGTACACCGGGTCCGCGGGGTTCGTCAGATAGTTCCCGACGAACTTGTCCCACCAGCTGTTGCCGCCCGTCTTGCCGCTGCGCACCAGCTGGGTGATCAGGTGCGGGATGTAGATCAGCGACGACGCGAAGATGACCGGGATGACGCCGGCCTGGTTGACCTTCAGCGGCAGGTACGTCGACGTGCCGCCATACATTCGTCGGCCGACCATGCGCTTGGCGTATTGCACGGGGATACGGCGCTGGCCTTGCTCGACGAACACCACGCCGATGATGATGATCAGCGCCGCCGCGCATACGGCCGTGAAGACGACCGGGCCTCGGGTGTCCAGGATGGTCTTGCCCTCGGACGGGATGCGCGCGGCGATGCCCGCGAAGATCAGCAGCGACATGCCGTTGCCGATGCCGCGCTCGGTGATCAGCTCGCCCATCCACATCACCAGCGCCGCGCCCGCGGCCATCACCAGCACGATGATGATCAGCGTGAAGATCGACGCGTTGTCGGCGATGATCTCGAGGTTGCAGCCCTGCAGCAGCCCGCCGTTAGCGGCCAGCGCGACGATGCTGGTGGCCTGAAGGATCGCCAGTGCGATCGCCAGGTAGCGCGTGTACTGCGTCATCTTCGCCTGGCCGGACTGGCCTTCTTTGCGCAGCTGCTCAAACCGCGGGATCACCACCGTCAGCAGCTGCACGATGATGCTCGCGGTGATGTACGGCATCACGCCGACGGCGAACACCGACAGCTGCAGCAGCGCGCCACCGGAGAACAGGTTGATCAGCGAGTAGATCTGCGCGCTGTCCCCGCCGCTGATCTGGGCGAGGCACTTGTTCACGTTGCCGTAGTTCACCCCCGGCGACGGCAGCGTCGCGCCGACGCGGTACAGGATCACCATCGCAAGGGTGAACAGGATCTTGGTTCGCAGGTCGGCCGTCCGCAGTGACGAGATGAAAGCCGAGAGCACTCTTCCTCCTGCGCAGCCAGCGTCTGCGGCATGCAATGTGGCTGGCGGACCAGCGTTGGTAAGTCGGGCTTGTTCTGGTTTCGCGCCGCTTCCGCCGCAGGCGGATGTCAGGCGACAGACAGTCTACGAGAGTAACAGTAGGTTGCTGCCATCCAGTCGGGTCGACAGCGCTGGAGAAGGCTGCCGGAAAACCGGGGTACAGTTACATCATCTAAGTAATAAGGAGCTCGACGACGTGCGCACGGACAACGACACCTGGGACCTGGCCTCCAGCGTGGGCGCCACGGCGACGATGGTGGCCGCTGCCCGCGCGGCTGCGACGCACGCCGAGAACCCGGTGATCGACGACCCGTTCGCCGAGCCGCTGGTGTCTGCCGTGGGTATCGAGGTGCTGACGAGGCTGGCCACCGGGCAGGCCAACTTCGCCGACGTGGACGACGAGGCCGTGACCCGCGCTCGCCGTTTCGTCGACAGCATCGCGGTCCGCACCAAGTTCTTCGACGAGTTCTTCCTGAACGCAGGGGCGACCGGCATTCGCCAGGCGGTGATCCTCGCGTCGGGACTGGACTCCCGGGCGTATCGCCTGCCGTGGCCGGACGGGACCACCGTCTTCGAGCTCGACCAGCCGCAGGTGATCGACTTCAAGACCGCGAAGCTCGCCGAGCTGGGCGCGACGCCGACGGCCGATCGCAGGGCGGTCGCGATCGACTTGCGTGACGACTGGCCCGCGGCCCTGCGCGACGCCGGTTTCGACGCGGCCAAGCCGGCGGCGTGGATCGCCGAAGGCCTGCTGGGCTACCTGCCGCCCGAGGCTCAGGACCGACTGCTCGACAACGTCAGCGCGCTGAGTGCACCGCGCAGCCGGTTTGCGACCGAGACTGCCGCCAATCCGGGCTCCGTCGACCGTGACGAGATCAGGGAACGGATGCAGACGGCCTCGGAGCGCTGGCAACGGCATGGTTTCGAGATCAACCTGGTGGACCTGGTGTACATCGGCGACCGCACCGAGGCAACGGCCTACCTCGCCTCGCACGGCTGGGAGACGACGGGCGTCACATCGACCGAGCTGTTCGTGCGCTACGGCCTTGAGCCGCCCGCCGACGAGGAGAAGTCGTTCGGCGAGTTGATGTACGTCGACGCGACGTTGAAATAGGAGACAGGCAATGGCACGCACCGACAACGACACCTGGGACTTGGCGTCCAGCGTGGGCGCGACGGCGACCATGGTGGCCGGCGCGCGTGCGATGGCCACCCGTGCGCCTGACCCGCTGATCAACGATCCGTACGCCGACCCGCTGGTGCGCGCCGTCGGCATTGACTTCTTTACGAAGATGCTCGACGGCGAGATCCCGCTGACGGAATCAGGCGATTCCGACTTCGCCCCGCAGCGGATCATCGACGTGATGGCCGTGCGCACAAAGTTTTTCGACGATTTCTTTCTCGATTCGGCAGCGGCGGGCATTCGTCAGGCGGTGATTCTGGCGTCCGGCTTGGACTCTCGCGCATATCGGTTGCCGTGGCCGTCGGGCACGGTGGTGTTCGAGATCGACCAGCAGGCGGTCATCGACTTCAAGACGCAGACGTTGTCCGCGCTCGGCGTCGAGCCTGCCGCCGAACACCGGCCGGTAGCCGTCGACTTGCGCGACGATTGGCCGAAGGCGCTGTTGGACAACGACTTTGACCGCAGCCAGCCGACGGCGTGGAGCGCCGAAGGCCTGCTCGCGTACCTGCCCCCCGACGCGCAGGACCGGCTGTTCGACAACATCACTTCGTTGAGCGCAGCGGGCAGCCGGCTGGCCACCGAGTATCACCCCGGCGGGCCGTCGCAGATTGCCGAGCGTCAGGCCGAGATGGCACGCCGGTTCCGCGAGCGCGGTTTGGAACTGGACCTGTCGACGCTGATGTACCACGACGAGCGGACGCCGGCGACCGACTACCTGGCCGGGCTCGGCTGGAAGTTGTCCACCATGACCCGACCAGATGTGTTCGCGAAGTATGGACGCCAGATGCCACACGACGAAGCGACCGCACCGATGCGACAAAGCGTTGCCGTCGCGGCAATTCGATAACGAAGGAGCACTGATGCCGAGAACCGACAACGACACCTGGGACCTGGCGTCCAGCGTGGGCGCGACCGCGACGATGGTCGCCACGCAGCGTGCGCTGGCCACCCGCGAGAAGCTGATCGACGACCCATTCGCCGAGCCGCTGGTGCGCGCCGTCGGCAAGGAGTTCTTTATCAAGTCGCTGGACGGCGAGATCGACTACACCGATATCGATCCGTCGTGGACGCCGCGTCGCTCCGCCGAGAGCATGGCCGTGCGCACCCGGTTCTTCGATAACGTGTTCACCGATGCCGCCTATGCGGGCGTGCGCCAAGCCGTGATCCTGGCGGCAGGCCTGGACGCGCGGGCGTATCGGCTGCCATGGCCCGACGGCACCGTCGTCTACGAGGTCGACCAGCCGGAGGTCATCGAATTCAAGACGAAGACGCTGGGGAAGATCGGCGCCGAGCCGACCGCGACCCACCGCACCATCTCGATCGACCTGCGCGGCGACTGGCCGAAGGCGCTGTTGGACAATGGCTTTGATCGCAGCCAGCCGACGGCATGGAGTGCCGAGGGCCTGCTGATCTATCTGCCGCCCGAGGCCCAAGACCGGTTGTTCGACAACATCACGGCGCTGAGTGCGCCGGGAAGTTTTCTCGCCACCGAGCATGTGCCTGACGTGCAAGCGTTTCAGGATGACGAACGGACGCAACGCATTACCGAGCACATGAAGGCCCACGGCAACGACATCGACATGAAAGAACTCGTCTACCACGGCGAGCGTAACCACGTCAGCGAGTACCTGAGCTCGCTCGGCTGGAAAGTGTCCGCGCAGCCGATGCGGGAAGCCTACGCCACCAACGGTTTTGAATTCCCGGACAACGAGTTCACCGCGCGTTTCTCGAACCTCAGCTACGTCAGCGCCACGCTCTGATTCCCCATCTCCGCGAGCGTGCGTGTCGGTACGCAGACACGCCGGGCTTTGTCAATCGGACCTGATCCTCACCGGCCATAACGCTGACCCTAACCGGCGGGCTTCGCGCCGAAATACACGTTTTGCCGAGAGAGTGCGAGAAGGTCGCTGCCAAACGTCAATCTCGCTGGCGGCTAGCGGCTCTCCCGCTAGCGGCCCCGCGCGGCGAGCTCCAGGAATCGGCCGTACCTATCGGCCATCGCACTCGCCCATGCGGGATCGGGGTTGACGACGCGTTCGATCGAGGCCCACCGGGCTGCATCGGTCATCGACGACTCGAGCCCGACAGCCATCCGCGCGAGGAACGCTGCGCCGAGCGCCGCTCCTTCCGCGACGCCGGATACTTGCACCGGCAGTCCCGTCGCGTCGGCAATCGCCTGCATCCACGGCTGCACCCGGGTTCCCCCGCCCGTCGCGACGATCCGCGAGGCGGACACCCCGGCCAGCTCGATGAGTTGCTTGACGACGAACGCCGACGCCTCGTAGGCAGCCCTGCGGACCGACGCGGCGTCGTGGGTGAGGTCCAGTCCGTCGAGCACGGCGCGGCGGTCGGGGTCGTGAAGCGGAGTGCGTTCTCCGCGCACATAGGGTGACCATACAGGCACGCGCCCAGGATCAGTGGTCGAATCATCCTGTACCACAAGGCGATCCACCCAGCCCAGGAACAAGCCACCGGCATTGCTCGCGCCGCCGATCTGGCTTGTCTCACCCGCCAGGTGCGGGATCGTCCACAGCCCCGGCACGTGCCTTTCTTCGCGGACGGTTGCCCACACGATCAGCGTCGTACCGCACAACACCACCACGTCGCCGTCGTGGCCGGCGTCGGTCACCAGCTGTTCGCAGAACGCGTCGATGGCACCGGCGGCCAAGACGGTGTCCGCGCCTGACACCTGGCCCGCCGCGGCGCCCATCATTTCCACCGCAGGCAAGCGGTCGATCGTGGTTCCGCAATCGGCGCAGGTCTTTTCGCTCCAGCCGGCGCCGTCGAACAGCGGGAAACAGGTGCTGGCCGTGGCGTAGTCGATCACCGCTTTGCCGGCCAGCGCATGGTTCGCGACCGCGGGCGCCGGCCAATATCCGGCCGCGCCGGGCGCCTCGCCCGCTGTCCAGCGCAGGAACTCGGCCGCCTCGCCTGCCATGAACACCCCCGCGGCCTGTGCCTCGGTGCGGCCGCGCCCGTCGCCGTACAGCAGTCCCGGCGAAATCGGCTTGCCCCCAGCGTCGACGGCGGTCAACGACGGCACCATCGCGGAAACCGCCACGGCCAACGCGTCGGGCCGGCCGAGGTGCTGCAGCGCGGTCAACGGGCCGCGCCGCCAGGCTTCGTCGGCGTCGTGCTCGAGCCGGTCGGGGGCAGGCACGCGCAGCTGGTGTGGAATTCGCGTCCTGGCGACGACCCGGCCGTCCTCGTCGGCGGCCACGGCTTTGACTGCTGTGGTACCGATGTCGACGCCGATTGTGACCTGTTCAGGTGACACGCGCGTCACCGTACGCCAGCATGGGCAATCGTGACTCGACTTCGCGCCCTTGTGACGGCTCCGTTGCGCGGCCCCGGCTTCGACAAGCTCCAACAACTCGCCGACGTGGTCTACGACCCGTGGATCGACCAGAGTCCACTGCGGATCTATAGCGCCGAGCAGCTGGCAGAACGAATCAACGCTGAATCAGCGAATATCGTTGTGGTAGAAAGTGATTCGATCGCCGGCCCGGTGTTCGAGCTAGGGCTGACGGCCGTCGCGTCCACCCGCGGTGACCCCAACAACGTCGACGTCGCGGGTGCCACCGCCGCGGGCATCCCGGTGCTGTACGCGCCGGGCCGCAACGCCGACGCGGTTGCCGAGATGGCAGTCGCGCTGCTGTTCGCCGCGACGCGGCACCTGGTGACCGCCGACGCCGACGTACGGGCGGGCGAAGTGTTTCGCGACGGCACCATCCCCTACCAACGGTTCCGCGCGTGGGAGATGGCCGGGCGGACGGCCGGGCTGGTCGGCCTGGGCGCGGTCGGCCGGGCGCTGAAGTGGCGGCTGTCCGGGCTCGGCATGACGGTGATCGCTCACGACCCCTACGCCGACGACGCGCAGCACAGCCTCGACGAGCTTCTCGCGGAAGCCGATGTGGTGTCCCTGCACGCACCGGTCACCGACGACACCGCGGGGATGATCGGCGCTGCCCAGTTCGCCGCCATGCGTGACGGCGTTGTCTTCCTCAACACTGCCCGCGCCCAGCTGCACGACACCGACGCGCTGGTGAGCGCGCTGCACAGCGGCAAGGTTGTCGCCGCGGGCCTCGACCATTTCGTCGGGGAGTGGCTGCCGACGGATCATCCGCTGACGTCGATGCCAAACGTGGTGCTGACGCCGCACATCGGTGGGGCCACGTGGGACACTGAGGCGCGGCAGGCTCAGATGGTGGCCGACGGCATCGAGGCGTTGCTGTCGGGACAGCGGCCCGCCCACATCGTGAATCCGGAGGTGCTGACGTCGTGAAATTCGTTGAGAATCCCGAAGATGCGGTCCTGGCGGCTGCGAAGGACATGTTGCATCGCGGTCTCGTCGAGGGGACGGCGGGCAACATCTCGGCCCGCCGCGAAGACGGCAATCTCGTCATCACCCCGTCGTCGGTCGACTATGCGGACATGGCGCTCGACGACATGGTGCTCGTCGACCCGGACGGCGGCGTGCTGCATGCGAAAGAGGGCCGCGGCCCGTCGACGGAGATGAAACTGCACCTGGCGTGCTATCAAGCGTTCGACGACATCGGCAGCGTGATCCACAGCCATCCCGTGTGGGCGACGATGTTCGCGATCTCCCATCAGCCGATACCGGCCTGCATCGACGAGTTCGGGGTGTACTGCGGCGGCGAGATCCGCTGCGCGGAGTACGCGGCGTCGGGCACGCCCGACGTCGGCACCAACGCGGTCAAGGCGTTGCAGGGCCGGGCAGCGGCGCTCATCGCCAACCACGGGCTCGTGGCGGTGGGGCCGCGACCTGACAAGGTGCTACACGTCACCGCGCTTGTGGAACGGACGGCCCAAATCGTCTGGGGCGCAAGGTCTCTCGGCGGTCCGGTGCCTATCCCCGACGAAGTCAACCAGAACTTTGCCGCCGTCTACACCTACCTGCGGTCAAACTAGCGCGCGGGCTCAGTGCGACTGGGCCCGCCAGCTGCGCGGCGACGTACCGTAGGTCCGGCGGAACAGCCTGCTGAAATAGCCCGGATCGGACACGCCCACTCGCCTCGCGATCTCTTGGATCGGAAGGTCGGTCTCGGCCAGCAGGCTTCGCGCTTCAGTCATGCGGCGTTCGATAATCCACTCTTGAACCGGGCGGCCCGTGCGCCGACGTACGACGGTGGTCAAATGCCCTGGCGTCATGCCGAGTTCGCGGGCCACACCGCTCAGCGACAGTGGCTCACCACGGTGCCGGTCGATCACCGAAAACACCTCGGCCAGAAGCGGTTCGCCGCTACGCCTCAGATCACCCACGACGTCGTCGGCCAGGCGTGCCACGTCGATCAGCAGCAGCGTCAGGTGCGCCAGCACCGCCTGCCGATAGCCTTCCTGACGCTCATGGAGCTCGGCTTCGAGCGACCGGATTGTGCTGTCCCACAACGACTGCCGCGCCGCAGGCACCGTCAACTGCAACAGCCCGCCCGACTGCCCGTGCAAGAACGGAAACAGCAGCGGGTGCGCGCGCCAGCCCGGCCACGGCGACTGGCCGTCACCACCGAACGCGGCCGGGTCGAACAGCACCCCGACGCCGTCGTCCACCTGATCCATCTGCCGCGGGTCGAGTACCTCTCCCGCGGCGACCACATAGACGACGCCGCTGGCAGGCACGAACCACAGCACCGGGAAGTGGTGGATGTGCCGGCCTCGTTCGTCCAAGTCCTCACGCCCACCGCGAAACACCGACACAGGCGGCGTCTCATGATCGGTGCGGTACTGGTAGATCGGCACGCCGCCGCGACGGCGGACCAACCGTGTAGCCTCGATGCTCATACCAAAAATAGTCCCACTTTCACCAATAATCGCCCAATTCGTTTATGCACGGCGCGTCCATCATGGATCACATGACCGAAAATCATCCACATTCTGTCATTCGCTCCAGAGGTCACGCGCACGACTATCTGCCCGCTGCGGGCCACGACGCATTCCTTCCGACCTACGACCTGATGACAAGGTTGATGGGCATCAACCGCATCCATGAGCAGCTCGTACGACACGCGGAGCTGACCGGACAGCTTCGGATATTGGAGATCGGTTGTGGCACCGGCAATCTCACGGTCCGCGTCAAACGCGCACACCCCTCGGTAGAGATCTTCGGCGTCGACCCCGACCCGCTGGCCCTCGCCCGTGCGCAACGGAAGGCCGGCTCACTCGACATTCGTTTCGATCGCGCCTACGCGCAGCAGTTGCCGTACGCGGACGGTGAATTCGACCGGGTGCTGTCGTCGATGATGCTGCACCACTTGGACGACGACGCGAAACCCGCTGCGGCGGCGGAGGTTTTCCGTGTCCTGCGTCCGGGCGGCGCACTCTACGTGGTCGACATCGGCGGCCACCTGGAGAATGACCGCGGGCTGGCGGCGCGGCTGATGAGGCGCAGCCACCACGCGGCCGGAAACCTCGGCGACGCGATTCCTCGACTCCTGAGCGGTGCCGGATTCGACTGCACCGAGATCGCGTCGCAGCGCCATCGATTCCTTGGGCGCCTCACGTACTACCGTGCGACGCGACCTGAGCGCTCGCCCTAACGAAAATCAAACGCCACCTTGACCGCGCCGCTCTCGCCCTGGTTCGCAATCGCGTAGAACGCTTCGCGCCACTGTTCGAGCCGGAACGTATGCGTCAGCATCGGACGCAGATCCACGCGGCCCGCGACGACGAGATCGAGATAGTGCGCTAAAGCGTGCTTGCGCTCCCCGTCGACCTCCTCCACACCGAAGGCATTCGAGCCGACCCAGCTGATCTCCTTGAAGTACAACGGACTCCACTCCCAGCGCCCCGGTGCGTGCACGCCCGCTTTGACCAAAGTTCCACGCGCCTTCAAAACTCTGACGCCGACTTCGAACGTCTCCGGCTTGCCGATGGTGTCGTAGACGACGTCGACAGAGCCGGGATACGCCATCGGCAGGCCCTGCAGCGGCTGCCGCAGCGTCCCGCCGCCCCAGGCAGCTACCTGCTCTACGACGGCCAAACGCGGCTCGTGCGCCAGCACCTTAGCCGCCCCGAACTCGTGAGCCAGCCGGGCCTGCGCGTCGAAGCGAGCAACGACGGCGACCTCCACGGTCGGGTACAGCGCGCGCAGGATCGCGACAGCACACAACCCGAGGGAGCCTGCGCCGTAGACGAGAACGCGGCCAGACGGTGGCGGCGGGTGCCGAGTGATCGCGTGCAGCGATACCGAGAACGGGTCCGCGAACACCGCCAACTCGTCCGGCACCGAATCCGGAACAGCGAACAACATCGAGTCGTGTGCGGGCATGAACTCGGCATATCCGCCGGTGACGTCCGCGGAAACGCCGGTGTGAATACCCGGCTTGATGTCGCCATCGGTGAAGCTCCAGCACAAGCTGTAATCGCCGTGTTCACATGCGGGACAACGGGGTTCGATGCCGCGCGGCCCACACGACAGCCATGGGTTGAGCACCACCCGCTGCCCGACCTCGAGCCCGCGCGCCGCTGGGCCCAACGCCACCACGTCGGCCACCACCTCGTGGCCCATCACCTGGGGGAACGAGCAGAACGCCGCCATCGCGTTGTCGACGTCCTCTTCGCCGAAATCCATCAGGATCTGTTTGGAGTCCGACCCGCAAATGCCTGTGAGCCGCGGCCGCGTGATCACCCAATCATCGTGCAGCGGCGCAGGATCCGGCACCTCCCGCAGCGCAGTCGGCGTCTGAGCCAGGTTCCTCGTGAGCAGGTTGGCGTCCTCGCCGACCTGGTACGGCTCCGGCGGAACCCCGTACACCAGCGCCCTCATGTGCGGGCCATCGCGGCCGCACCGGCGATGTAGGCGTCGATGTCGCCGTTCTTCCCGTCGACAACCGCCTTCATGTCAGGAACGTAGTGCTCGAATCCGTTGGCGCCCAACGCGGCAACGATGCCGTCGGCTACTTCGTCGGCGCTGAATTTCGGTCCCTGATAGAGCGGCTCCTCGCTGCCGGGATGGTCCCAGATCTCGGTGTCGACCGGACCCGGCTGGATCAGCTTCACCGACACCCCGGTGCCATGTAGATCAACGGCCACAGACTCACTCCAACCAGACAACGCGAACTTACTTGCACAGTAAGCACTTTCGTGGATGATCCCGAGTCGGCCGCCGACGCTGGCGACGTTGACAATCATGCCGCTTCGACGCTCCAGCATGCGGGGAAGCAGGGCCAGCGTGAGCCGCATCGGCGCGAAGAAGTTCAGTTGCATGACGGTTTCGACCTCGGCAGGGTCGAGTTCGACGACGGACCGGCGTTTGGGCATCGCGGCGTTATTGATCAGCACGTCGATGCCGCCGAGTGCGTCCCACGCCGCCTCGACCAACTCGCCGAGCGCGGACGTGTCGGCGAGATCGGCCACCCACATCTCGCACTCCGGCGAGGTTGCCCGGCAATCGGACAGCACCTCCGCCAGACGGTCACGCCGACGAGCGACCAGCCCGACGATCGCGCCCTGCGCCGCGAGCCGACGTGCCAACGCCGCGCCAATGCCCGACGACGCCCCAGTGAGAAGCACCCGCTTGCCCGCCGCAGAAAACGCCATGGCTCAAGGCTGCCGCGAGCGTGGACTTATGACACACATTTCGCGAAAAAGCGTGCAACAAGTCCACACTCGGCGCCGCCTCAGAACCGGGACTCCCCCAGCCACAGGACGCTGGCGCCGCTGAACGAACTCTCGGCAAGCTCGACGAGCCCCGCGACCGAGCGCCCGAGCAGCGACGCGACAGCCTCCGGCAACGACGCCGCGGCCGGCTGCGACGACGGGCGCGGTCGCAGGAAGTCCATTAACGACGATCCCGGGTAGCTGACGACGCGGGCGTCCTCGTCGGCATCGAGACCCGCGAGAATCTTCGCCCGCCGGATCGCGGTCCGCAGTCCGCCGAGCTCGTCGACCAACCCACGCTCCAAAGCATCGGCACCCGTCCACACCCGGCCGCGCGCCACCGCGTCGACGTCGTCCACCGAGAGGTTGCGGCCTTCGGCGACCCGTCGCACGAAATCGTCGTACGCCATGTCGGCTTCCGCTTCGACTTGCGCGCGCTGCTCCTCGGTGAACGGTGCGTCGACCGACCATGCGTCGGCATTCGCGTTGGTGCGCACCACATCTGAGCCCACGCCGAGGCGATCCTTGAGACCTCTGGCCACCAGCTTGCCCGTCACGACACCGATCGAACCGGTGATCGTGCCGGGATTCGCCACGATCGCGTCGGCCCCCATCGACACGTAGTAGCCGCCAGACGCCGCGACCGCACCCATCGACGCGACGACGGGCTTGCCCTCGCCGCGAACCCGCGCGACCTCCCGCCAGATCGTCTCCGAGCCGGTGACGGACCCACCGGGGCTGTCGACACGAAGCACGACCGCTGCCACGTCGTCGGACGCCGCCGCCTCGCGCAGGCCCGCCGCGATCGTGTCGCCGCCTGAACTGTTGCGGCCCAACGGCAGCGGTCGCGGGCCACCGCGCCCACTCACGATCGGGCCGGTAACAGAAACCACGGCGATCGTCGGCTTGGCTTTGCGCCCAGGCACTTTCGGGGACGGCAGGCTGGGCCGCCGGCCAGAGTGAGCATACCGCGACAGGTAAAGCCGCGGAGGCTCCTCCGCCCCGACGAGCTCGCCGATGCGCGCGTAGGCCTCGTCACGAAAACCGATGCGGTCCACCAGCTTTCCCGCGACCGCGTCGTCGCGCAGCAACGGCGCCCGGTCGGCCAGCGCGTCCACTGCAGCCATGTCGAGACCGCGCGACGAGGCGATCGCCTCCCACACCTGGCCATGCAGACTTTCCAGCAAGCGTGTGTCGGCTTCGCGGTGCGCATCCGTGTAGCGCTCCTGCGTGAAAAGGTTCGCCGCAGACTTGTATTCGCCTCGCGCCACCAACTGCGCCTCGACCCCGGCTTTGTCCAAAGCCGCCCGCAGGAACAGCGCATGCGCGGCGAAGCCGACCAGCCCGACAGTGCCTGACGGCTGCATCCACACTTCCCCGAAGGCCGACGCCAAGTAGTACGACAGTGTGCCGGGGTACGTCTCCGCCCACGCCAGCGACGGCTTGGCCGCCGCGAACTCCGCGATGGCCTCGCGCAGTTCCTGCACCGGACCGGCTGGGGCGGCAGGGATCTGCACGCGCGCGATCAGCCCGCTGACCCGAGGATCCTCGCGGGCGCGGTGAATCGCGTCGACGGCCTCCCGCAAGACCAGCGGCCGGCCACCGCCGGCGATGAGAGCAAACGGATCGAAGCCCCCCGTCTCAGGCGGCGCGGTCAGCAGGTCCGATTCGAGAACACACCCGTCCGGCACCCCGTGATGGCGGGCGGTGTCCACCTTGCGGCCCAGCGTCTGAAGATCGTCAAGGCCGGGGAGGTCGGGCAGGAAATCGAACGGCGAATTCAGCATGGCCCGAGCGTACCGACGAGCGAGCAAAGACCGAGATCAACAAAGGCGCCGCCGTTAGGTGGTGTCGGTTGGTCGCGCCCGCATTCATTAGGTACGGTATCTCGCGGCATGACCTTTTGGTCTCGGTCGGGCGAGCTACTCGGCACGGCGCATATCGCGGGTGCCGTGCACACTTATGCCGCAGTTTTCGAGGGAGCGAACGGCGGAAAAGTCAGGGACGACCGCAGGCCATTAGACCTGGAGGGAACGACGACTGATGGCTGAGCGAAGGTCGTCCGCGACGATGCGGCCAAACTTCGAGGACGTTCAAGCCCATTACGATTTATCCGACGACTTCTTCGGGCTATTCCACGACCCGACGCGCACCTACAGTTGCGGGTTCTACGCGCGCGACGACATGACGCTCGAAGAGGCTCAGATCGCCAAACTCGACATGAACCTCGCCAAGCTCGGCCTCGAACCCGGCATGACGCTGCTCGACGTCGGGTGCGGGTGGGGATCGGCGATGAAGCGCGCGATCGAGAAATACGACGTCAACGTCATCGGCTTGACCTTGAGCAAAAACCAGCGCGCCTACGCCCAGCAACTGCTGGACGGCATCGATACCAACCGCTCCCGCGAGGTCTACCTGCGCGGTTGGGAGGAATTCGACGACCCGGTCGACCGCATCGTCAGCATCGAGGCGTTCGAGGCGTTCGGAAAACCGCGGTACAAGGCGTTCTTCGACACGTGCGCGCGGGTCATGCCCCGCGACGGCCGGATGGTCCTGCAGACCATCTACGGTCATCCGCTCAGCGCGTGGCCCACCCTTGGAATCCCGATCACGATCAGCGACCTGAAGTTCATGCGCTTCGTCTCCAAAGAGATATTTCCCGGCGGCGAAGTCCCCTCGTCGGACGACGTCGTCGAATTCTCTCGGGAAGCCGGTTTTTCCGTCGAACAGATTGAACTCTTGACTCCGCATTACGTCCGCACCCTCAACACGTGGGCAGAAGAACTGCAAGCCCATCGCAGTGAAGCGATCGAGATTACGTCCGAAGAGGTCTACGACCGCTACATGCGCTACCTGAGAGGATGCGCCGACTTTTTCCAACGCGGCATCAGCGAGGTCGGGCAATTCACGCTGACGAAGGGTTAATCGTCAGTAGGCGCCGAACACCAAGGCGACGTTCTGTCCACCCAGCCCGAATGAATTCTTGATCGCGTAGCGAAACTCGCCGTGCCGCGGCTCTTTTGCGACGACGTCGAGATCGATCAGAGGGTCGAGATCGTCCAGGTTCAGCGTCGGCGGTACGACGCCGTCGCGCAGCGCCTGCACCGTCACTACGGCCTCGATCGCGCCTGCGCCGCCCATCGAGTGGCCCAATGCCGCTTTGGACGCGTACACCGCCGGCGAGTGGGCGCCCAGCGCGCCGTGGATCGCGTGGGCTTCGGCCAGATCGCCGAATACCGTTCCAGTGGCGTGGGCGCTGACGAGATCGATGTCTGCGGGCGTCAGACCGGCCAGCTCGACGGCGTGGGTGATGGCAACCGCCGCGCGCTCTGCGCTGGGATCCGGTTTGGTCACGTCGTAGCCGTCGAAAGTCACGGCCGACGCCATGATCCTGGCCAGGATGGGCGCGCCGCGAGCTTTGGCGTGCTCCTCGGTTTCGATGACCATCAGCGCGCCGCCCTCGGCGAGCACCATCCCGTCTCGGTTCTTGTCGAACGGGCGGCAGGCGCCGGCCGGGTCGTCGTTGTGCGTCGACAACGCCCCGAGCTGCGCGAACGACGCGATCGGCACCGCCTCGATCCGGGCCTCGACTCCGCCGCAGATCGCGATGTCCGCATCGCCGAGGACGATGCATCTCCAGGCCTCCCCGATGGCTGCGGCGCCCGAGGCGTCGGCCAGCACCGGTGCGATGATCCCGGCCTTGGCGTGCCGCTCCAGCCCGACCGCAGCCGCGGGGGCGTTCGGCATGTGCATCTGCACTGCCAGCGGGGTCGTCGCCCGCATGCCGCGCGCTTGCCACGCGTCGTACAAGAAGACGAGTTGCTCGGTCGACGCGAGAGCTTGCGAAATCGAGACCACCAGGCGTCTGGTGTCGACCTCCGGCGACCCGGCGTTCTCCCACACCCGGCGTCCCAGCAGCGTGGACATCTGCTGCATGAACGACAGCCGCCGCAACTCGACTCGGGTCAGGTGCTCATCGAAGCTCTCCCGCAGCCGGCCGCCGATTCGCACCGGTGCATCGAATTCGTCGATGAACGGGTCATCCAGCGCCCGGATCCCGCTGCGGCCCTCGAGCAGCCCCTGCCACGTCTCCTCCGCGTCCGCCGCCAGGGCCGTCGTCGATGCGACGCCAGTGACCACGACGTCGGCGAATCCGTCCCCGGTGACCAGTCTTGCCATACCTCGAGGAGCCGCTAGGCCTTTTCGCAGGTGAATTGACAGACGTCGGTGTAACCCTGACGGAACAGGTCGGCGCAGCCGGTCAGATAGTGCATAAACCGGTCGTAGACCTCTTCCGACTGAATCGCAATGGCCTCGTCCTTGTGCGCCTCCAAATTCGCGGCCCAGGTGTCCAGCGTGCGGGCGTAATGCGGCTGGAGCCGCTGCTTACGCGTCACCGTGAAGCCGGCCTTGGTGGCGTGCTCTTCGACCAAGGAAATCAACGGCAGCCGGCCGCCGGGATAGATCTCGTCGAGGATGAACTTGATGAACCGCACCCGCGACATCGTCAGCGGCAGCTTCTTCGCCTTGATCTCCTCGTCACTCGGGATCACGATCGTGTGCAGCAGCATCACGCCGTCGTCCGGCAGCAGGTTGTAGGTCTTCTTGAAGTAGGCGTCGTACTTGCCGAAGCCGAAGTGCTCGAACGCGCCGATCGACACGATCCGGTCGACCGGCTCGTCGAACTCCTCCCACGGTTGCAGGCGAACCTCCATGTGCCGCTTGCTCTTCGAGTTCGCGAACCAATGGTCTTCGATGTGCTGCTTCTGGTTCTTGGACAGCGTCAGACCGATCACGTTGACGTCGTATTTTTCGACCGCCCGCATGATCGTGGAGCCCCAGCCGCAGCCGATGTCGAGCAGCGTCATGCCCGGTTGCAGCCCCAGCTTGCCCAGCGCGAGGTCGACCTTGGCCATCTGCGCTTCTTCGAGCGTCATGTCGTCGCGCTCGAAGTAGGCGCAGCTGTAGGTTTGGGTCGGGTCCTGCCACAGCCGGAAGAACTCGTTGCTGATGTCGTAGTGCGACCGGACTTCGTCGGCGTTGGATCCGACCTTCTTCCGCGCCGACGAGGACAACCACTTCGACGAGGCGGTTGTTGCGTTTTGGGCTTCAGTTGATGTTTTCGTCACTTGTCGATCCCCACCCTCGGTACTAGCGATCATCAAAAGCGGTGGGCCCGGCGTCTTCAGGCTCGCGCCCAATGACACCACATCTTCGGCCACGCACCAACAGTGACACCCGTAGCTCCCAATTGTCTGAGAGTTGGGGCGCGAGCCGACCTACAGTTCGGTGACGGATCCGCCTGCCGCGGTGATCTTCTCGCGCGCGCTGCCGCTGAACTTGTGTGCGGTCACCGACACCTTGACCGTCAGCTTGCCGTCGCCGAGCACCTTGACGAGCGTGTTCTTTCGGACGGCTCCCTTGGCTACGAGGTCGTCGACGCCGACGTCGCCACCCTTGGGGAACAACCGGTTGAGGTCGCCGACGTTAACGACGGCGTACTCGGTGCGGAACCTGTTGCGGAAACCCTTCAGCTTGGGCAGCCGCATATGGATGGGCATCTGACCGCCCTCGAACGTCGCCGGCACGTTCTTGCGGGCCTTGGTGCCCTTGGTGCCGCGGCCGGCGGTCTTGCCCTTGGAGCCTTCGCCGCGGCCGACGCGGGTGCGCTTGCTCTTCGACCCGCGAGCGGGCTTCAGATCGTGAAGTTTGATGACGCTCACGCGATTTCCTCCACCTGTATCAGGTGATGCACGGCCTTGATCAGCCCGCGCGTCTGCGGATTGTCCTCACGGACGACCGAGTGACGGATCCGACGCAGTCCCAGCGTGCGTAGGCTCTCACGCTGCTTCCATCGCGCGCCAATGGAGCTGCGCACCTGGGTAATTCGAAGCTCTGCCATGGTTACGACGTTCCTTCACGCGGAGTGGACGCGGCCAGTGCGGCTGCGCTTGCCGCATGTTCTCTACGCGCTCGCAGCATCCCCGCCGGCGCGACGTCCTCGATCGGCAGTCCGCGACGCGCGGCCACTTCCTCGGGACGCTGCAACAGCTTCAGCGCCGCGACCGTCGCGTGCACGACATTGATCGCGTTGTCACTGCCTAGCGACTTGGCCAAGATGTCATGCACGCCAGCGCATTCCAGGACCGCACGCGCTGCACCGCCGGCGATCACGCCGGTGCCGGGGCTGGCCGGACGCAGCATGACCACACCGGCCGCCGCTTCTCCCTGGACCGGGTGAGTGATCGTGCCGCCGATCAGCGGAACGCGGAAGAAGTTCTTGCGGGCTTCCTCGACGCCCTTGGCGATCGCGGCGGGAACCTCTTTGGCCTTGCCGTATCCGACGCCGACCATTCCGTTGCCGTCGCCGACGATCACGAGTGCGGTGAAGCTGAACCGACGTCCACCCTTGACCACTTTCGACACCCGGTTGATGGTGACGACGCGCTCGAGGTAGTTGGACTTCTCGCCGCCGTCGCGGCCGCGACCGCCGCGGTCGTCACGGCGACCCCGGCCGCCCTCGCGCCCGTCGCCCCTGCCGGTGCGGGGTGCCTCCGATGAGCCGCTTGCGCGAAGAGTAGGTGCTTCGGATGTTGCCGGCGCGCTTTGTGCTGGCTGCTCGGCCATCACGCAACCTTTCCGTTGTAAGTCATCAGAACTTGAGTCCGCCTTCCCTGGCGGCGTCAGCGAGCGCCGCAATCCGTCCGCCGTAGGTGTAGCCACCCCGGTCGAAAACCACGGTGTCGATGCCCTTGGCCTTGGCCCGCTCGGCGATCAACTGGCCGACGCGAACGCTGTGGGCCTTCTTGTCCCCCTCGACCGCGCGCACGTCGGCCTCGATCGACGATGCCGACGCGAGCGTGGTGCCGTTGAGGTCGTTCACCAACTGCACGTGGATGTGCCGCGCCGAGCGGTGAACCACCAGCCGCGGGCGCTCCGGCGTGCCGGACACCTTCTTCCGCAGCCGGGCGTGACGACGAAGCCGCGCAGTGCGGCGCGCTTCGGAGACGCCCACCCCGACGCGCTTGCGCTTCGAATTCTCTTGAGTGCTGGCCATTTTCTACTTGCCTGTCTTTCCGACCTTGCGACGCACCTGCTCGCCCTCGTACCGCACGCCCTTGCCCTTGTAGGGATCCGGACGGCGCAGCCGGCGGATGTTCGCCGAGATCTGGCCGACCTTCTGCTTGTCGATACCCGAGATCGAGAACTTGGTCGGCGTTTCGACCGCGAACGTGATGCCCTCTGGGGCCTCGACCACCACCGGGTGGCTGTAGCCGAGCGCGAATTCGAGGTTGTTGCCCCGCAATTGAACGCGGTAGCCGACACCGAAGATCTCCATCTTCGTGGTGTAGCCCTCGGTGACGCCGGTGACGAGATTGCTCACCAGCGTGCGCGACAGTCCGTGCAGCGAGCGGCTGCGACGCTCGTCGTCGGGGCGGGTGACGACGATCTCGCCGTCGTCGTTGCGCGCGACCGTGATCGGCTCGGCGACCTGAAGGGCCAAACTCCCTTTCGGGCCTTTGACCGACACGTTCTGGCCGTCGATCGTCACGTCGACACCCGACGGAACGGGAATCGGTTGCTTACCAATACGCGACATGTCTGTTCTCCCTCACCACACGTACGCGAGGACTTCGCCGCCGAC
>Ga0070741_10005147_pt1 | contig 29384 bp, 29 predicted proteins | sample Coa_R1_4_FD_66440 | JGI IMG/M metagenome (GOLD analysis project Ga0070741, IMG submission 66440) | Surface soil microbial communities from Centralia Pennsylvania, which are recovering from an underground coalmine fire - Coalmine... | ecosystem: Environmental > Terrestrial > Soil > Unclassified ... | reverse complement strand
CGGATCATCGGCCTGCCGCTCGGCCAGAAGTTCACGCTCGACGCGAACCTCCCCGACCTGCCGACCGCCGACCTCACGCTGGCGCAGACGGTGGAGCGCGCGTTGCAACAGCGGCCCGACTACCAGGCCGCGCTCGAACGCGTGCACGCCGCCGAAGCGGCGCGCCAGGCGGTCATTGGGGACGCGCTGCCGTCGGTGCGCGTCAACGCCGACTACGGCGCGATCGGCCTCACGGTCGGATCCGCGCAGACGACCTACACGCTGACCGGCGCGGTCAACGTGCCCATTTTCAACGGCGGCCGCACGAAGGGCCGCCTGCTCGAGGCCGACGCCGACCTGCGTCAGCGCCAGAGCGAGGCCGACGACCTGAAAGCGTCCATCTACTACGAGCTCCAGGGCGCGTTCCTCGACCTGCAGGCGACCAACGAGCAGCTGCAGGTGGCGACACGCGCGCGCGATCTCGCCGCGCAGGAGCTGACGCAGGCGCGCGACCGCTTCGCCGCCGGCGTCGCCAGCAACATCGAAGTCGTGCAGGCGCAGGAAGCGGTCGCCGTCGCCGAGGAGCAGTACATCGACGCGAAGTTCGGGTACGAGCTGGCGAAGGGATCGGTGATCCGCGGCGTCGGCGCATCGCAGGACATTCTGCGGCAGCTTACGGGAGGCACCCGCTGATGGGGGACAAGAGAGTTCGCATCGGTCTCGGCGTCGTCATCGTCGTGGCGATCGTCGTCGGGGCCTGGTTCTGGCTGACGCGCGGCCGCGAGTCGACCGACGACGCGCAGATCGATTCGCATGTGACGCAGGTGGCGGCGCGCGTCGGCGGGACGATTACGCAGGTCGCCGTCGACGACAACCAGCTCGTCGAGGCCGGCGCGCTGCTCGTGCAGCTCGATCCGCGCGACTATCAGGTCGCGCTCGATCGCGCGAAGGCGGAGCTCGCGGACGCCGAAGCCGCGGCGCAGGCGGCCGAGTCGAACGTGCCGGTCATCTCGACGGCCGCCACGAGCGGTGTCGCGACCGCGCAGGGCGGGGTGACGCAGGCGACGAGCGGCGTCGCGGCCGCCGAGCAGGACGTCGCCGCCGCGCAGGCGCGGCTGAACACGGCGCAGGCGCGGCTGCGTGAAGCGGAGGCCAACGCGGCGAAGTCGGCGAAGGACGTCGAGCGTCTGCGCGGCCTGCTCGCGAAGGACGAAGTATCGCAGCAGCAGTTCGACGCGGCGGTCGCGACCGCCGAGGCGCAGCGCGCCGCCGCCGATTCGGCGCGCGCGCAGGTCACCGAGGCGCAGGCCGGCGTCCCGGCCGCGCAAAGCAAGCTCGCGCAGGCGCGCGCCGGCGAACAGCAGGCGAGCGCCGAATTGCAAAGCGCGCAGACGGCGCCTCAACGCATCGCGGTGACCAAGGCACAGGCGTCCGCCGCGGCCGCGCGCGCGCAGACGGCGCGGGCCGCGCTCGAGCAGGCCCAGTTGAACCTGCAGTACACGACGGTGACGGCGCCAATCCGCGGTATCGTGTCCAAGAAAGGGATCAACGTCGGACAGGTCGTCCAGGCCGGTCAGCCGCTGCTCGCGATCGTCGACATCGACAACGTGTGGATCACGGCGAACTACAAGGAGACGCAGCTCACGAACATGCGGCCTGGTCAGCGCGTCACGATCGACGTCGACGCGTTCGGCTCGCACGAATACACGGGCAAGGTCGACAGCATCGCCGGCGCGACCGGCGCGCGCTTCAGCCTGCTGCCGCCGGAGAACGCGACGGGCAACTACGTGAAGGTCGTGCAGCGCGTGCCGGTGAAGATCGTGCTCGACCCGGGCCAGGACAAGGAGCACCTGCTGCGCCCCGGCATGTCCGTGACGCCGACCGTCTACACACGGTGAATGTGAATTCATAGTTCTATGGCTGAAGAACGCCACATCAATCCGTGGCTGATTGCCACGTCGGTCATGTTCGCGACGTTCATGGAGGTGCTCGACACCACCGTCGTGAACGTGTCGCTGCCGCACATCGCCGGCAGCCTGTCGGCGACGATCGACGAAGCGACGTGGGCGCTCACGTCCTACCTGGTCGCGAACGCGATCATCCTGCCGATGACCGGCTGGCTCGCGAGCCGCTTCGGCCGCAAGAACCTGCTGATGCTCTCGGTCATCGGCTTCACCGCCTCGTCATTCCTATGCGGACTCGCGCCCTCGCTCGGGCTGCTCGTCTTCTTCCGCATCCTGCAGGGCGCGACGGGCGGCTGCCTGCAGCCGCTGTCGCAGGCGGTGCTGCTCGAAGCGTTCCCGCCGAGCGACCGCGGCAAGGCGATGGCGTTCTGGGCGCTCGGCATCGTCGTCGCGCCGATCATGGGCCCGGTGCTCGGCGGCTGGCTGACCGACAACTACACGTGGCGGTGGGTCTTCTACATCAACATCCCGGTCGGCATCGCGTCGATCGTGATGACGAAGATGTTCATCTTCGATCCCGCGTACCTGCGGCAGGAGAAGCGCGGCATCGATTACTGGGGCATCGGCCTGCTCGCGGTCGGGATCGGCGCGCTGCAGATCCTGCTCGACAAGGGTCAGGAGAGCGACTGGTTCGCCTCGAACGTGATGACGGCGCTCGCCGTCGTCAGCGCGGCCTGTCTCGTCGTGCTCGTCATCCACGAATTGACGACGGAACATCCGGTGGTCGACCTGCGGGTGTTCAAGATGCGGAGCTACGCCGTCGGCGTGTTCCTGATGAGCGTCGTCGGCTTCGTGCTGTACGGCAGCATGGTGCTCCTGCCGATCATGCTGCAGACGCTGCTCGCCTATCCCGCGCTGCAAGCCGGCATCGCGATGGCGCCGCGCGGCGTCGGCTCGTTCGTGATGATGCCGCTCACCGGCATCATGACGGGCAAGTTCGACAATCGGAAGCTGCTGACCGCCGGTCTCATCGTCGGCGGCGTGACGCTGATCTGGCTGTCGGAGCTGAATCTGCAGGCGGGCTACTGGGACATCTTCTGGCCGCAGCTCATTCAGGGCGTCGGGATGTCGCTGCTCTTCGTGCCGCTGACGACCGTGTCCATGGATCCGATCCCGCGCGAGCGCATGGGCAACGCGACGAGCCTCTTCAACCTGATGCGCAACATCGGCGGCAGCCTGGGCATCGCCGCGACCGGCACGATGCTCGCGCGGCAGCAGCAGACGACGACCGCGATCCTCGGCCGCAACATCTCCGTCTACAATCCGGCGACGCGCGCGATGTTTCAGCAGATGCAGGGCGCGTTCATGGCGGCCGGCGCCGACCCGGCCACGGCGACCCAGCGCACGTACGGTGCGATGTTCGGCATGGTCCAGCGTCAGGCGTCGATGGTGACGTTCGTCGGCATCTTCCAGTTGCTCGGCATCCTGTTCGTCGTGCTCGTCCCGCTCATCCTGCTGATGGAGCGGCCGAAGGGCGGCGGGCATGTGTCGGCGCACTAGTCGCGAGTCGGCTCGTCGCGAGTCCTACCCGGCGCGGCGCCGTTCGATCGTGCGGTGCTCGCGCACGGTCTCCTCGCCCACGGCGTTCCTGAGCCAGATGCGTTCGACTGACGGATAGATCGCCGCCAGCGGCAGCGCGATCAACGCGCCGATGACGCCGGCCAGCTCGGCGCCGACGGCGAACGCGAGGATCACCGCAACGTTCGAGAGCTGCAGCCGATCGCCGTAGACGTACGGCGCGATCAGGTAATTCTCCGTCGTGTGATACGCGACGTAGAGCACCACGACGACGAGTGCGGTCTTGCCGGACACGGTCGCGGCGAGCGCAATCGCCGGCAACGCCGACGTGATGAACCCGAGTACCGGGATGAAGTCGCACACGCCGGCGACGACTGCCAGCAGCAGCGCCGCGGGCACTTTCAGAATCGACAGCGATACGAGCACGAACACCGTCGCGAAGATCGACGTCGCGACGTTGCCGGCGACATAGCCGAACACGACGCGCTGGCACTCGACCAGCGTCTGCTCCACCTTCGACCGCTTCTCGGCCGGCACGAACGCGACGACCCAGTCGCGCGTTCGCCGCCCTTCCAGCAGCAGATACATCGTCAAAATGAACCCGAGGACCGCGACGATAGCGGCCGCTGCGGCGGACTGGGCGACGCGCAGCGCGTAGGGCGCGATGCGCGCTTCAAGCGCGCTCGCGTTGCCGCCGCCAAGCGCGTTGCGGGTCCACGCGGGCAGCGCGCGCGTCGCCTGCTGCTGAATCTGCGTGAAGTGCTGCGTCACGTATTGCGCCTGATCGCTCAGCGACGACCACGTGAACCAGACGAACCCGCCGACGGCGGCGACGAGGATCATTGTCACCGCGAGCGTGGCGCCCCATCGCGGCAGCCCGCGCCGCATGAACCAGGTGACAACCGGATCGAGCGTCACGGCGAGCAGGATCGCCACGATGACGACGAGCGCCATCTGGATCAGCTGCACGGCAACCCAGGCGAGCGCGACGGCCGTGATGAGCTTCAGGAGCGTGTGCCACGGAATGCGCACGTCGATCCGGCGCCGCTCGGGTTCGGCCATAGCGTACGATTCAGCATGGCGCGTACCGGGACCGCGCGAATCCCGCGCGACGACTCGCGAATTCCCGTCTGCGGCATCAGCATCTCGCATCCCGGCCGCGTGCTGTTCCCCGCGGCTCAGGCAACCAAGCTCGACCTCGCGCGCTACTACGAGCGGATCGCCGACTGGATCGTGCCGCACGTGGCCGACCGTCCGCTGACGCTCGTCCACTGCCCGCGCGGCGTGCCGCCCGGCGGCGCGCGCAAGGGGGTCGACTGCGTCTTCATGAAGCACGCGAAGGCGTGGGGGCCGTCGGCGCTGCGGCGCGTCCGCATCCGCGAGAAGACGAAGGTCGGCGAGTACCTCATCGCCGACACCGCCTCGGCCGTCGTCGCGCTCGCGCAGATGGACGTGCTCGAGATCCACACGTGGAACTCGTGCTTCGCGCGCATCGAACAGCCGGACCGCATCGTCATCGACCTCGACCCGGGCGAGGATGTCGGCTGGACGGACGTGGTGGGCGCGGCGCGAATGGTCCGGCAGCTCCTCGGCATCCTCGACCTGGCGAGCTTCGTCAAGACGACCGGCGGGCGCGGCGTGCACGTCGTCGTCCCGCTGACGCCGCAGGCGGATTGGACCGAGTGCCTCGAGTTCGCGCGCGCCTTTGCGCTCGTGCTCGTGCGGCAGCGGCCGGAGCTCTTCACCGAGCAGTTCGGCAAGGCAGGCCGCGGCGGCAAGATCCTCGTCGACTACCTGCGCAACAACCGGACGAACACGTCGATCGCCGCGTATTCCACGCGCGCGAAGCCGGCGGCGCCGGTGTCGGTGCCGCTCGCGTGGAGCGAGCTGTCGCCGTCGCGGACGCCGGATCGCTTCACGATCGCGACGGTGGGCGAACGGCTGTCGCGGCTGCGCGCGGATCCGTGGAAGGACTACTGGCGGACGAAGCAGCGCATCCCGAAGCACGCGGTCGACGCGCTGGAGCGCATGTAGACTGTGATCGTGATCCGCGCGACCGCTATCGCCGTCGTCGTCGCTGCCGCGGTGTGCGCCGCGCAGGGCGCGCAGGACACGCGCCCGTCGTTCACCGACTTCCTCGCCGGCATCCGAACCGAAGCGATCGGCCGCGGGATCAGCCAGGCGACCGTCGACGCGGCGTTAGCCGACATCGAGGAGCCGGTGCCGGTCGTCATCGAGCGCGACCGGGCGCAGGCGGAGGTCGTGCAGTCGTTCGAGCGGTACATCGCGCATCACGTCTCCGCGAAGACGATCCGCAGCGGCCGCGAGATGTACGCGCGTCACCAGGCGCTGCTGGCCGAAGTCGCGCGCGACTACGGCGTGCCGCCGGGCATCGTGCTCAGCATCTGGGGCATGGAGAGCAACTACGGCCGCTTCTCCGGCGTCCGTCCGACGGTCGCGGCGCTCGCGACGCTCGCGTGGGATCCGCGCCGGTCGACCTTCTTCCGCGGCGAGTTGTTCGACGCGCTCGAGATCCTCGACCGCGGCGACATCGAGCTCGCGAACCTCAAGGGATCGTGGGCCGGCGCGATGGGTCAGGTGCAGTTCATGCCGTCGAGCTACCTGTCGTACGCGGAGGACTTCGACGGCGACGGCCGGCGCGACATCTGGTCGACGCCGGCGGACGTGTTCGCGTCGATTGCCAACTACCTGCTCGGCCACGGCTGGCACAGCGGCGAATCGTGGGGACGCGAGGTGAAGGTGCCGGCCGCGGCGCTGCGGAAGATCCGCGCCGACATCGGACGCCGCAACGGCTCGTGCCAGGCCACGCGCGACATGACGGTGCCGCTGCCGCTCTCGAAGTGGGAGAGCCTCGGCGTCCGCCTGTCGAGCGGGCGCCCGCTGCCGAAGAGCGATCTCGACGCGTCGCTCGTCAGCGGCTCGACGCGTCACTTCCTCGTCTACCGCAACTACGATGCGCTGCTCGACTACAACTGCGCGCACTCGTACGCGCTCAGCGTCGGGCTGCTCGCCGATCGACTCGTCGTACAATCGATACATGGACGCTAAGACGACTCGTCTGGACGACCGCGGCATCATCGTCTCGTGCGCTTCGTGCGGGCAGCACAACCGCCTGCCCTACGATCGGCTGAACCACGAAGTGCGCTGCGCGCAGTGCAAGCAGCCGCTGCAGCGGCCGTCGGAGCCGATCGCGATCGGCAGCAGCGCGGATTTCGATCGCCTCGTCGCCCACTCGGCGCTGCCGGTGCTCGTCGACTACTGGGCGCCGTGGTGCGGACCGTGCCGCATGGTCGCGCCGGAACTGCAGACGGTCGCATCGCGGCAGGCGGGACGCGTCCTCGTCGTCAAGGTGAACACCGACGAACTGGCCGACCTCGGCGAACGCTTCGGCATCCGATCGATTCCGACGCTGGCGCTGTTCGCGCACGGACGCGAGGTCTCGCGGCTGACCGGCGCGCGCCCCGCCGCCGACATCGAGCAGTTCATCGCCGGCGCCGCCGTGTCGGCTTAGGCCAGTAGTAGCGCGTCAGCCACTGGCTCAACCCGTCGAGCCCGGGGAACAGCACGCGCTCGTTGATGTTCGCCTGATCCAGCTTGTCGCGAATCTCCCACTTCAGCTTTGCCGGAACGACGATGTGCTTCGCGAGCGCCGGATGCGCCGCGACCCACTTGGTCAGCGTCGCTTCGGGGCTCGACATCAGCGAGAACAGCGCGAACTGGTTGACGATGCGCGGATCGAGCGACGGCGGCTCGAGGAAGACGACGAATGGGGTCTTCGCGAGGCGATCGAAATCGCGGACCGATCCGACCTGCCCGAGCATGTCGATCGTCGCGGTATCGGATCCTTCGGCCGCGAGAATGCGCCGCAGCCGCCGCGGCAGGAATCGGTTCGCCTCGACGAAATTGATCGCCCACACCGATCCGTCGGTGTCCATCAGATCGAGGCTCGCGGTCGCGAAGTGGAGCGCGATGAACGGCGAATACGTCCAGTCCAGCAGCCGCGTCGGCAGCCCGCGGTGCTGCCCGAGCGCCATCCAGTGCCACATCGTGTCGATGCCCGCCGTCGTCCCGTACGCGTACTTGCGGAAGTTCCGCAGCAGATGGACCTCGAGTCGTGAGACATTAAGACGACCGGCAGCGAGGCGCAGCAGCCCGCTCGAGAGGTCCTCGTCCAGGCGCGGATCGCCGCGAAACGCGAACGGCATGCGGTGCCGCCCGAGCGCTTCGTTCCACGACGAGGCGTAAAGCTCTTCGAGCAGCGCATTCCAACTCGCCGGACGAATCGTCCTGATTGCCACACTACTGATGATAAACGCGCTCACAACCGACCTCTATCAACTGACGATGGCCGCCGGCTACTGGCACGCCGGCCTCACCGAATCGGCGACCTTCGAGCTGTTCGTGCGCCGCCTGCCGCCGCGGCGCTCGTTCCTCGTCGCCGCCGGCCTCGACGACGCGCTCGACTACCTGGCCGGTCTGCGGTTCACCGACGAGGAGCGCGCGTGGCTGCGGGCGCTGCCGGCGTTCGCGCACGTGCCGTCGGCGTTTTTCGACGACTACCTGCGGACGTTCGCGTTCAGCGGATCGGTGCATGCGGCGCCGGAGGGGACGCCGATCTTCCAGGGCGAGCCCATTCTGCGCGTGACGGCTTCGCTGCCCGAGGCGCAGCTCGCCGAGACCGCGCTGCTCGCGACCGTCGCGTTCGCCACGAGCGTCGCGTCAAAAGCGGTGCGCGTCGTGCACGCCGCGGCGGGACGGCCGGTCATCGAGTTCGGCGCGCGGCGCGCGCACACCGTCGGCGCGTCGATCGCGGCCGCGCGTGCGGCGTTCATCGGCGGCTGCGCCGGCACGTCGCTGACCGACGCCGGCCGCCGCTACGGCATCCCCACGTCGGGCACCATGGCGCACTCGTGGGTGCAGACGTTCGCGCACGAGGTGGACGCGTTTCGCGAGTTCAGCCGCACGTTCCCCGACACCGCCACGTATCTGCTCGACACGTACGACACGGTCGCCGCCACCGAGACGCTGATCGCGTCCGGGCTGAAGCCGCCGATGGTGCGGCTCGACAGCGGCGAGGTCATCTCCCTCAGCCGTCAGGTTCGTGCGAAGCTCGATGCGGCGGGACTCACCGACACGCGGATCTTCGCCACCGGCGACCTCGACGAGTACCGCATCGCGACGATCGTCAAGGAAGACGCGCCGATCGACGGATTCGGCGTGGGCACCGCGCTCTCCACCGTGAGCGACGCGCCGGCGCTCTCGGCCGTCTACAAGCTCGTCGAGGTCCATCGTCATGGCGCGTCGGAGGGCGTGATCAAGAAGAGCCCTGGCAAGCAGACGTGGCCGTGCCCGAAGCAGGTGTGGCGCGTGATGGACGGCGATCGCGCCGTGCGCGACGTGATCGCGGGCGTCGACGAAGCGCGGCCGGCGGGCGGCGTCGGGCTGCTGCAGAAGGTGATGGAGCGCGGACAACGGATCGGGCCGCCGCCGTCGGTGTTCGAGCTGCGCGATCGCTGCCGCCGCGAGGTGGCGACGCTGCCCGAGCGGCTGCACGCGCTCGACGCGCCCGCCGACTACGACGTGTCGGTCAGCGCGCCGCTAGAAGCCGCGCGGCAGCAGGCGGCGCGCTACGATCGATAAGCGACGCTCGGCTGAAGCGCCGCGCTGCGAGGCCTCGCGCGGCTGAAGCCTCGCCTTCCGAGCCACAGCGCCCCAATCGCGGCAGCGCCGATCGCGGCCGCCGCCGCAACCTGACTCGGCGCCGGCCGGATGCGCGGCGGCACGTGGACGAGGCCGCGCTGATCGGTGACGGCCGGGTACGGAATGTAGCGGCCGTGGTCGGGCATCAACGTGTCGAAATGGTCCGCGAGATCGTGCAGCCCTTCGCGCATCGCGGGCCCGCGCAACGCGTGCCCGTGCCCGGTCGCGAGCGTCTCGGGCTCGAGCGCCGCGATCGTCTCCACGGAACGTCGCGCGGACGCCCAGTCGCACGTGTAGTACGCCGGCGGCCGCCACACGCGCTCGGGACGCTGCAGCAGCGCGGCAACGATCGACTCCTGCTTCGTCGTCACGACCGCATCGCCGGCGATGAGCGTGCGATCCGATTCGCGGTAGAACGAGACGTGGCCGGGCGAATGTCCGCACGTCAGCAGCCATTGCCAGCCGGGCACACCGGGCACGTCGCCGCCGGGCGGCAGCATGTGCACGCGGCCGTTCAGATCGATCGGCCCGCGCGGAAACAGCGGCGACATCCACGACTGCGCGCCGCCGCCGACGGTCGGATCGGGCGGCGGATACGGCGAGCGTCCGGTGAGATACGGCAGCTCGAGCGGATGCGCGTACACCGGCACGCCCCACTCTTCTGCCAGCGCCGGCAGGCCGCCGACATGATCGAAGTGTCCGTGCGTGAGCAGGATGGCTGACGCCGGCACGCCGAAGAGCCGCTCGGCTTCGCGACGGATGGTGTGCGTGCAACCGGGCAGGCCGGTGTCGACGAGCATCCAGTCGCGGCCGGACGTCTCCACGAAATACACGTTGACCATCACCGTGCAGAGGCGGTGCACGCCGTCGGCGATACGTTCTGCTTGCATGGCGTCGACGCGGAGCAAGCGCGATGCCGCGCTATGATGCTGAGCTATGCGTCGACTCTCGTTCATGCTCGTCCTTTGCGTTGCCGCCGTCGCGGTGCTCGCCGCGCAGCCGCGCTTCGACCTCGAAGAGGCCACGATCGCCGATCTGCAGCAGCGGATGACGTCGGGCCGCGACACGGCGCGATCGCTCGTCGAGAAGTACCTCGCACGCATCGACGAGATCGATCGCCGCGGACCGGCGCTGCATGCCGTCATCGAGACGAACCCCGACGCGCTGACGATCGCGGACGCGCTCGACGCGGAACGCAAGAGCCGCGGTCCGCGCGGTCCGCTGCACGGCATTCCGATCCTCATCAAGGACAACATCGCGACGGCCGATCGGATGCAAACCACCGCCGGCTCGGCCGCGCTCGAAGGCAGCCATCCGCCGAAGGACGCGTTCATCGTCCAGCGGCTCCGCGCCGCCGGCGCGATCGTCCTCGGCAAGACGAACCTGAGCGAGTGGGCGAACTTCCGATCGTCGCATTCGACGAGCGGCTGGAGCGGACGCGGCGGGCAGACGAAGAATCCGTACGCGCTCGATCGCAACCCATCGGGATCCAGTTCGGGATCGGGTGCCGCGGCTGCGGCGAGCCTGTGCGCCGTCGCGGTCGGGACGGGACGGATCGATCGTGTCGCCGTCGAACAACAATTCGCTCGTCGGCATCAAGCCGACGCTTGGGCTTCTGAGCCGCGCGGGCATCGTGCCGATCGCGCACAGCCAGGACACGGCCGGGCCGATGGCGCGCACGGTCGCCGACGCCGCGCTGGTGCTGGCCGCCATGGCGGGCGCGGATGCCGACGACGCGGCGACGCGCCGATCCGGTACGCGCGACTTTTCCGCGTCGCTCGTCGCCGACGGCCTGCGCGGCGCGCGCATCGGCGTCGTCCGTAATCGCCTGTTTGGGTACAGCCCGGCCGCCGACGCGATTGCGGAGCAGGCAATCGAGGACATGCGGAAGCAAGGCGCGGTGATCGTCGATCCGGCGAACATCCCGACGCTCGGCAAGTTCGACGACAGCGAGTTCGACGTGCTGCTGTACGAGTTCAAGGCGGATCTCGACAAGTACCTGACGTGGCTCGGGCCGGCGTCGCCCGTGCACTCGCTCGCCGACGTCATCGCGTTCAACGACGGCCACAAGGACGTCGAGCTGCGGTACTTCGGACAGGAGTTGATGCTGCAGGCCGAGAAGAAAGGGCCGCTCACCGACGAGAAGTACAAGACCGAGCTCGCGCGCAATCACCGGCTGTCGCGGATGCTCGGCATCGACGCGACGCTGGCGAAGTACAAGCTCGACGCGCTGGTCGCGCCGACGGGCGGTCCGGCGTGGCTGACCGATCTCGTCAACGGCGACAGCGGCACCGCCGCGGCGCCGTCGCCGGCAACGGTGACGGCAGTGGCCGGGTATCCGCACATCACCGTGCCGGCGGGGTACGAACGCGGCCTGCCGGTCGGCATTTCATTCTTCGGAAAAGCGTGGAGCGAAGCGACGCTGATCAAGCTCGCGTACGCATACGAGCAGGCGACGAAGCACCGCCACGCGCCCACCTTTGCTGCGACCGCCGTCTACTGAGCGGTCAGGCGGAAGCTGCCGTTGCCGGTCGAGAGCTGCAGCTCTGGGCGGGCCGCTGCCGATGGTCCCCTCGAGACGGCGGCGCGACACGGTGCCGGTGACGGTCACCGGGAAGGTGGTTTCGATCGCGCCGTTGAGAACCGACGGGAACGTTGTCGCGTTCGGTAATCGCGTGGTCCGATTTGAACCGCTTTCGCATTTTCGCCGCGTCCGCCAGAGTGTGCAACGAGCGGACGGGAGCGCTGTCCAACGTCCGCTGCGGCGGCGGCACCCCCGTTGCGGATCGCCCCGCTACCGGAGGGTGGGCATGCTGATGTTCAAGCGCGCGCAGTTGTATATCGCGTTGGCGCTCGCGGGTCTCGCGGAGTTGATCGTCCGCGCCGCCGTCCGCTGACGAGCTAGTGCCTGGCACTTGCCTGACACTCGCCTGGCACCGCGGGGCGCCTGGCAGTGAACCCTTGTGAGTTGAGAGTTCAGATTTGAGCGTTGGCGTTGGGACTCTGCCACACCGCGCGGCCCACGAAGAACGGACCGAGCCGCTCGAGGTACAGCGACGTCTGCTGCGTCTTCCGCATCGCCTGCACGATCGCGGACAGCGGATACAGCTCCTTGCCGATCAGCCCGACGATGAAGTCGTTGTCGTCCTTGTCGAGCCCGTGACACGCGAGGCGGATGTCGTGCGCGAGGTCCGCCGCGCCGAACGACATGCCGATCGTCCCGTGCTCCGCAAGGATGACGCGCTGCTCTTCGACCGGTAACTGCGCGAACTTCCCCGACCGCCGCAGCGGATAGAACACCGCCCACTTCCATTCCGGATTCAACACCGTCCGCCGCGGACGGTGCAGCAGCACCTCCGCGAGGTCGGGTTCGTAGCCGAGCGAGTACGTCCGCCCGAGCATCGTGAACTCCGGCTTCTGCACGAGCGGGCGGAACGCCGGACCGTTCAGCAGCGGCCGCAGGCGATCGACGAACACGTTCGGGTCCTCGCTGAACGTCAGCAGGCCGACGCCGCGCGGATCGTTCACGTCTTCGTACAGCGCCCCCGCGATCGTCGAACCAGCGAGCGCGTCGGCGAGGCGCCGGCTGTCGTCGCTGCCGCCAAACGCCATGAACTGCATGAACAGCCGATCGTTGCTCGTTTGCGGCTGCCCGTTCTTGATGCCGCCCTTCTCGCTGATGTCGGGCGGCGCCGGACCTCGTCTCTCAGACATGAGCTGATTATAATTTCAGACTTGCCGTACCGAGTCCGCGCCGCGACCCTGGGCGATGCCGACGTCCTCGTCCGCCAGCGCGTCGCGATGTTCACCGATATGGGACGGGCGTTCGACGCCGACGAGGTCGCGCGCGAGTTTCGCGCCTGGCTCGCCGTGCACATGCCCGCGGGCGTGTATCACGCCTGGATCGTCGACGACGCCGACACGGGCGAGGCCGTGGCCGGCGGCGGCCTCTCGATCCTGCCGTGGCCGCCCGGCCCGAGCTACATGATCGACCGGCTCGCCTTCGTCTACAACGTCTACGTCGAGCGGCCGCATCGCCGCCGCGGCCTCGCGCGGGACGTGATGGGCGCGATTCACGCGTTCTGCCGCGCGAACGACATCCGGTCGGTGGCGCTCAACGCGAGCGTCGACGGGCAGCCGCTGTACGCGTCGCTCGGGTATCAGGTGACGCCGAGTCCGATGATGTTTTTTGCAGTTGCCTCGGACCAATAGGTATAATCCCCCGGTTTCGGGCCTTCGAAGGAGACTAGCCGAGCATGCCGTTCATCATCACCGACCCGTGCATTGAAACCAAAGACACCGCCTGCGTGGACGTGTGTCCCGTCGACTGCATTCATCCGCGCAAAGACGAGCCCGAGTTCGCGCAGACCACGATGCTCTACATCCATCCGGAAGAGTGCATCGACTGCGGCGCCTGCGTGCCGGCATGCCCGGTGGCGGCGATCTACGAAAGCGTGGACGCGACGCCCGCGCACCAGAAGGATCTCATCGAGGCGAACGCGATCTACCGCAACGGCGACCCCGACACGATGGCGCAGGCAGAGGCGATCGTGAAGAAGCACGTCGCCGATCACGCCGACATCATGGCGGTCCCGGCCGCCGAGCGTCAGGCCGCGCACGCTCGCTTCTGAAACTCGCCACATGGAACGTTAACGGCATCCGGGCGCGACAGGCGCAGGTCCAGGACTGGATCGAGCGCGAGCGCCCGGATGTCGTCTGCCTTCAGGAAATCAAAGCGACGCCCGACCAGATCCCCATGTTCCTCTGCGACATGGAGGGCTACTGGTGCTATTGGCACGGCGGCAAGGGCTACTCCGGCGTCGCGCTGCACGTCAGCAAGACCTTCGCGCCCGAACGCCCGGCGTTCGACCATCCGTCCTTCGACTACGAACAGCGCATCGCGACGGTCGCGATCGGCGACGTGACCTTCGCGTCGATCTACGTGCCGAACGGCGGCAAGGACTTCCCCGCCAAGATGGAGTTCCTCGAAGCAATGGACGCGTACGCCGAATCGTTCCGCGCCAGCGGCCGCGCGCTCGTGATGATGGGCGACATGAACGTCGCGCGCACCGAACGCGACGTGCACCCGAAGGAGCGCAAGCCGCGCGCGATCGGCCAGCTTCCCGAGGAGCGCGCGATCATCGAGCGCATCCTCAGCCGCGGCCTCGTGGACGTCGGCCGCGCCAGCGATCCCGACAACGACGGCCTGTTCACCTGGTGGGCGCCGTGGCGGAACATGCGCGAGCGGAACATCGGCTGGCGCCTCGACTACGTGATGGCGAGCGACGCGCTGGCGTCGAGAGCCGCCTCATGCGTGGTGCAGAAAGAGGTGGGTACCAGCGACCACGCGCCCGTGGTCGCGACGTTTGCCGACGCCAAAACGGGGTAGCCTACAGATCGGTCCGATGTCGATCGTCGTGCAGAAATACGGCGGCTCCTCGGTCGCCGACGTCTCGAAGCTGCAGCGCGTCGCCGAGCGCGTCATGGCGACCAAGCGCGCGGGGCACGACGTGGTGGTCGTCGTCTCCGCCATGGGCGACACCACCGACGATCTCCTCGCGCTCGCGAAGCAAATCTCGCCGAACCCCGACCGCCGCGAGCTCGACATGCTCTTGACCGCCGGCGAGCGCATCGCGATGGCGCTGCTCTCGATGGCGATCCGCGAGCGCGGCGGCGACGCGATCAGCTTCACCGGCAGCCAGTCGGGGATCATCACCAACGATCGTCACGTCGACGCGCGCATCATCGAGGTGCGCCCGTTCCGCATCCAGGACGAGCTCGCGCGCGGCCGCATCGTCGTCATCGCCGGCTATCAGGGCGTGTCGTACCGCAAGGAAGTGACGACGCTCGGCCGCGGCGGCAGCGACACGACGGCGGTCGCGATGGCCGCCGCGCTCGGCGCCGAGTACTGCGAGATCTGCTCGGATGTCGACGGCGTCTACACGGCCGATCCGCGGGTCGTCTCGGCGGCGCGGCGCATCGCCGCGATGTCGTACGAGGAGACGCAGGAACTCGCCGAGGCCGGCGCGAAGGTGCTGAACGCGCAGGCGGTGGAGTTCGCGAAGGACAAAGGGATCGCCATCTACGCGCGCGCGACCGCGGCGCCGCTGCCGGGCGCGGATCCGTCCGCCGACGGCACGGTCGTGCGTCAGCAGCCGCCGCGGATGCCCGGCACCGTCGTCGGCGTCGCGAGCGAGAAAGACGTGATCCTGCTGCACACCGGTGGCCCCGGGCAGGTCGACGCGCGTGCGGTGCTCGCGCTGCTCGACGACCACCACGTCGCCGGCAAACAGCTGCACGTCGCCGGCGATCAGCTGACGCTCGTCGTCTCGCGCGAGAACCTCCACGAGGAGGCGCGCGTGCGTCAGGCGCTGACCGCGCGGTTCGGCGACGGCGTCCGCATCGCCGACTCGCTCGGCGCCGTCAGCGTCGTCGGCGCCGGGATCAACGCGTCGTTCGAGAACGTCCGCCGCGGCGCCGCCGCGCTCGACGCCGCGGGCATGACGCCGCGGGTGACCGCGACCTCGTCGTTCCGCATCACGTGGATGATCGATCGCGGTCAGGTAGACGCGGCGGTCCGGCTGCTGCACCGCACGTTCATCGAGGGACAGACACCGCTGCTGCCATGACCATGGACACCGTCCTCGATCGTTTTCTCCGCTACGTCCGCTACGACACGCAGTCCGACGAATCGTCGACGACCTACCCGAGCACCGAGAAGCAGCTGATCCTGCTGCGCGACCTCGCGCAGGAGTTGCGCGACATGGGCGTCGCCGACGCGGCGGTCGACGCGTTCGGCTACGTCATGGCCACGATTCCCGCGACGACGACGCGCGACGTGCCGACGATCGGCTTCATCGCGCACGTGGACACGTCGCCGGAGATGCCGGGCGCGAACGTCGTACCGATCGTCCACCGCCAGTACGATGGACGCGACCTCGTCCTGCCCGACGATCCCTCCGCCGTGCTGCGGTTGCGCGACAACCCGCCGCTCGCGGAACAGATCGGCCACGACATCGTCACCGCGTCGGGGACGACGCTGCTCGGCGCGGACAACAAGGCGGGCGTGGCCGAAATCATGACGGCCGCGGCGCATCTCATCGCACATCGCGAGATTCCGCACGGCGCGATCCGGATTGCGTTCACGCCCGACGAAGAGGTCGGCCGCGGGACGCAGCACTTCGACGTGCAGCGGTTCGGCGCGGCGTACGCGTACACGATGGACGGCGGCGTCCGCGGCGAACTCGAGGTGGAGAGCTTCTCCGCCGACGCGATGACCGTGACGTTCCACGGCTTCAACACGCACCCCGGCTACGCGAAAGGACGGATGGTGAACGCGATCAAGGCCGCCGCCGCGTTCATCGATCGCCTGCCGCGCGAGACGATGTCGCCCGAGACCACCGACGGGCATGACGGCTTCGTCCATCCCTATGTCGTCAGCGCGAGCGTGGAGAAAACGGCGGTGCGGCTCATCGTGCGCGATTTCGTCACGGCGGCGCTGCGCGACAAAGAGCGGCTGCTCGAGAAACTCGCGCGCGAAGCGGCCGCCGTCTACCCCGGGACGCGCGTGGAGACGACGATCGAGGAGCAGTACCGGAACATGAAGGAGATCCTCGATCGGCATCCGCAGGTCGTCGAGCATGCGCGCACGGCCATCCGCGCGGCGGGCCTCGAGCCGCGGACGCATCCGATCCGCGGCGGCACCGACGGATCGCGGCTGTCGTTCATGGGATTGCCGACGCCGAACCTCTTCGCCGGCGAGCACAACTTCCACTCGCGCCTCGAGTGGGTGTCGGGGCAGGACATGGAGAAGGCGGTCGAGGTGATCGTCCACCTCGCGCGGATCTGGGCCGACGCCGGATCGTCCGTCTGAGGGCGGACCTTACTTCAGCGTCGCGAACGTGTAGGTGACGCCCGCGAACCACGACGCTTTCGTCCGCGTGCCGAGGTTCGTCAGCTGATTGGTGTCCGCCACCGAATTTCCTTCGCTCAAGCCGGCCGGCAGCGTTGCCACCGGGCCGATCGCGACGCCGGTGGTCACCGACGCGTGACTCCCGAGCCGCAGCGCGGATCCCATGTAGACCTGCGCGCGCGCGTCGCTCCGCAGACCGAGACCGACCGCGAGCGGCGCCAGCCACTTCACGCGATCGTGAAAGATCTCCGCGAACATCGCGACGCCAAGCGCCGCGGAGCTCTCCTGGTCCGTTTCGCGGACGATGACGCGCGTGGGGCGGCCGGTGACGGTGCCGAGCGCGTACACCGGATCGGTCAGGCCGCTCGCGACGAAGCCGCCGGTCAGCGACATGTCCCAGCCGTCGGCGGCCACCGCAGGCGCCGCGCACCCGAGCAACAGTGCACCGAGCAATGCAACACGTGGGGGAGTCCAGCTCAGCATGATGTGTCACTATACAATGCAGGTTCTTCAGACACCCACACTTGCGTTCCCTTTTTTTCCTGGCCGCCTTGCTCGCTGCGCTCGGCGCGGCACCGGCTGCCGCGCGTGCGGCGGGTCCGCCTGTCGTGGCCGCGGTCGGCGACGCGTTCATCGCGCACGAACCGAACTCTGACGTCTGGGTGATCGGCTCCGCGGATCTCGAGTTGACGGTCGGCTTCGACGCCACGCGGACCTTGTCGGTCCAGAAACTCCTGAACCCGTCGACCGGCCGCGCCTGGAACATCACGCCCGGGGCCGACACCACCGTGACGCTCGGCGGCGACGCGCTGGCGCTCACCGCGTCGGGCAGCGGACTCTCGCTGATCTCCACCGAACCGGCCGCGACCGACACCGGCGTCGTCCTCACCTTCACGTTTCAGCAGGCCGCGCGCGGCGCGCGCATCCAGCGCGTGTATGCCTGCTACCCGGGCTCGCCAACGATCGAGACGTGGACGCGCATCGAGAGCACCGCGCCGGTCGACGTCTCGAACCTCGTCGGGTGGCGGCTGTCGATGCCGAATGCCGTCGTCCACTGGCTGGGCGGCCTGCGCGGCGACTCGGCCGACAACGCCGAAGCGGGCGCGTTCGAGCTGGCCGATCGCAATCTGGATCCGGGCGAACGGATCGAGATCGGCAGCGACCGCCGCTCGACCGAGCAGTTCATCCCCTTCGTGTTGATCGACGACGGACGCGACGAGTTCTACGGCGGCCTGATGTGGTCCGCCGCGTGGCGCATCGCCGTCGAGCGGGCCGGCGATCAGTTGAACGTCAGCGCCTTCATCCCGAACGTGACGACGACGGCGACGGCGACGCATTCGGTGGAATTGCCGCACGCGTTCTTCGGCGTCACGGCGCATTCGGCGACCGACGAATCGGGCGCGCTGCGGCAGTTCCTGATCGGCGGCGTGCGTCACGGCCGGCCGTTGGCGCCGCTCGTCACCTACAACACGTGGTTCGCCTACGGCGTCACCGTGAACGAAGACGCGATGGTCGAAGAGATGGATTTCGCCGCCTCGCTCGGCGCCGAGTTGTTCGTGCTCGACGCCGGCTGGTATGTCGGCGCCGGGCAGAACGGCGACTTCGATTTCGATTCGGGTCTCGGCACGTGGACGGCCGACGCCGATCGCTTTCCCTCGTCGCTGGCGAGCCTCGCCGATTACGCGCACGGCCTCGGCATGAAGTTCGGGCTGTGGGTCGAGCCCGCGCGCGTCGCGCTCTCGACCGTGGATCAACCGGGGCTCGCGCGCCAGGCGTGGCTCGCGACCGAAGGCGGCGAGTTTGGCGAAGCGTCGAACGCGCAGATCTGCTTCGTGCACCCGGACGCGTTCAACTGGGTCTACACCAAGCTCGTCGCGCTGATCGATCAGGTCCGGCCCGACTATCTGAAGTGGGACAACAACCTCTGGGTGAATTGCGATCGCAGCGGTCACGGTCATGGGCCGACCGACGGCGGATTCCAGCACGTGCAGGCGCTCTACACGATGCTCGACGCGCTGCGGACGCGCTATCCGGAGCTGATGATCGAGAACGTGTCGGGCGGCGGCAACCGGCTCGACGTCGGCATGCTCGCGCACACGGACACCGCGTGGATGGACGATCGCACGTCGCCGTCCGATCACGTGCGCCACAACCTCGAGGGGCTGACGTTCGCCTATCCGCCGGCGTACCTGCTCTCATTCCTCATCGACGCGGACGGCGAGCCGATCGTCGGCAGCGACGACCTGCCGCTCTCGATTCGCAGCCGCATGCCGGGGATTCTCGGTCTCACCTACCGCGCGTCGGCGATCGACGGCGACACCGCGACGATCCTGCGCGAGGAGATCGCGCGCTACAAACGCCTGCGCACGACGATCGCGCACGCGAACGCGACGCTCTTGAGCGCGCAGGCGCCGGTCGACGCCGACGCCTGGGACGTGCTGCAGGAGATCGCCGACGATGGCGCGTCAGGCGTGATCTTCGCGTTCAAGGGGAGCGCGAGCGAAGGACGGCTGCTCGTCAAGCCGCGCAGCCTGCTTCCCGACGCCGTCTACGACGTGGAGTCGCTCGACACGGGCGTCCTCGGCTCGGCGCGCGGCGACGTGCTGATGGCGGACGGGATCGAGCTGAATCACACGCCGGCGATGTCGCGGGCGCACGTGCTCCTGCTGACCGCACGCTAGGGCTTGCACTCCGGCGACACCGGCTGCCCGCGCCGCGCGTTCCACTTCTCGACGACGCGTTTCAGCTCGGCGATCGGCTGGGGGCTGTCGTCGACCTGCAGCCGCAGGATCGTGTCGTTGTGCAGCCACACGCCGCAGTTCTTCTTCACGATGATCAGCGCCGCCGACTGCTGTCCGCGCTTGTCGCCGCCGGCCGCCTGACCGCCTTCGAGCGCGGCCACGAGGCGCTGCGACAGGTGCCCTTTCGTGTTCTCGAATGCGCTGACCATGTTGCTGACGACGTCGGGTCCGGCGAGGATGTTGCCCTGCGCCGTGCAGAACTTCCCGCCTTTGTGTCCGGCCCACTCGGTCGCCTTCGGTCCGGTGAAGGCGGCGTACTCGCCCTTCGCGTTCATCACCGCGAACTGCCGTCCCTGCTTCGACCACTGATCCGGCAGCGGATCGGGGTCCTGCTCCCACACCTGCTTGATGATGTCCGCGGGCGTCTTGCCCGCGCGCAGCAGCTCCAGCGCCTTCGGTCCGTAGCCGACGTCGACGATCGCTTGCGTGGCGACGACGCCGACGTTCGCTTCGGCCCAGAGCACGCCGTTGCCGACGGAAAAGACGCGCGACTGCACGGCGGCGCCGACCTCGCCGGTGGCGGGGTCGTAGCCGAGGATCGAGAAGGTTCCGGTATCCCACGGGCCTTCGCTCGCGCGCAGGCGTGCGAGCTGCGGCCACGCCAGCAGCGCGACGACCGCCAGAAGAACGACGACGCGACTGACGACTCGACTGACGACTGACGACCGACGACTGACGACTGTCAGCATCCTCCCCCCCAAACATTAATCACCGCCTCGACCTCCTTCGGCTTGAGATCGATGACGACGAACCGTTCGCGAACCCACCCCGAGAACTGCGCGAGCCAGTAGGTGTGGCCGTTCAGCGCCATGACGCCGAAGGGCAACATGAACGACGCGCCGTACCGATCGCACGGCACGATGTCGACCGAGGTCGCCATGGTGGTGTAGGTCTCGCCGCGTTTGACGATCCAGCCGGTGCCGAACGCGATCGCGCATCCGTCTCCGCCGAGCGAACGATAGGCGCGGGAGCTCTCAACGTAGTACGTCCGCGGATCGGTGCCGTACGCGTACGCGTACTCGATCGCGGGATCGTACTTCTCACGCGCCCTTTCGCTCACCGGATCGTCGAAGCGGCTGGCCGTCTCCCGTTCCGCCTTATTGAACGCGTCGCGCAGCGTCGGCCACAGCGGGAGCAACTCGGTCGCGCCCGACTCGAGGATCGCGATCGGCTCGAGCGCGTGCGGCGGAGACACGGCGAGGCCGTCCTTGGGAAACGGCTGCGTGCTCGGCGGCGGCACCGGCTCGGCGGGTTGATAGTCGGTCCGCAGTCCGACCTGGCGCGTGCAGTGCACCGTCACCCAATCGGGCTGGAGCACGTGCAGCGTCTGCGCGGCGCCATCGACCCACGCCTGCCACGTCTCCCGCACGCCGGCCTTGCCCCACCAGCTCTTTGGAACGCTGTTCAGATTGATCGGCACCACGCGATCCGCCTGAGGCAGCGGCCACGGCGCCGACCAGTGCTTCCCGTCGAAGGCCGCAAACGGAATCACCACGCCATCGCGGCGCAAGGCGCCGACGACAAACGCTGCCCGCGGCGCATCGGCCGCGACAACCGCCAGCAGCAGCGCCGCGGCAAGTCTCAAGTCCGTTCACTTCCCCCCTGTCGGCTGTTGCGGTGGTGGCGGTACGCTGAACGTCAGGCCGGTGAACATCATCTCTTCCCACGTCTGATCGCCCCACCACACGTCTTTCGAGGGATCGGGGTTCGACTTGTTGCCCGCCGAGTTGTCGTACCACGCGGTGGCGTGGATCGTCGTCCCCTTCGGGATCTTCACCGGCGTTTTGTAGATGTAGTCGGTCTGCCAGTCGAAGTCGTAGTGCGGCACCGACAGCAGCGTCTCCTTGTGGCCGTCGGGGAAGATCGCGTCGTACTGCCAACGCTTCCCGCGCACGTGCGTATGCGGCAGGATGCTGTAGAGCTCGATGTCGCGATGGACGGTCATCTCGGCGTCGACGCGCGCGTTCGGATCGTTCGCCTTGATGTGCAGCGCGCCGTTGGCGAGCACCGCGCCGTGCAGTTCGACCTTCGGCTTCTCCTTCGCGAAGATGAACCCGATGCTCGTCCGATCGGTCGTCGCCTTGCCCATCGTCGTGTAGTGCATCTGGAACACGAGCGACGCGCCGGCCGGCAGCTTCGTCGCCGTGCCGGGGTCGTAGATGCGCCCGGGATTGCCCGGGACGTACCCGCCGATCGATCCGGTGAAGGCGCCCGGATTCGGCCGGTCGTTCGGACCTCGCGCTTTCCGCTGATCCGGCGGCAGATCGGGACCGCCGGTCTGCCCCGCCGGAATGTCCATGCCCTCGGCGAAGGTGACGAGCGGCTGTTGCTGACGCCCGGACGCGGCCGCCTGCCGCGCCTGCTCGCGCATGCGCTGCGCCGCCTGTGGGTCGCGCGTGTAGACGATCACGTGATGCACGACGGCGCGGTTGCCCGGCCGCACCTCGAACGCCTGAATCCACTTGTCTTCGGTGAAATGCGTCGGCACCTCGAAATACTGATACGCGACCGTGCCGTTCGCCGGAATCGGATAGTCCTCGTCCATCGTCAGGACCACGTCGGGCTGACCGATCAGCCAGCCGTCGGCGTACTTCGGCTGCGGCGGCAGATCCGTCTTGTCGCCTTCCGGCGCGCCGGCGGCGATCCACTTCAGGATCGTGTCTTTGTCGGCGGCGCTCAGCCGGCGATCGTTCTCGAAGGGGCCCGACGCCGGGTCGGCGTGCCACGGCGGCATCGTCCCGTTGCTGATGCGCGTCTGGATCGAGCGCACCCACGGACGCGCGTCGGCGTACGTGAGGAGCGACATCGGGGCGATCTCGCCCGGGCGATGGCAGTTCGTGCAGTTCTTGTAGAGGATAGGTGCGACGTCCTTACTGAAGGTCGGCGTCTGTGCCGACGCGGCCGACGCCGCCAGAAGAACTGCCGCGGCCGCGACGATGGCTTTCATTGCTGCTTCTCCTGCGCCAGCGTCTTCGCCGGCGGATCGTCGATCGTGAACGTGAACGCCGTGAACTGCATCTCTTCCCACGTCTGATCGCCCCAGGTGACGTCCGCGGTGGGATCGGGGTTCGCCTTGTTGCCGGGCGAGTTGTCGTACCACGCCGACGTGCGGAGCTTCGTCCCCTTCGCGAGGTGAATCGGCTCCTTGAACACGTAATCGGTCTGCCAGTTGAAGTCGTACTTCGGCACGGCGAGGATGGTCTTCGCGGTGCCGTCGGGCTCGACAATCGACACTTCCCAGCGCTTGCCGCGCACGTGCGTGTGCGGCAGCGCGCTCCACAGCGTGACGTCCTCGCGGATCGTCATCTCGGCGTCGACGCGCGTGTCGGGCGCGCCCGCTTTGAGCACGAAGTTTTGATTCTGGAGCGGCAGCACCAGCACGTCCTTCTGCGGCTTCTCCTTCGCGAACACGAGGCCGACGCTCGACCGATCCGTCCCGTCGGTGCCGCTCGCCGTGTAGTGCATCTGGAACGTCAGGATCGTGCCGGCCGGCACGCGCAGCGCCGTGCCCGGCTGATAGACGCGCACGCCCTGGCCCGGCGCGAAGCCGCCGAGCCACGCGCCCTGTTGACGCGGCGCCGGCCGATCGTTCAGCTCGCGCTTGTTCTTGATCTCCTCGGGCGTCGGCTGCCGGTTCATGCCCGGCGCGAACATGAACGCGGTGATGCGCTTCGGCGCTTCGGGCGATCGCATCGTGATGATGACGTGGTGGACGACAGCGCGATTCCCGGGACGCACTTCGAGCGCCTGGATGTACTTGTCCTCGGTGAAGTTCGTCGGGACGTCGAAATACTTGTATTCGAGCGTGCCGCTCGCCGGGATCTTGTAGTCCTCCTGCATCGAGAGGACGACGTCGGGCGTGCCGATCATCCAGCCGTCGGCGAAGGTGGGCGGCGGCGGAAGCTCCTTCGGGTTGCCTTCGGGCGCGCCGCCGGTCGCCCAGCGAACGAGCGTCTCCTTGTCTCGCGCGCTCAGGCGACGGTCGTTCAGGTACTCGCCGTACGCGGGTTCCGCGTGCCACGGCGGCATCGAGCCATCAGCGACCTTGGCGGCGATCGCCCGCGCGTATGGACGCGCTTCAGCGTACGTCCGAAGCGGCATCGGACCAATCTCGCCCGGGCGATGGCAGTTCGTGCAGTTCTTGTTCAGGATCGGGGCGACGTCCCTGCTGAACGTGGGTGTCTCGGGCGCCTGCGCGTACGCGGCGCCTGCCGCCGCGACGACGAGCACCGCGGCCAACGTCGGTCGAACCATTGATCTCCCTCCGGCGGAACCCGACAATTATAAGTGAGACGTCAGGAGCGCCGGAGGGATTTCGGGACTACTTCTTCCGAGAGGATTTGCGAGAAGACTTGCGCTTCCGCGAGCCGCCTTTGCGCTTGCGCGGCACCTTCGCGCCCGATCGCCGCGCCTCGCTCAAGCCGATCGCGATCGCTTGCTTGCGGCTCTTGACCTTGCGGCCCGAGCTGCCCGAGCGCAGCGTCCCGTGCTTGCGCTCGTGCATCGCGCGCTTCACCTTCTGCTGCGCTTTCTTGCCGTACTTGGCCATGCAGATCCCCCTTCGACCGGATGACCTCTGCAAACGCTACGCCGGTAGGACACCAGTGCATTCAAGCGAACGCAGCGATACGTGCGAGACACCGCTTTGAATTCTCGCGGGGAGAGGGGCGTAGAATCCGACGTTGGATCAGGCGCACGCTTTTGATCGACCGCGACGCGGACACGCGGCAGATGTATTCGGAGTTTCTGCGGACCCGCTGCGACGTCGAGGAAGCCGCCGACGGACGCGAGGCGCTCGCCAAGGCGCTGATGCGCCATCCCGACGTGATCGTCACCGAAACGCGGCTGCCCGGCATCAACGGGTTCGAGTTGTGCCGTCTGCTGCGTCACGACGCGCGCGGCCGCGCCGCCGCCCGAGAGCGCGCAGGCGTGCGAGCGATCCGCCTCGGCGGCCGAGCACCGCGTGATGTTGAGCCGCGCGGCATCATCGCTACGACACGACCACGCCGCCCATCACGCCGCCGGCGCTCCTCTGTCCGACCTGCGATCAACCGCTGCACTACACGAAGAGCCACGTCGGCGGCGTCAGCGAACGGCATCAGGAGCAGTGGGACTACTACGAGTGCGCGGCGGGGTGCGGCACGTTCCAGTATCGCGAGCGGACGCGCAAGCTACGGCGTGTGATGTAGCGCGCCGGCGAACGCTTCGACGAGCGCCCGATCGCGCCACCCTTTCGCGGCCTCGTCGCTCAACACCTGCATCGCGTCCTCGTGCGGCATCGCGTCCCGATACGGCCGCTCCGTCGTCAGCGCGTCAAAGATGTCGACGATGCTGACGATCTGCGCGAGGAGCGGCACCTGCGTGTTCCGCAAACCGTCGGGGTAGCCCGAACCGTCCAATCGTTCGTGATGCGACCGCACGATCGGCCGGACGCTTTGCAGCGACCGCATCCCGGTGCACAGGCCGTCGCCGATGATCGGATGCGCCCGCATCACGCGCGACTCGTCGGCGCTGAGCCGCCCTTCTTTCAGCAGCACCGCATCGGGGACGCCAATCTTGCCGATGTCGTGGAGAAAGCCGCCGCGCTGGAGCGCGGCCAGATCCTCGTCGTCGAGTCCGAGGAGGCGGCCGAGCAGCGTCGCGTACGACGCGAGACGCTGGCAGTGGCCCTGCGTCAGCGGATCGCGCGCTTCGATCGTCGCGCCGAGGCCGAGGATGACCGCCTCGGCCGACTCGAGCTCGTCGGTCTGACGCTTCAGCTTCACGAGCGAGCGCACGCGCGCCTGCAGCGTGGCCGCGTCGAACGGCTTCGCGATGAACTCGTCGGCGCCGGCGTCGATCCCGCTCAGCCGCTCCTGGCGATTCATCTGCGATGTCACGATGATGACGGGAATGAAGCGGCTCGAGGGATTCGACTTCAGTTTTCGGCAGACCTCGACGCCTCGTCCGTGCGGCGTCGACAGGTCGAGGACGACGAGGTCCGGCGGCGAGACGGAACAGATCCACAGCGCTTCTTCGCCCGTGGAGACGACCGTGACGTGGTGTCCCTCGCGGGTGAGGACGCGCTTCAACAGCCGAGCCGTAACCTCGTCGTCGTCGGCGACGAGGATCGAACCCTGCACTGTCACGCTTGGAGCGGAAGCAAACGGCGCGCTCAACCGCTGTCCGCCCGGTCGTGGTAGCTTCAAGGTGGAGGTTCGAACGATGCGCGCAGTCATGGCTGGCCTGGCGCTCGCCGTCGCGGCGGCGACGGCTGTGTCGGCGGATATCTCGACGCGGGACGCCAATCGGATCAAGGAGGCGGCCGCGGTGCTGAACGAAATCCACTCCGTGCCCGACAAGGACATTCCGAAAACGATCTGGGATCGGGCGCAGTGCGTCCTCGTCGTCCCCGGGCTGAAGAAAGCGGCGTTCGTGTTCGGCGGCGAGTACGGCGCCGGGTTGATGAGCTGCCGTCACGACGGCGCCTGGAGCGCGCCGATCTTCATGCAGGTCGGCAAGGGGAGCTGGGGGTTGCAGATCGGCGCGCAGTCGATCGATCTCGTCATGCTCGTCATGAACAAGACGGGCATGGAGAAGATGCTGCGGAACAAGACCTCGCTCGGCGCTGAAGCGTCGATTGCGGGCGGACCGGTCGGCCGCGACGCGCGCGCGGCAACCGACGCGCAGATGAAGGCCGAGATCCTCTCCTACTCGCGCACGCAGGGACTATTCGCCGGTCTCAACCTTTCGGGCGGCGTCGTGAAGCCCGATAGCGACACCAACACCGACCTGTACGGAAGCACGCCCGCAAGCGATGTGGTGATGTCGGGCAAAGTCGCTCCGCCAGCCGTGACGGAGCCGTTCATGGCGGCGCTGAAGCGCTGAAGAGTCAGCAGTCAGTAGTCAGCTGACTGCTGACTGCTGACTGCTGACTGCTGACTGCTGACTGCTGACTGCGACCGCTGATTGTGACTAGCGACCGACGACTGATGACTGATGACTGAGTCTATCGTCCGCGTTTGCGCCCGCGCGCGCCGCGGTCGGCCGCCGCGGAACGGCTCGCGCCGCCACGCGCGCTCTTCATCCGCCGCGGCGTGTCTTCGTCCTCGTCCGCTTCGGCCGCTTGCTCGTTGACCATCGACTCGGCGATCTCGGTCAGCCGCTGATCGGTTTCCTTCTCTTCCTCGAGCGTATCGTCGAGCAACGCCGCGATGTCGCTCTTGCCGAGACGATTCGCCCACGTGCGCAGCGTGCCGTACGCTGCGATCTCGTAGTGCTCGACCTTCTGCGCCGCCGCGATCATCAACGCGTCGCGCGTCGCAGCGTCCTCGGCCTCTTCGATCATCTCGTTGCCTTCGGCGATCAGGTTCTTCATTCCCTTGCAGGTTTTGCCGCGCGCGGGCATGCCGAGCTGCTCGAACACCTGCTCGAGACGCTCCATGTGCTGCTCGGTCTGCCGCAGGTGCTCCTCGAAGCCGGCGCGCAACTCCTCGTTGCTGGCTTTCTTTGCGAGCTTGGGCAGCGCCTTGGTCAGCTGTTTCTCCGCGTCGTAGATGTCTTTCAACTCATCCTGCATCAGGGACTCGAGCGAGTCGATATTCGCCATCTGTTCTGCCTCCGTGAAAGAATCTTGAGCGAAGCAAGATGCGTACTCGGTCGCCGACAGCTGAACGTTTTGATTCGGTACACAAACTGCAAAACACGACAGCGTGAGGGAGGCAAACAACTCATGCATGTCATCAAGACCCTGTGCTGCGCTGCGGCGATCGCGCTCTTCGCGATCCCGAGCGCACACGCCGACGAGTGGAACAAGAAGACCTATCTGACCTTCAGCGGCCCGGTGCAGATTCCGGGCGCGACGCTCCCCGCTGGCACGTACCTGTTCCAGTTGGCGGATCCTGACAACGCGCGCCACGTCGTGATGGTCGCGTCGAAAGACGGCTCGCACATCTACGGGATGTTCCTCACGATTCCCAACGATCGGATCGACACGCCCGACGACAACGTCGTGATGTTCGGCGAGACCCCGGCCGGTGCGCCGCAGGCGGTGCAGGCGTGGTGGTACCCCGGCGAACGGATCGGCGAGGAGTTCGTCTATCCGCGGACCCAGGCCACGGCGATTGCCAAGGCGAATCATAAGGAAGTGCTCGCGACCGACGCCGAGGCGAACGCGAACGGCTCGCAGTCGGACCGCATGGCCGCGCTGCGGGGCTCGAAAGTCGGCCGCGTGGACGAGACCGGCAACATGAAGAGCGAGTCCACCAACGCGCAGAACAACACGGCCACCGCGCCCGCGACGGCGGCGGCGACCACCGGCGACCGCACGCAGGCCTCAGGCAACATGACCTACAACACGCCGACCAATAGCTCGGCGTCGGCCAAGCGTGGCGTGAACGACGGCTACCAGGCGAAGGCGAACACCTCGGCGGCGGCGACGACGACCGCGCCGGCGAACACCGTTGACGGCCGCAACGCGAAGAGCGCGAAGACGACGACGGCGCACGCGAAGACCGCGGTCGGCACGTCGGGCCAGACCAACACCGCGAACAACAGCGCGACCAGCACCGCGCACCGCTCGCGCAAACAGTTGCCGCGGACGGCGAGCAGCCTCGAGCTGTTCGAGCTGCTGAGCGGCCTGACGCTGGCGGCCGGCTTCTCGATCCGCCGGCTGCGCGCGTCGGAATCGCGGTAGTCGATCGGCGAATGAACGGGAGCGGCAGGATGGGACGACTGGGGCGGGCGCTCGTGCTCGGCGCGTTCGTCCTTCCTGCGCTTCCTGCCGCTCAGACCTCTCAGGAACCCACCTTCCACAGCGCATCCACCGAGCTCGTCGTCCTGCCGGTCGTCGTCACCGACAAGCGCGGCGGCTTCGTCACCGATCTGCCCAAAGACGCGTTCACGGTGTACGACAACGGCCGCGCCGTCACCGCGGATCTGTTCAGTCGCGAAGACACACGGGTCACGGTCGGCCTCGTCATCGACGCGAGCGGCAGCATGCGATCGAAGATCGGCGAAGTGATCGCGGCGGCGATGGCGTTCGTGCGGTTGAGCAACCCCGACGACGAGCTGTTCGTCATCCGGTTCAACGACGACGTGAAGACGGTGACCGACGCGGCCGTGCCCGTCCGTGTCGAAGACGCCACCCTCGTCCGCCAGGCACTATTGTCGATTCGGCCCGACGGCCGTACCGCGCTCTACGACGGACTCATCGACGCGCTCGATCGCCTCGACCGCGCCACGCGCGCGCGCAAGGTGCTCATCCTCATCAGCGACGGCGGCGACAACGCGAGCCGCGCGACGCGCGAGGTGGTTCTCGAGCGCGCCCGGCGCTCGAACGCCGCGATTTACACGATCGGTCTGTTCGACGAGTTCGATCCCGATCGCAATCCGCGCCTCCTGAAGCAGCTCGCGCGCGAGACGGGCGGCGAGCGCTACCTGCCGACGTCCGCGGGTCCGATGCTCGCCGCGTGCGAACGCATCGCGCGCGAGGTCCGCGCGGGCTACACG
>Ga0070741_10005146_pt1 | contig 29398 bp, 25 predicted proteins | sample Coa_R1_4_FD_66440 | JGI IMG/M metagenome (GOLD analysis project Ga0070741, IMG submission 66440) | Surface soil microbial communities from Centralia Pennsylvania, which are recovering from an underground coalmine fire - Coalmine... | ecosystem: Environmental > Terrestrial > Soil > Unclassified ... | reverse complement strand
GACGGCTATTGGCACATCGCATGCGTCACAATCGAGAATCGTGAAACGCACCGGATGGTAGAATTCCGCGTACCACTGGGTGTAACGGGCAAGCTCGCAGAGGTCACAACGCCGCTCGGCCACAAACTTCCCTCCTTCGGCCCAGATTGCACTCTCGTAGAGACGACAGCATAATCGCTGGGCGGCATCTTACGGAGGAGCCCGAATAATGGCAAGGAGAGAAGGCAAACAAACGCAACGCGCCATCGTATGGCTCGGCGTCGTCATCGTTTCTATTGGCTACTTCGTGTGGGCGTTGCGATCCGAAGAGGTCTTCCGTGTGGTCTCGAAAAAATTGGAACAGACCGACACCGGGGTGGTCGTGAGTGGGGAAGTTCTCAATACCACGGCCGACCCGTCGTCGATCGACATCGAAGTCACATTGTTTAATGATCGCGGCCAGAAACTTTCGGAAGAAACCGTAACACTCGCTAGCGTACAAGCCGGCGGCATTGCACCGTTTCGCACACAACCGAAAAGGCTCACTAACGTGAAGGACTACACGATACACGTGAATACCGGCAGGAACATGTACGGAAATTGAAGTAGCCTCTGTATGCAGAAACCTTTCTTCACTGCTATCGCGGCAGTCGCCGACATTCCCAAGGGTGCCAGTATTCTGGTGGGTGGTTTTGGCGTCCTGCAAGGCTGGCCGCATGAGCTGCTCTTCGCCTTGCGCGAGCGCGGCACCAAGGATTTAACGCTTATCTGTAACTCGCCTGGGTTCGGGCCCTTCTCACCACAAATTCTGGCCGAAAATCATCAGATCAAAAAACTCATTGCCTCGTTTGGCGGCTACTCGTACCGTACGACACCGTTATCCGAACAAATTGGTCGCGGGGAAGTCGAGTTCGAGATGGTCCCGCAAGGAACACTAGTCGAACGCGTTCGCGCGGGTGGGGCCGGGATTCCCGCGTTTTTTACGCCAACTGGAGTGGGGACGGTCGTTGAGGAAGGAAAAGAGAAACGTGTCTTCAACGGACGCGCCTATCTGATGGAAACTGCTCTTCGTGCCGACTTCGCCTTTGTTCGTGCCCATCGGGCTGACACGCATGGTAATCTGATCTATCGCCGTACCGCACGTAATTTTCACCCGCCGTTTGCGACTGCGGCCGATGTCACAATCGCTGAGGTTGATGAAATCGTCGAGCCCGGCCAGTTGAATCCAGAAGCAGTCGCGACCCCTGGGATTTTCGTTCGCCGCCTGGTTCGCCGTGAGACCCCTCTTCGCAAGGAAACGGTTTTCGAAATGATGCGCAGCATGGGACGGAATGTGAGGGTAGCCGAAACTGAGAGGGAGGGAGGCCGTGGACTTTCCCCGGAACTGATGGCCTTACGAGCCGCACGGCTGCTTGAATCCGGACAATATGTGAATCTCGGCATTGGTTTGCCAACCCTGGTTTCGGACTTCATTTCTCCTGATGTCACCCTTCACGCGGAAAACGGAATCTTGGGTTACGGACGCATTGCTCCCACGGGAGAAGAGGATATTGACTTGTACAACGCCAGCTCTCAGCTTGTGACCTTATTGCCGGGAGCGAGCTTCTTCCACAGCGCTGATGCTTTCGGCATGGCACGAGGCGGGCATCTTGATACGGTCATTCTCGGCGGTTTTCAGGTCGCAGAGAACGGCGACTTAGCCAATTGGAAAACTCCGGACATGAGTGCCGGCGCGGTGGGCGGCGCGATGGACCTCGCCGCCGGCGCGCGGACATTAATTGTCGCGATGTTTCATACCACGAAGAAGGGCGAGTCGAAGTTGTTGCCGAAGTGTACCTACCCGTTGACCGCATGTGGTCGGGTTTCGTGGGTCGTGACCAACCTCGCGTTGATTCAAGTTGACCAAGACGGGTTCCTGTTACGTGAAGTCGCGCCGGGAGTCACGATAGACGAAGTCCGAGCTGCAACAGCCGCGCCGCTGCGTGTTGCAAGAGATGTCCACTCGATGGAGTTCTGAGCATGGAGGCTCCGACTACGTTTGACCAACGCGCCTTTCGTGCCGGCACCGTTGCGGGGGGTTGGCACTCCTCGCTGCTTTGGGGGCCTTCAAGAACTTCATGGCCATGTTTTCAGGCGAACGTGAGGGTTACGTGCTGTTCGGTTTTCTCGCGTTGCAGTATTCTGCGTCACAGGTGTGGTTCGGCTACGCGTTTAACGGGCTCGCCGGACAATTGCTCCGTATCCCCCATATTCTGCTGTACAGTGCCGCCGCATCTGGTATCTGCTAGTCGGCTACCTGCTGTATATCGTCATATCACTCGGCGTTTTTACACTGCTGTATCCCTGGGGATTGCTCACCGGCGAGTCGTACCCCGAACCGTACCGCACCAGCGAAACTCGTTTCTTCTTTGAAGCCCTGGCGATCATCGGCGCGATTGAGTGGTTTTTGTATCAACAGCGCGAGGTGTTCGGAATAGCAGAGACAAGTCGGGTAATAGGGGAGATGGGAGAAGTGAAAAGGGCGAAAGGGAAAACAAAGGAAAAGATTCGCGTCCTTGCTATGGCTGTCTTGTCCTTTTCGCCATTTCCCCTTTTTACCTTTTCCCCTTACCCCTTGTCTGGTGTTTACCACGCCATCGCATACGACGGCATGCGCTTGCTCTGCTCGCCGCGCGGGTCGGCACCGCCGTGTAGCACGCCACGTTCAAGGTCAACACAAATGCCGAGCACGTCGCCTTCGCTCCAACCTTCCTTCACGTCGAGTTTGTGGCCGCGTGCTTCGAGTTCGCGACGTATTTCTGCCGGAACTCGTTCTTCAATGCGTAACAACCCAGGCACGGCATTGTGCGGATAAAAGCTCGACGGGAAATGCGCGGAAGAGAAGCGTGGCGCTTCGATGGCGTCCTGTACCGGCATGCCGAATTCCACGACGTTGAGGAAGAACTGCAAGGTCCATTGATCTTGCTGGTCACCACCTGGGGTGCCGAACACCATGCACGGCGCACCATTTTTGAGCACGAGCGTTGGCGTCAATGTCGTACGAGGCCGTTTCCCTGGTACTAACGCGTTAGGATGCCGTGGATCAAGGTAGAAGGTTTGCACCCGCGTGCCCAATGGAAAACCAATACCATCAACGACCGGAGAGGAGGGAATCCACGCCCCACTGGGGGTGAACGACGCCATGTTGCGTTCTTTATCAACGACGGTGACATAGACTGTCCCCGGCCCCCAGTTCCGTGCGGCAAAGATCTCCTCTCCTTGCAGAAGGGCAGCGCCGGTACGCGGGTTCCCTGGCCGCTGATCGCGTGAGGCACGACGCGGATCAATGAGCGTGCGACGATGGGCCGCATATTCTTTTGACAGGAGTCCGGCCAGCGGAACCTCAATGAAATCTGGATCACCGTAGTATTGCTCGCGATCAGCAAACGCCAGCTTTGTGGCCTCGGCTACGGTGTGGATGTAATCGGCGCCATTGTGCCCAAGACCTTTCAGATCGTAGCCTTCTAAAATAGCAAGTTGCTGAAGAAAGACGGGGCCTTGGCTCCACGGTCCGCATTTGTAGACATCATAACCACGGTAATTAATCACCACCGGTGACTCAATCTTACAACGGAAATTGGCAAAATCCTCTGCGGCAAGAAAGCCGCCGTGGGCTCGGGCATGGGCGGCAATGATCTGCGCGATTTCGCCATTGTAAAACGTGTCGCGGGCAGTGGCGAGCCCGTGCTCTCGTCCTTGACTCTTGCCTTTGCTCTCGGCATCGATCAGTCGACGGAAAGTGCGTCCAAGGTCAGGATTCTTCAACACTTCACCGACCTCAGGGAGCCGCCCGCCCGGGAGATAGACTTTTGCAGATGAGGGCCACTCTTTACGGAACTTATCGGCGTTCCCGGCAACCGAGAAGTCGGTCAACATATATGCCGGCGCGGGACCGCGCAGCGCTTTATGGAGGGGAAACCCGCCCTCTGCCAATTCAAGTGCCGGTTGCACAACTTCGGCGAAGCTTAGCGTACCAAACCTTCCGAGCACACTGAGGAGTGCATCAGGAGCTGCACAAGGTCCGGCAGCCAGGACTCCGTTGAACGGAATAAGGTTCATCTCGTTCCGTCGGAACCAGTCGATATTTGCCGCTTTGGGAGCGACTGTATCGCCGTTAATTGAAAAGACCTGTTTTTCTCTTGCATGGTAGACGAGCGCAGAAATCTCCCCGCCAAAGGTATGCATATGAGGGTTCAACACCCCTTCTGCCAGTGTCGCTGCGACTGCCGCATCAAACGCATTTCCACCAGCATGTAGTATCCGCATCCCAGCTTCGGCAGACAGATAATGTTCGGTCGCGATCATTCCCCGTGTTCCCATCAGCGTTGGGCGATAGGCCATAGACACCTCCTCGGAAACAATGAAGAATTAAAAATTAAGAATGAAGAATGGTTTGAAGGAAGAGTTTTTTCTCGTTTTTTCTTTTCGCAATTCTTCAATCATCATCCTTAATTCTTAATTGCCTCACTCTTAATCCTTAATTGTTCTCACTGATTTCCCTCACCCGCTCCTGTACCACGTCCGGCGGACAAAGGGAAATAAACCAACGCGCGGCCAGGAAAAGTATCCCGAGATCGTCTACGACGCCGAAGAGCGGTACAACCAACTCGGGAACAAAGTCAAAAGGGGAGAGGACATACAAGGCAGCAACGACGAGAATTGCCTTTGCTCGTAATGGAACGCGCGGATCCTTGAAGAGTCGCCAGTAGAGCTTGACAAAATTGGGCAAGTGCCTAGCCAAGCGGAAGATCTGCCAGGTTGAGAGATGTGTTGAGGGTACCTCCATGTTTAACTCCTCGTTATAGGGGAAAGACAACTAGTAGTCAGTCATATTGATTCTAGGGTGGAAGGAGTGGCATCATGCCCGCCTTGCGCGGGCATGACGAAAACCGTCCTCGCAAATTCAGAGTGACTAACCAAGGAATACGACAGACGACAATAATCCTTCACTCCACGAAGGTACGCCATCTGCAACGTCCACAGAAGCCCCTCGGAGCGCCAGCAACCCCTTGCACAAAGGTTGGAAGATATGCGATCTGCTGTGGGAATAAAGAGAAACTAATATAGATTGAGCAGATTACCAGGAGGATTGTATGCCAAAAGATGCAATTCCATGTAGAGCGCCTCCGGATCATAAAGGAAAATACCCGTCTCTAATCCACTAAAAAAACTGAGAACTATGGCCAAATATTCTCAAAAAAGGAGAGAGAAGATATGCGCCTGACGAATTGGGGGCTGGTGGCATTCGCCGCCGCAAGCGTAGCAATGTTTTCCTATCCGGTCTCTGCTGAACTGAAGCCTGGGGATAAACTCACGAAAGCAAACTGCCAAGAAGCCAAAGACATGCTCCCCGAGCATGTTATGGAGAAATTCTGCGCTGGGCAGTACGAGGCTGAGATTATCGATGTCAAAGACGCCGACTTTCAGTACAGTGCCAAGTTCAAAGCCGGGTCCGAAGCAAATGCGGGTAAATACTATGTGACCGATCAGGGGTACATGTACGAGAACGCAACAAAATCATGGCCGCATTTCTGGTACGGTTTCCCCTTCCCAGATCTTGACGAGAAAGATCCACAAGCCGCGTACAAAGTGATGTACAACCACCAGGTGGCCCGCTACCAGATCGATGATGTGTATTGGTTCTTGGCGATCAAGTGGGCTCGTCCGAGCGGATTCGACCGTTCAGTGGAATTCGGCGCCTATGCTCGCTGGAATATTGGCCGTCACTCTGGTCCGCCATCGGATAATCCCGATGATTGCTATCTGAAAGACTTGCTCTTCGGAGTGGCCCCGTATGACGTCGTTGGTGTGTCGAATATGACTTGGTGGTATACCGACCCGGACAAGTGGCAGTCAGTATGGGCGTTCGTCCCGACGATTCGCCGCGTGCGTCGCTTGACGGCATCCAACTCTTCCGAGGGAATGTTTGGCTCGACGATGTCTCGTGACGATGCCTACGGTTGGGCCGGCAAGATTCAATACATGAATTGGAAGCTGGTGGGAGTAAAGGACATGCTCGTACCGATTGCTCCAACCGGTATCGAGAAAGCGATGGTTCCGGGTGAACCTGCACCGAAGAAGCTGTCAGCAACACCTGAGTTGATTAAGGCCCGAGGACAGATCCCTGTCGGTCAAGTTCCGCGTATCACGTGGACGCCAGAAGAGCGCATTGTTCCTGGCTATGAAAAAGAAGGATGGACCGGAGTGGCCTGGGCACCGACGAACTTAAAGCTGGCGAAGCGGCGGTGCTGGATTACCGAAGCGACCCCGAAAGACCCCTATTATGCCTACGGTCGACGCATCGTCTACATCGATAAGACCGCTTACTGGGCATACTGGACCACTTTGTATGACCGTGCTGGCGAATACTGGAAGACGGTGTTGTGGCAAGATAAAATGGCCTATACTCCTGGTCGTGATATGACTGTTCGTCATCCATTCTTTGGCTCAGCCGAGGATGTGCGTCAGAACATGGCGACCTTCTTCGACGTACAATCCAAAGGGTATTACACCGAGTACGAACTCGGATTCCCGGATAGTCTCTGGAGCACTAGCAACTTGGCGGCTATGGGTAAGTAAGCAAATCAACAAGGCTATAGGCCTGAGGCTGTAGGCTGTAGGGTGAGGACTTTCGCTGTCCCTATGGCCTGTAGCCTACGGCCTTAAGCCTATTTTCCTCCTCCCTCTTTTTTCCCCTTATAGTCTTCAGCCTGTGGCTTATAGTCTGCCTTCCTCCCTTTGCCTTCCTTCTTGTTCTGCTACAATGCGGCCGTTACATGAACAGCCCAGCCGCATGCTTCCCCTCTCGTTCTGCAAAGAATGAGGCCGTCTTCGTTTCTTTTGCCACATTCATTCTCCCTTAAAGCTGATCTGTAGCGCTCACCGCTCACAATTCTTTTCGCTCTCACGTATGAAAACTTTTACTGAACTGGCCCATCGTTCTTCTGCTTTGGATGAACCTCCATCAACCCAGCCGCTCCCAAAGGGTTGGGAGCGGCTTCGCACCCTCTTCATTGGGAAACCGAAAGACCCTCTTTCCCCAGACGTCTTCCATAAGGTTTCCCTCGTCGCCTTCTTAGCCTGGGTGGGACTCGGGTCGGACGGCTTATCCTCCTCTTGTTACGGTCCAGAAGAAGCATTCCTCGCGCTAGGATCGCATACCTTCCTGGCTCTAATTTTGGCTGTGCTCATGATGCTCACGGTCTTTGTGATCTCTGCCAGCTATTCGCAGATTATTGAACAGTTTCCGACAGGTGGTGGCGGGTATTTGGTCGCGACTAAATTACTCGGGCGTTATCCGGGACTGGTGTGTGGTGGAGCACTCTTGGTCGATTATGTGCTCACCATCTCGATCTCGATAGCGAGTGGAGCTGACGCGATCTTCAGTTTTCTCCCGCTTCAGTATCAAGCTTACAAACTTGAGGTCTCAGCGACCGTCATCTGCGTATTGATCCTTCTCAATCTGCGCGGGGTACGGGAATCGGTAACGGTCTTATTGCCCATTTTTTTTACTTTTCTCGTCACCCATACGATTGTTATCATATACGGTATCTTTGCTCACCTCGACACTGCACCCGCAGTTGTAGGTACATCATTTCGTGAATCAAAGATGAGTCTGAGCGAGGTCGGTTGGCTTGGCTTAGGGGTAGTGTTGATCCGTGCGTATAGTCTTGGGGGCGGAACCTATACCGGAATTGAAGCAGTGAGTAACGGATTGCAAATCCTCCGTGAACCGCGGGTCGAAACCGGCAAGCGTACGATGAGGTATATGGCCCTCTCGCTCGCTTTCACGGCCAGCGGCCTCCTCCTCGCGTATTTACTGGTTGGCGTTGAACATCAGCCAGGAAGAACACTCAACGCCGCGCTGATTACCTCACTCGTGAAAGACTGGCAGTTCGGCGGCATTCCTGTTGGAATACTCTTCTTCTTGGTCACGATGATTTCCGAAGGAGCAATCCTCTTCGTTGCCGCGCAAACAGGTTTTCTCGGCGGTCCACAGGTATTAGCGAATATGGCGCTCGACTCCTGGGTGCCGCGTCGGTTTTATCAACTGAGCGAACGGCTTGTGACTGAGGATGGCGTTTTGCTCATGGGCGGCGCCGCCCTCGCGCTACTGTTTTACACACACGGTGACGTTCGCCTCCTCGTCGTTCTCTATAGCATTAACGTGTTCCTCACGTTCTCCCTTGCCCAACTCGGCATGTGTCGCCATTGGTGGCTCCTACGTGGCAAGGCGGGAAACTGGCGCAAAAAATTCACCATAAATGGCGCCGGCTTACTCCTCACGGCGTCCATCCTGATCGCAACCTTGTTCATCAAGTTTAGCGCCGGTGGTTGGGTGACGGTGATGCTGACTTCGGCGGTTGTTGGTCTCTGCTTATATATTAATCGCCACTATCAAGACGCCGAGCGCAGCCTCCGTCGCCTTGACGAGGTGTTACTGGACCTACCGCTTCCCGAGGAGATGCCGGTTGTTCCCGCGCGTGACCCCAACGCCCCTACAGCGGTATTTTTTGTCAATGGCTACAACGGGCTCGGTATTCACTCTGTGTTAGCTATTCCTCGCCTTTTCGGTACTCATTTTCGCAACTTTATTTTTGTCGGAGTCGGAGTCGTCGATTCAAGTCGGTTTAAGGGCCGTGAAGAAATTGAAAATTTACGCCGGCAGACGGAGGAAAACCTGCAAAAGTATGTGCGCTTCGTCAAACGGCAGGGGCTCTATGCGGAGTATTGGTGCGCACTCGGGACGGATGCCATCGAGGAACTTGAACAACTGGCGCATGAGGTTGCAAAACGATTCCCGCGGTTGGTATTTTTCTCTGGCAAACTCGTATTCCAGCAAGAACGATTCTGGCATAAAGTGCTCCATAATCAAGCGGCTTTCACCCTCCAGCGCCGTTTACAGTTTGCCGGTTTGCAGATGATGGTTTTGCCGATTCGAGCGCAATAAAGTGGTATGCACGTCCTGTTGATCGAAGACGAACGAAAAGTCGCCAGTTTCATCCAGCGTGGGTTGGAAGCCGAACGCTACAGTGTCGACGTCGAGTACGATGGCGAGGCCGGGTTGACCCGCCTGGGTGACGGGAGTTACGACCTCGTGATTCTCGATGTGAATTTACCGAAGCGAGACGGCCTTACTGTCTTGCGCGAAATCCGTCACCGTCAGTTGAGTATCCCGGTGTTATTACTCACCGCTCGTGATACGATTGCCGACAAAGTTACCGGACTCGATCAAGGAGCCGACGATTACCTCACCAAGCCGTTCGCGTTTGAAGAACTACTCGCTCGGGTCCGTGTCTTGTTACGGCGAGGAACTCCGGCGGCGGCCGTGGCCTTACAGTCGATTGCCGACCTCCGCCTTGACCCTATCTCGCGTCAAGTGACTCGCGCCGGCAAACGACTGGAACTGACGGCAAAGGAGTTCGCGCTTCTCGAATTCTTTCTCCGCCATCCGGGTCGGGTGCTCAGCCGTGCGCTCATTGCCCAACACGTCTGGGGAGTCGATTTCGACACTTTCACCAATGTCATTGATGTCTATGTCAATTATCTGCGCAAGAAGATTGACGCTGACTTTGAACCGAAACTGCTTCACACCGTACGCGGTGCGGGATACGTGCTCAAAGCGCCCGACGCGTCGTAACGCCTATGTGGCCACGCACGATCAGAGCCCGGTTGACGCTATGGTACACTGCATTCTTCTCAGGCATGCTCGTACTCCTAGGCGTTGCGGCCCTTGTTCTGCTTGATCGTGGGTTACGAGAGAATATCGATGCCTCGCTGTTGTCTGTCGCGCGCTCGATTGCTACTTCGACTCGCGGCGCACCACGGTCGGGTCCCGGGCTCGATGATCTCGTTGAATCTCTGCTCCCGCCTGGCTTCGCCGATCGTTACTTTAGTCTTCTCGATCCATTTGGGCGCCCCGACCCACGACTCGTGCCACACGGTCGTCTACAGCTCCCTTTAAGCCCCGAAGCGCTCCGCAACGCCGAGCAGGGACGGGAGACCTATCAAACGCTTACGGTGCCGGGAGTCGCCCCGACCCCTCTCCGGATGCTCACCCTCCCGGTCATGGAGCGTGGCCGTATTGTTCATCTTGTCCAGGTCGCCATGCCGCTAGAGAGTGCCGATGCCGTACGTTCACATTTTATCTTGGTGCTCCTCGGTCTGACTCCACTGGCGCTTGGGGGAGCTGCGGTCGGCGGCTGGTTCCTCGCGCGGCGGGCACTCACGCCGGTGGACGCTATGGTCGACGCCGCACGAAAAATTGAAGCCGAGGACCTCTCGCGGCGGCTTCACACAAGTGAAAGTCATGACGAGTTAGGACGCCTTGCCACGGTCCTCAACGATATGTTGACACGCTTAGAGCACTCCTTCACTGCCGTGCATCATTTCAGTGCAGACGCGGCACACGAGTTACGCACGCCGCTCACCATCCTCAAAGGAGAAATGGAGGTCGCGCTGCAATCCTCACGATCCGAAGACGAGTACCGTCGAGTACTCACAAGTTGTCTCGAAGAGGTCGACCGCTTAAGTGCGCTCGTCCAGGACTTACTATTCCTTGCTCGCTCCGACAGTGGCAACCTGACCGGGACTGACACACCGGTTGATCTCGCCACGGTCTTTGCCGAGGTTATTCAGCCGCTTCGTGCCCTCGCCGAGGCGACAACGGTCGAGGTTACCGCTTCCTCACCTCCGTCCTTGTGGGTCAATGGCAATGCGTCGATGCTCTTCCGTCTCCTCTTCAACCTTGGTGAAAACGCGATCAAGTATACGCCTACCGGGGGGCGCGTTGAGTTTCTTCTCCAACGGCGAGGAAGAGAAGCGAGCCTTGAGGTCAAAGATACGGGCCCTGGCATTCCCCAAGAAGAGCAAAACCGCATCTTTGATCGCTTCTATCGCGGCGATCCGGCCCGCAGTCGCGGCGGAACCGGGCTGGGGTTAGCGCTGGTGCGGTCGATCGTGACTCTTCACAAGGGGCAGATTTCTGTAGCTAGCAAAGTTGGGGAAGGGACATGCTTTCATGTTACCCTCCCCCTTGTAGGCCCGCAGGTGACCTAAACGTGGAACGTGTTTGTCGCGAATCGTTTACCTTCAGGATTCCAACATCGCGTGCTTGGGAGTATGAGAAACTTCTAATCTCATTCTCACGTTCTTCTCATATCGTCGCGCTATTTCCTTCGTATATAGAGATAGAGTAAAGATAGTCAGGAGAGGAGAACGTCATGCCCGCGAAAAAAGTAGCTCTGATTGGCACAGTATCAGTAGCCCTCGCCCTCGGCGGATTCGCCGTGGGGCGGTTTACTCAATCCGAACCTGTCCAGGCGCAGACAGCGGCGAGTCCCCCAGCCGCGGTAGCAACTCAGTCCGGACGGGCCTTGCCTTCGTTCGCAACGCTGGCCGCGCAAGCATCCCCGTCAGTGGTCTACATCAGAGTCACTGCGGTGGAGAAAACGACGGAAGAAGGACCAGGTTTCATGCCAAATCCGTTTGGGCCGGGTGGCCCTCCCTTCTTCGGTCGGCCTCCGTTTCCCCTGCCACCCCCAGGAGGGGGACGTCGCCAGGGGTCGGGCTCGGGGTTCATGATCAGCAAGGACGGGATCATTCTCACCAATAACCATGTTGTCGAAGACGCCAAAGAGATTACTGTCACGCTGACTGATAAGAGCGAGTACAAAGCAAAAGTCCTCGGGCGTGATCCCAAAACCGACCTGGCCGTGATCAAAATCGAGCCCAAAAGGAGCCTTCCGGTCGCGACTTTAGGAGACTCGGATTCACTCCAGGTCGGAGATTGGGTAATGGCCATTGGTAATCCGTTCGGCCTCAGCAATACCGTCACTGCCGGTATTGTTAGCGCAAAAGGACGCTCGCTCGGCAGTGGCCCTTATGACGACTTCATCCAGACGGATGCGTCGATCAATCCCGGGAACTCGGGTGGCCCACTATTCAATGAAAATGGAGAAGTCGTAGGGATCAACAGCGCCATCTTCAGCCAGAGCGGCGGCAACATCGGTATCGGATTTGCAATTCCCATCAACCTGGCCAAGAAACTGGTGCCGGAATTAGAAGAGCACGGCAGTGTGACACGGGGATGGCTTGGTGTTTCCATTCAAAAAGTCACGCCTGAACTGGCAGGCTCCCTTGGTCTGACCGATTCGCGTGGGGCGTTAGTCGCTGAAGTCACAAGCGGAAGCCCCGCGGCAAAGGGCGGAATGGAGCGTGGAGACGTTATTGTCGGATTCAACGGCAAGAAAGTCGACGAGTCTTCTGCTCTGCCCAGAATCGTTGCCGAGACCGCAGTCGGCAAAACCGTTCCGGTCGAGGTCGTGCGCAATGGGAAGACCAAGACTCTCTCAGTCACAGTCGCTCGCATGGCTGAGGAAACAGCCGCGGCAGAAAACTCTCCCGAAGGGGCCCAGAAGAGCAAATGGGGATTGGCGCTCCGCGAACTGCGCCCCGAGGAACGGGCAGAACTCAAACTGAAGGACGGCGAAGGTGTCCTGATTACAGGAGTGCTCCCCGACAGTCCTGCCGCCGAAGCCGGGGTGCAGGAAGGGGACGTCATTGTCGAAGTCAACAAAACCCCGGTCGGATCGGTGGCGGCCTTGAAGAAGGAAGCGGGGAAAGTCGAAGGAGATAAGCCGCTCCTCCTCCTCCTCCGTCGAGAGAATAGCAACCGCTACGCTTCACTATCAGTGAAGTAGCTGGCAGCACGCGGAGACGCTCTGACGGGGCGTCTCCGCCAGTCCGCACTTCCCCTCATGGCGTCTGGGCCGGTTCACTCCCGAACAGTCGTGTCACTTGCAGACCGAAGATCGCTTGATCAAGTGTATAATGCCCAGGAAAAAAGGGATTACGGCTGGCCTTCACTCGCCGACCTTCAACATAGGCATACCCGCCAAGAAAACTGAATCGCCACGATCCACGTTCAACCGACAGCCCAGCAGCGGGTGAGTAAAACTCAGTCAGATCGGGCAATGTCGGCGACAACGAGTTTTCCTTGAGTGCCCACTTTTCCCAGGAAAAGCCGATGCGAAAGTGCACCCCAGGAAGCAGCAGGTACTGGATCCCCGCACCAAGTCGGAACCTGTCACGTACGTCGTTAGCGGCCGGGCGGTTGAGAAACGTCCGCTGATCGAACTCCAAACGCGTATCCTCAAACACCGAAAACTCTGCCCATCGGCCTTGGACGACTACAGTGAGACGCTGAGTGACACGGTACGACGCGCCTAAGGTAATCGTCTGTGGCAACTGAAACTTCACAAACGCATCATCGCCACGCCCGGCCACGCGCGCATTACCGAACATGAAAATCGAGCCGGGGGTTTTATACGAAAAACCGATATTGAGATCCGGTGTTGGCGAGTACAGGATTCCCAAAGTCCCAAAGATGCCGGGGCCACGCACATCAACGTCAATCTTGCCGACGGGGGACGGCGTCTTAAACTTCAGCCGACCATAGGACGGATTAATCTCAAACCCGACATGCAGGTTTGGTTTAAGCGAGTAGGCAACCGCGGGAGCAAGAGAAATAATAGCCACGTCGGTATAGAACTTGTCTGGCACCCCACGTTGAGGGTCAGCGTCCTGATTGTAGGCAAAGCCAAGAGCGCCATACATGCCGATACCCACATGCCACGGAGCCCAACGGTCAGTCTTGTAGCCAAAACTCGGCGAGACCGGCATCTCACGGCTCGTTCTATTGTAGCCATTCGGGCCCGCGTATCCTGGATGGTAACGAATGGCAAGAAGACCGGCCGACATAGAGTTTGGTAGGAGCGTCAGCAGGGCCGGATTATGAAACAAGGCGGCAACAGGATTGAGCGGGAGAGCGACAGCGTTTCCGCCGAGCGCCGCACCTTCCGCATCTGTTGCGGGTTGAAGAAGTTGGGTGCCATATCCTGGAGTAGAGGAAACCAACATTAAACACTCACAGGCCAACACCCACACCCACAGCTTCCAGCCACCGCATCGATATCGCTCCATCAGTCCTCCTCCTAGCTCTTCCTGTGCGACACTCGTTCGGAAAAAATCCGCCGAACCATAGCTGAACTGGGTACACTTGGAAAGCAAATGGAAAGCAAAGGAGGTCTGAGAGTCTAGGAGTCCCAGAGTCTGGGAGTCTGAAGGCCATCCTTGTGGAACTTTACGACCCAGACTCCTAGACGCTTAGACTCTTGGACACCTAGACTTGCTCCCATTCATCATTCATCATTTTCCTCGCTCATTGCTCTCCCCTCTTCCTCTCATCCAGTCTTCCCTACAGTCTACAGCCTTCGGCCTTCAGCCTTTTTCCTTCATCCCTCATAACTTTTTCCTCATCACTCTTTTATGCTACAGTGCCGCGCAAAAAATGAAGGAGGATCGCATTATGGCAGTAAAACCCGGCTGGGAAGGGCGCTTTTACGAAGATTTTGAGGTCGGTGATATTTATCGTTGCCGTTTAGGACGAACCGTGACCGAAAACGATAACATTTGGTTTACGTTACTCACGTGCAACACTAATCAAATTCACTTCAACAACGAATATGGACGGCAGACCGAGTTTGGTAAATGTTTGATTAACAGCGCACTCACCCTGTCTATTATTGCGGGGCTTGGGGTCGCCGACGTGAGCGAGAACGGGTTCAATCTCGGGTGGGATAACGTGACCTTGCCCAATCCAGTCTTTGCCGGGGACACGCTTTATTCCGAATCGGAAGTGTTAGAACTACGAGAGTCGAAGTCAAAGCCGCAATGGGGCATCGTGAAAGTCAAAACTCGCGGCTACAAACAGGACGGGACGCTGATCTGTGAATATTCACGAAATGTGATGGTGTGGAAGAGAGCGCACGCACCGAATCGGGATTTGTTTCCGACGCCGAAGGTGCAACAAAGGTAAAGGACAGTTCTCTCTTCGCTTGCGGCAATGGCGTCAGGTTTGGGGGAATATGTCATTGCGAGGCGTGTCAGCGACGAAGCAACCGCCTGAGAAAACAAAGATCGCTTCGCTCCGCTCGCAATGACACTGCTGCTAGGGTCCGATGTTATTGCCCCTGCTGGTCTGGGCAGCGTAGTTACCCTTCCCTCCCCTCATTCTTCCCCGCCGGCGCCGGGGCAACATAGCCGGGTGGTCGTTTGAATGGCGTGCCATACCGATCTTTCCACGTCACTTGTTCCACCGGCTCTCGTGACACTGGACCAAATTTCCCCATCGGATAACCAATAGTGACCATCCCGTAGGTGGTAATGGAATCTGGTAAGCCAAGGATTTGTCTCACCTCAGCCTCATACTGACATGTGACTCCGGTCAAGGTTGCTCCAAGCCCCAGCGCTCGACAAGCGAGCAAAATATTCTGCACGGCCGGGAAAATACTCCCTCCGAGAAGACGGGCAAAATCAACCGCCTGGGGTCCGGCAAGGCGTTCGGCATGAATCCTCCGCATGCGCAGACACGCAAACAGCATCACCGGGACTTCGGCCATATGATCGGCCAGGTACCGTGCGGCCCGCATGTTGCCGTCCAGCTTGGCTCCGGCTTCGACGTAGCGCTTCTCAGCAATGTCCCACCCGCGTTGATAAATCTTCGCAATCCGACCACGGACCCCGGGATCTGTGACCACCACAAACCGCCAGGCTTGCACTCCGCCTCCGCTCGGCGCGCGTACTGCGGCATCAAGAATCTGATAAATAATCTCATCAGGGACCGGATCTGGCTTCAGCCGCCGCATGCTACGGCAAGTATACATAATGTGAAAAAGATCAGTGCTCGTATCCGTCATGTTCGTCGCTACTCCTCGGGATGACAAAAGGCGCGAGGCCACTACTCAAGCCACAATAGGACGAGGTCTCTATTAGACTTTTCCAGAACAGAAACGGGAAGGAAACAAACTCCTAGGGCCGGATGGTGTACTCGACGATCTCGGTCACACTTTTAATCGGCGTGCCTTCGCCTTCGTCGCTGATCGCACGCACAAGTCCGACCCCCGGGGCGTACCACTCGGCGTGATGGAGATCAAACGTGGTCAGCTTTTTGGTCTTCGGGTCGGGAAGTTGGTTCGCGGTAATCGTCTCAATTCGCAGGCAGTTGCGAAATACTCCACCAACCACACGAACTTCTTCTGGGTCAATTCGTGCCGTGGCGATGGAACTTGAGTGCTGTCGGCCGCTCAGTGGCCACACGTCAGCTTTCAGCATTACGGGCCAGGTCAGCTCGCCAATATATGGACTTGGTAGAATTTGCTCAGCCCCTTCGCCAAGTTTGGTATCCCAGACCTTCGTACCGTCAGAATCGAGCCACGGATAGCGATGCAGAAAGCCATCCTGACGGAAATAGGCAACCGTACTTTTCGCCTCTGGCGCGGTCTCTGTCAGCGGCTCGTACTCCTCTGCCACAACAAACGACTTCTTATCAGAGAGTTGCATACCGTCATCAACAACAGTCTCTGTCATGTAGTAGATATAGTCGCCCCCAGAAAATACCACGAGGTGTTTCCAGCGATTATTTTTCGCCAAGGGAAAGAAGTCCGGTGCCGTTGGGGCGGTGGGCGTCCTCGTGAAAGCAAACGCGACAACTAGGAGTATGAAAACAGCGAGAGCGGTGAGAATTTTCAGCATGGCGTCACTATACTGCGCTCGTTCGTTTGCAGCAACAGAGAAAAAAGAGGCCGGAGATTTCACAAATTGCCCTCTGCAGGGTCTTGTGTATATGTGATGGGCGTAATGAGCATTCGACAACAACAGGAGCGGAAGCCTTCCTTTGCCGAGGTCGTCTCCCTCCATCAAGAGGCGGTGTATGGGTATCTGTTACGCTTCACCCGGAACGTCCACGATGCGCAAGATTTATTTCAGGACACGTTTCTCCGTGCGCAGCGTGCCTACGCGGTATTACCTGGCGACGCAGACCTTCGCGCGTGGCTGATACGAATTGCCGTCAACGTCTCAAAGAATTACGTCCGTGATCGTCAACGCCGCGCGCGGGTATTAGTCGATGAAGAATACGGGCAAGAAAGCGAAAGCTTCTCTTCCGCAAGCAAGAATAGCGATACGGAGCATGTCATGATTGCACGCGAGACTGCGAAAACTCTGCTCGCCACGATTGATACACTTCCTTTTCATCAACGTTCGGCCTTGATCCAGCGGCAGTTTGAAGGACTCGACTACGACACCATTGCCACGAATCTTGACTGTTCCGCCGAGAGTGCGCGAGCCCATGTCTACCAGGCTCTGCGAAAACTGCGCCTCTCTCTTGCCACTGGCAATCCGCCTGCCCCCTCTGTCGGGGGGCAACCCGCCTGCCTCCTCCGTCGGGGGGCAATTCGTAGTCGCTAATTCGCAAGCGTTCATCGGAGTAACATTATGCGCAACATCTCTTCTCGTCGCCTTCCCTGTGGTTTTACGGAACATGATCTGATTGCCGAAGCATTAGGCGAGGCACCGTCTCATACAAGCCTTCGCGTCCGCACGCACCTGCTCGGGTGCGCCTCGTGCGCCACGCTGTTGGAGCAGTACCGCTCGTTGTGTCAACAGTTAACTACTCTCTCAAACCAAGGAGAGACTGTGTACGGTTTACAAGAAGCCCGCCGCACGCTTGACGCCCGACTGATGTCCTACTCTCGCCCGCGTTTATTACTCGATGTGTGGCACTCTCCGGTTGGTGACATACGTATCGGTAAGACCGAGAAAGGCGTCGCGTTGGTCGAGTTCGTTCGATCGGATGAGAAGAGCTCTCCGGGCGACGATTTGCAGGAAACGTTCGCGATCGAGAAGGACCATTGTGCAATTGCAGCCCTCGTTAGTAAGCTGGAAGACTATTTTAATGGAAAGCTGCGAAACCTGGATTGGGTCGTTGATGATACGTTGATGCGCAGTGACTTTCAGCGCGAAGTCTTGCGGACGACGGCGACGGTTCCTTACGGAACCGTTGTGACTTACCAAGGCATTGCCGATTCAATGGGACAACCCAAAGCGGTACGGGCTGTCGCGCAGGCCCTTCGTCACAACCCGATCCCCATCCACATCCCTTGTCATCGCGTGATCGGCAGTGACGGCAGTTTAACTGGCTATGCGGGTAATCTGACGTCAATCAAGAAACGCATTCTGGCTATTGAAGGTATTCCGGTCGTAGAAGGGCCAAAGGGGCTCGTCATCGCTAAAGAACAGATGTATGTCGGCTGGCGGCGCGACCGGTGTTTCTGTCTCCCACGATGCCCTTCGCTGAAAGATCAATCTGCGGGCGACCGAGCATTTCTTTCATCGCAAGTGTTGGCTGAAGAGATGGGCTATACCCCATGTGACGTCTGTCGTCCAGAAGTGAACTCGTTGTAAAAACCTAACAGGAGGCATTATGCCGGGTATTGATCATACGATTATCACCGTCAACAACTACGAACAGGCAAGTCGTTTCTATGGCTGGTTGATGCCACAGATCGGTTACACTGGTGGTGAGCACGACTACGGCACGATGAAAGGCTGGGCGGGAAAGGGCATGAGTTTCTGGGTCAAGAAAGCCGACGCGCGATTCGCGACTGATACGTTCAACAAAGATCGCGTCGGCTTGTGCGAAATTGCCTTCAAAGGCGACGGTCGGGCGCAGATCGATGCGTTAGCCAAGGACGTCGAAGCGCAGGGCGGAAAAATTCTTGACCCGCCGAAAGAGTACGATTATGCCCCCGGATATTACGCCGTATTTTTCACCGACCCGGATGGCATCAAGCTCGAAGTAGTTCATATTCCGTAGCGGAGTAGTAACGTAGGGGCACGGCGACCGTGGCCTTCTAGAGAGACACTATGCATGACTCAAAAGAATTTACACAGAAGATCAATGGCTAGTGGGTCGCTGTCGCCCTCTGCTTGCGTATCCTGGAAAAGTTTTGTAACCCGCTCTAGAAGAGACGAAAGTCTTCCTCTCTCGTGCTTGTGCAAGTGTCCCCTTTCGTATACACAGCCCAGCCATGAACCCAGTGATCGCTCGAAGTACTACGCTGCTCTTCATCGCGCTCAGCCTCACCTCTATCGGTTGTAACCGTCCAAAACCGGCAAAATCCGCGCCCTCGTCGCAAGCCCCTGCCGCCAACAAAGAAGCTCCCGCCGAGCAGTCGAAATCCGTAGCTGCCCCGCAAGATCTTCAGAAAGCTATCGCCGCGCTTGTTCAAGCGGTGGAGACGCTGGATATTCCGAAGGCATTAGCGGGATATGCTGAGGATTACCGGAGTGGCACCGGCCGTTCGAAAGACGGCGTGCGTGAAGCATTGACGAAACTTCAAGAGGGCCATGTCAATATCAAAGTAGAAAAGACAGAGATCGAAGAGGCGACCGCAGACAAGGCGAAGTTGAAGACGCAGCTTCGTCTGCGCTACAAAGACACCTTTCGCGATATGGCCGAAGGTGAAGTGATCGTCACCGACACGCTGCGTCACTTCCTCCGCAAAGAAGACGAGCAATGGCGGATCTACACAGACGAGCGGCTAGCGACGTATCGCGAAGGGCGTTTCGGCGAACAGTCGCCGAACATTCAGCTCGACGTCCCGGCGAGACTTCCTGAAGAAGATGAATATCCTATTACTGTTTCTGTGCAGCACGAGGCGGATAAAAACTACCAGGTGATGGTCGGGAACTATCCCGAAGACCCTCAATTCCTGCCGCCCCCGGACGTCGTGACTGAGCTTCCAGAGACCGGTACTCTCACAGCAAATCTGTCACGGAACCCGAGCGGCCGCAGCGAAATGGTGCGGATTACTGTCATCGTTGAAGATCAAGAAGGAAACTTTGTCGGCGCAACCACGGTGTCGAAGTTTGTTCCCGGCCTACGGCAAGGTAAGGAAACCGAGGACAGCGACGAAGATGAGACCGTTATTTGACGGCCGTTACTCCCTACATGGCTGCGCAGCGCCCGCGTTTTTATACCCACGTCTATCGACTTGTCGCGCAAGTACCGCGCGGCAAAGTCGTCACCTACGGCCAAGTGGCCGCGCTGCTTGGCGCACCACGCGCTGCTCGAGCCGTCGGCACCGCGCTCCGTTACCTTCCGCGCGAACTCTCACAACAAGTGCCGTGGCAACGTGTAATCAACGCCTCTGGCGGAATTAGCCTTCGTGGTGATGTAATCCGCGTCGAGGAACAACGTTGGTTGCTGGAGAGTGAAGGGGTCGCTTTCGACCGATCCGGGAAGGTGAATCTGAAAAAACACCTGTGGCAGGGGCCCAAGCGGGCGAAAACGCCGAAGTGGAAAACCGCATTGTAGGGACGGAGCGACTCCCCGCCAACACGCATACTCTTCGTACAGTATAGGAAGCAACCGGTCGGTGTTGTCACCCTGAGCGCAGCGAAGAATCTCTCTGGGAGACCCTTCACGGAGTTTATCCTGAGCTTGCCGAAGGGTTCAGGGCGACAAGCCCAGGGCGCTCACCTTGTGCCGTTTGGTCGAAGATGTTCACTCCTATTTCACTTCTACCCATTCGCCAGTCGCGAAGAAATGCTCAATTTGATGGTAATACGGTTGGATATCGTACTCGCCGGCCTTTAACCACTCGTCGTTATAGTAGGTATGAAGATACCGCTCCCCGGGATCACAGATCAACGTCACCACCGAGCCTTTACGCCGCTGGGCCTTCATTTCCGCTATCACTTGCAGCGCACCAAAGAAGTTCGTCCCGGTTGAGCCGCCGCACTTCCGCCCGATCGCTCGTAACAAGAAGTGTGAGGCGGCGAAACTCGCGGCGTCCGGCACTTTGATCATCCGATCGACAACGTCGGGTAAGAAGGAGGGCTCGACCCGTGGCCGTCCGATTCCCTCCACCCGAGACCCCGTTGCCCGCACAAGACTAGAATCACGCGTCCGGTAAAAATCACAGTACACAGAATGTTCGGGATCCACGACACACAAGCGCGTGTCAGTCCGGCGATAGCGGATATATCGCCCAATGGTCGCTGAGGTCCCGCCAGTGCCGGCACCGCACACAATCCATTCCGGAATTGGGTACTCTTCTGCCGCGAGTTGGGTAAAAATCGACTCGGCGATGTTATTATTGCCGCGCCAGTCGGTCGCGCGTTCTGAGTAGGTAAATTGATCCATGTAATGGCCGCCGGTTTCCTGGGCGAGTCGCCGCGACTCGGTATACATTTCAGACGACGTTTCCACCAAGTGACAGCGCCCGCCATAAAACTCGATCAAGGCGATCTTCTCGGGTGACGTCGAACGTGGCATCACGGCAATAAAGCGCAACCCCAGCAGTTGCGCGAAATACGCCTCTGACACCGCTGTCGAACCAGAGGAGGCCTCAACCACCACAGTATCCTGATGAATCCAACCGTTACACAGCGCGTAGAGAAACAATGAGCGGGCGAGGCGATGCTTCAGACTCCCGGTTGGATGGATGGATTCGTCCTTAAAGTAGAGCGAAATACCAGACACCGCCGGAATATGAAGACGGAGTAAGTGTGTATCAGCGGAACGGTTGAAATCCGCTTCGATTTTGCGTATCGCGTCTTTTACCCACTCGCGCGAGTGCGCCATCTCGCTGTCCCTCTTCTTTAACTACTCGCCCGCAGCAAGTCCCCTACCCGCCCTTCTGCTTTGCGAATGTCTTCTTCGTATTTGAGCACGAGATTCAGCGTTCGTTTAATTCCCGGCGCGTCGAGTTCTTTCACTCCCAGTGCCAGTAGGGCTCGCGCCCAATCGAGGGTTTCGGCAATGCTCGGAGCTTTCTTGAAGTCAAGTTTGCGCAAGCCGTTAATGAAACGCGCAACTTGCCGCCGTAACTTCTCGTCCAGGTCAGGAACTTTAAGAGCAATAATCCTGGCTTCATCTTCGAACCCGGGAAAATCAATATACAGATGCAGGCAGCGCCGCTTCAATGCTTCGGAGAGTTCGCGGGCGCGGTTAGAAGTCAGAATGACCGCCGGTCTGTGCAACGCCTGAAGCGTCCCCAGCTCGGGGACACTCACTTGAAAGTCGCTCAGCACTTCGAGCAGAAATGCTTCAAATTCTTCGTCAGCTTTGTCGATCTCGTCGATCAACAACACGACTTTGCGTGGCACACTGATGGCGTGCAGCAGCGGTCGTTCCAGCAAATATTCGCGCGAGAAGATGTGTGACTCGACCTCATCCCAGCCCTGCTCTCGGGCGGTATCAGCGTGAATACGAAGAAGCTGCTTCTGATAATTCCATTCGTATAGCGCACGGGCCTCGTCGAGCCCTTCGTAGCATTGCAAGCGAACCAATTCTGTCTGCAGCAACTCAGCCAGGACCTTTGCGACTTCCGTCTTTCCGACTCCCGCAGGGCCTTCGACCAACAGTGGTTTTTCCAGGACTAGGGCCAAGTAGATAGCCGTTTCGACCTTAGGGGTGGTGATATAGCGCGCGCGCTTAAGACCATCTTGGACGAAGTCGAAGGTGATCTCCATACGCTCTCACTGACCACGAACGGCAGGTTCGACGGCGGTGAGCATCAACACGCGGTCTTTGATGTATAGGCGACCTTCTATCTTGAGGAGCCGCCCTGTCACCTCAGGACTCCGTAGATGCGCAATGATCTCGGGCGGGCCAGTAAATGTGAGAAAGGCCCCAACATTGCGAAGAATTGGCCACCCGTCCCGCGCGCCGGTCAGAGATTCGACGGTCTGCACGTGGAGTGTTCGCATCTTCTCCGCAATACGAACGTCAAGGGTAGGGTACGGGTGGAGTTGTTGTTCACTTCCTCCCCCGGGAGGAGTGATAAACTTGCCGGTAATCCGGATGAGTTGTGGAGGCCCCGCCATTGGCGGGCTCTGGGCAAGCAAGACGGGCGCGGCATCGAAAATCACACATAGTGAGATAGCGATCAACAAGCGGAACATAAGCGAGTTTTATTACTTCTCCACTGTCTACAGCTCAAGCACGAGCCCATCGTGCGCACATTCGAGTGTCACTTCACCCATTCGTTCCAGAACTTCGCGCCCAATATGACTTAACACAAGACGTTTACAGCCTAACTGTCCTTGTTGATGCGCTTGGGCGATCTGCGGATAACTAACATGAAAGTTGGTTAGCGTACCAAAGTAGCAACACTCACAGATAAATAATTCGGTCCCTTGTGAATGGGTCACGAGGTCCTCATTCCAGCCACAATCGCCGGAGTACAGGATGGCCTTGCCATCAACGGTCGCACGGTATCCCAAGGAAATATCTTTTTCTTGATGGGGCACGCGAAACGGCAGGAGAGTCACACCGAGGACACTCTCCACCGTTCCTGGGGTGACTTCACAAAACTGAAGCGGGAACGGGATCCCGCGCGCGGCAAGTTCACGATACATCGTGCTGTACAAGGTTCGCACGCGCTCTTCGAGCCCCGGCGGCCCGATAATCACTAGCGGCTTGGTACGAGGCTTTTCGTAGGTATATTCGAGAAAGAGAAATGGCAGCCCGCCGAAATGATCGCCATGCAGATGGCTAATAGCGATAAAGTCGACACACCCGGCGGCGACCCCCAAGGCTTTCAGTCCTAACAGTGTGGTTGCCCCACAGTCCATCAGGAAACCGACTCCCTTGGATTCAACAAGGTATCCACTATGACGCCGACCACCATTACAAAACGCGTCGCCGGCACCGAGTACTGTCACTCGCATGCGCGCTCTCTTTCCGGGAATGACCGATTGGCCTTTTCCCAACCTCTCTTACTGTTAGCGCGTTTGCCGCGGCCAAACAAGCCGATATTGGGCGAGGGGGCATAGGAGAGGGACGGAGGGGCCGGAAACGCCATGCTTATGCTGGCCACTTGTATCTGCTAGTGGGAACAGAAAACTACAGACTAACCCACTGTGCTTCGCCTCGTCTTGCCGCAGGCAACATGTTTAGCAACTTGGGCACTAAAGGACGCAAATCTCGTAAGGGGTTACTTTGTGCTCGCGGGACGATAACCGCAATGTTGTAACGTGGAAGACGCTGTTGGAACGACAAATTGCGGGCGACCGTAATAAAAACGGCGAATTCTTTTTCAGCCAGTACGAGAAGTTCGCCGTTTTTACTCGTTGCCCATCCCATCCGCGGGACAGTTTTGACTTCGTGTCCTGCGATATCTCTTGCCAGCCGACGGTCAAGGCATTCGTCAAGGAGAATCTTCATAAGGCAGCCGCCACCATAACGAGCCGCCGTTCTCGATAACCCCGTCCATTTCCCGACAGTAATGTTTTTGTGTACGATGAACGAGGGGGGTCACACCAAAATTCCACAACTTGTGCTCACATCGACGACGGTTCTTTCTGGTATAGGAGGAGTGTTTGTATGGGTTCGTGGCTGGCTGACCGAAAAAATCTCACAATCGCTGCCCTGGTGCTAGTGGTCGTCGTTCTCGGCGGCTTGCTTCTTAAAGAGCGCCGCCGGGAAGGGAAGCAACCAGGGAAAGGAACTCCAACACCCGGAACCGTCTCCGTTCTGGATGTCGCCTTTGACCGTGAAACTCAGCGTGGACTCAACATTGTTTTCGACCGCCCGCTCGGCGAGGGACATGTTGGCGAAATCCTTGGTAAAGACCCGGCCATCCTCAAGCCAACCACTGGCGGAGCGTGGAAATGGCAGGGAGCGAACGTGCTGCGCTTTGAAGCGACCGATCGTTTCGCCATGTCCGCCGAGTATCACGTGGCGTTGATCCTCGAACGGCTCCTAAAAGCCGGACAAACGCTCAAAGGCAAGAGTGAATTCACCCTGCAAACCGATGCATTTAAAGTCGAGCGTATCGACATTACCGAAGAACCTGTTCTCGAAACTAAGCATCAAGTCATTATCCGTGGCAGCGCGCGCTTTAATACGCAGGTTAATCCCGAAGTGCTGGCTCCCAAACTGCGACTGATCGATCCGCTCCGTGGTGAACAAGACCCTATTCCCCTCCAACTCGAAACCACCTACCGCAGTCAAGTGATCGGCTTTCGCAGTAAACCCGTCGAAAAGCAACAGACCCCCCGCGAGCTTAAACTCGTTATCCTGTCTAACCTTACGCCTGAAGGTGGTACCGTCTCTCTGGCGAAGGACTGGGAGCAGAAGATTACCCTTGGGTCGTTCGAGAAGCTCGATGTATGGGGAGTCGCGGCCCAGGCCGGCGAGCCAGATTCTACCATCCGTATCCGCCTCTCCTCCCCAGTGAATCCGGCACTCGTCGACAAATACCTCAGCTTGACACCAACAGTGAAGTACCGGCTCTCCGCCGAAGGCACGGAACTGCTTCTGACCGGTGGCCTCACGCCCGGACAGGAGTATACGCTGGTTGTTGCCAAAGGCCTGCCGGCCACTGACGACGCGGTGTTACAGCAAGACTATAAGGCGTCCGTCAGTGTCCCAGACCTGGACCCGCGCATCGCGTTCCAAAGTTCCGGCATGTTTTTGTCTGCCAGTGGCACGCGAACTGTCGCACTAAAGACCGTTAATATCAGCGAGGTCCAGCTCACCATTGATCGCGTCTATCGTAACAATCTGTTTTTCTTTTTTGACCGCAACGGTGGCGGGTACGAAGACGAAGACTACTATGACTCGACGGTATCGCAAGTATTCGGTGATCGGCTGGTGACAGAAACTCTCTCGTTAAGCGCGGAACGCAACAAAAGTGTCATCACGCCGCTAGCGCTCGATCAGTACGTCCGCGAAGAAACGCCGGGCTTATACCGCATCGGCGTTGTGCGCCCGGATTCATCACGCGGCACCTCGCGCTGGTTACTGATCACCGACCTCGGCATTGTGGCCAAACAGGGGAAAGAAGAGTTTCTGGTGTGGGTCTCGTCATTTGCAAATCTCTCGGCAATCGACGGGGCGACGGTCCGTCTCATCAGCAATCAGAACCAGGTCATCGCCGAAGGGAGAACCGACGTCGAAGGACTGTGGCGCGCGCGTGGGCTAGCAAAGATTTTCGAGAAGCAGACGCCGTATATGGTCACGGTGGAACGTGGCAACGACTTCAGTTTCTTGCTCCTTGATCAGTCGGCAATCGATACTTCGAGTTTTGACGTCGCCGGAGCCGACGTCTCCAAAGAGGGCTACTCTGCCTACGTGTACGGCGAGCGCGACATCTATCGTCCCGGCGAGACAGTGAACGGTGTCGCCGTTGTTCGTGATCGCAATTTACAGGCCCCGCCGGTTATGCCGCTGGTCTTGCGCCATAACGATCCGCAAGGCAATACCCGCGACACGCTCAAACTCACTCTCGGCGATCGCGGTATCGCTTCATTTACCTTGCCGATCCCGCCTTACGCACGGACCGGTCACCATAACTTAGAGTTGCTGGTCGGCGAGGAAGTGATCGGACAATACCGTTTCCAGGTGGAGGAGTTCGTACCCGATCGTATTAGAGTCGACATCACCGCCAAGAAGCCGGAATTCGGCCCCGGAGAAGAGTTTGCCTATGATGTCGCCAGCGCATATCTCTTTGGCCCGCCCGCGGCCGGGCTTAAAGTGGAAAGTCGCGTGCGACTCACCGCCGCGACGTTCGCCCCTAAGGGGTACGACGACTTCACCTTTCACGACCCCGAGCGAAAATTTACCGACCAGGAGCTACTGACCAATGAAAGCACGCTCGACGAGAGCGGCGCTCGCACTTTTACTGCGACTGTCCCCTCCGGACTCCTGGTCCCGTCTTCGCTCACTGCCGTAGTCACTGCGCGTGTGCAGGAGCAGGGAGGGCGCGGGGTTGCGGCGCTGCAGCGTGTGCCGATCCATCCCTACCCGTACTACCTTGGCTTGCGTCGTATTGGCGAAGGGTATCCCGAACCGCGCACACCAGTCACGTTTGAGTACGTCGCCGTCGCTCCCAGCGGCACTGAAGCAACGGCAAAAGCCCTGCGCACGGAGTTGTTCCGTGACCGTTGGCACACCGTGTTACGCCGTACCGATGCCGGCAATTATCGTTACGAATCCACCCGCGAGCCGACCCTGCTCGACAGTCAAACCTTGGCGGCCGGCAACACCCGTGGTCAGTTTACTTTCACTCCCAGTGAATTCGGCGAATATCGCGTCGCCCTGACCGACACCGACACCGGCGCCTCCACGCAAATCGAGTTTTTCGTCAGTGGTTCGGGCTATTCTCCCTGGGCGATCAAGGCCCCGGGCCGTTTAGAGTTAGGACTCGACAAGACCGAGTACCAACCCGGCGATGAAGCGACACTGCAGGTCAAAGCGCCGTTTGCCGGTAAACTTCTCGTGACAGTCGAGCGCGACGGTATTACCAACACACAGATTCACGACCTCTCAGGCAATACCACAACAGTCAAAGTTCCGATCGTGGCTGAGTATCGACCCAACGCCTATGTCACGGCAACATTGATTCGCTCAGCTAAGGACCTGGAACCCGGCACCGCAGGCCGAGCCTTCGGTGCAATCCCACTAAATGTGGATCAGACCAGTAATCGACTGAAAGTCGATATTGCCGCGCCGACCGAAGTTCGTCCCTATTCGTCCCTGTCGGTGAACGTAACCGCCACGCCAGGAGCAGATGTCACTGTGGCGATGGTGGATGAAGGCATTCTGCAGTTGATTGCCCAGCAAACCGCCGATCCTTTTGCCTATTTTTATCGCAAGCTCGCGCTCAATGTTCGTGCTTTCGACATTTTTTCTTTGCTCCTGCCGGAAGTGAACGTGCACGGCAAAGCGCTCGCCGGCGGTGACGCCGAGGGTGAGGCTATGGAATCGCAAGTGCGCACCGAGAGCATCCGGCGCGCCAAGCCGGTAACTTTCTGGTCCGGAGTTGTAACCGCCGACAACGAAGGAAAGGCCACGGTCACTTTCGAGGTTCCCGAATTTCAGGGTGCACTACGAGTGATGGCTGTCGCGCACAACGGTAAACAATTCGGTTCCGCCGCCTATACGACAAAAGTCCGCGATCCAGTCGTCTTGTTGCCGACGTATCCGCGTTTCTTGTCGTTCCAGGAAACCGCTCAACTTCCGGTCACTGTGCGCAATGACACCGGCAAAGACGGCAGTTTCACGGTCAAGCTCGTAACCGAAGGGTTAGTCAAAGTCGAAGGGGATGCCACGCAAACGGTGACGGTCGCTCAGGGCAAAGAGCACACGATCTATTTCGCCCTCGAAAGCGGCAATCGCGCCGGTGACGTTCGTTTGCTGTTGACCGCGGAAGGCAACGGCGAGAAGACGCGTTCCGGCGCCGAGTTGTCGCTACGGGCTGACCTGCCCGCGCGGACGGTCGAACGTGCCGGAGACATCACCACTGATACGGTCGAACTCAGTGCGGACGCACTAGACGCCTTCCGACCAGAAACCGCGCGACGCGAACTGCGACTCAGCCCGCTGCCGCTAGTGCAATTCACCGGCAAGTTACGCTACCTCCTGCATTACCCCTATGGCTGTGTCGAGCAGACTACCTCGAGTGCTTTTCCGTTGGTCTACTTCAGCGACCTCGCTAAAGAACTTGATCCCGAACTGTTCAGTAAAAGTGATCCTGACGTGTTTGTGCAAGAAGGGATTCGCCGACTGGCGACCATGCAACTTTCCGGCGGCGGCTTTTCTATGTGGCCCGACGGGGACACTCAGCATCCGTGGGGCAGCATCTATGCCACGCATTTCTTAGTCGAGGCGCGTCGGGCCGGGCACCATGTTGATGCGCTTCTCTATGATCGAGCGCTCGAATCGCTCGCCAAAGACGCCAAGCCTAGCGAAGAGCCGAATTGGGAGGAATTACAACGTGTGACTTATACGTTGTACGTCCTGGCGCGGGCGGGAAAAGCCGACCTCGGTACGCTCGACTTCGTGCGTGGTCGTCATCGCAATAAACTCAAGCCAGAGTCGCGGGCGCTGCTGGGCGCTGCCTATGCCGCAACCGGTAACACAAAAGTCATTGAAGACCTGACCCGCGGCCTCGAAGACGCCGAACAAATCGCGCGACAAACCGGAGAGAACTTCAATTCGACTGTGCGGAACCGCGCCTTGCTGCTGCTCGCCTTGTTGGATGCCGCACCGCATGACCCACGCGTCCCTAAACTTGTGCAACGCCTTGCCCGCGACGCTCAAGCTGACGGTGATTGGAACACACAAGAGAGCGCGGTTGCCTTCGTCGCCCTCGGACAATTCTTCAAGCAACAGGCCCAGAAGAAGCCGTATGCGGGAACAGTCTTTGTTGGCAAGAAAGAGGTCGGCACCTTTACCAACAAGACGATCACGTTTCCCAATATTGAAGGGAGTGAACCGATCAAGATTCAAATGCAGACTGGATATGAGGCGGGCGCCGCGTTCTTCTCGCTGCATAGTCATGGCATTCCCACTGATGCCAAGTTTGCCCCAGAAAAGGCCGGACTTGAAGTGAACCGAACATTCTTCACGCGTGACGGCAGTGCGCTTAATCCGTCCGCTGTTTCACAAGGTGATCTGATCGTCGTGAAGACGCAGGTGCGCAGCCTGTCCGGTAAAATTAATAACGTCGTCATCCAGAATTTG
>Ga0070741_10005145_pt1 | contig 29398 bp, 40 predicted proteins | sample Coa_R1_4_FD_66440 | JGI IMG/M metagenome (GOLD analysis project Ga0070741, IMG submission 66440) | Surface soil microbial communities from Centralia Pennsylvania, which are recovering from an underground coalmine fire - Coalmine... | ecosystem: Environmental > Terrestrial > Soil > Unclassified ... | reverse complement strand
CTTTTTCGCCAGCTACATGATGTTCGGCGGAGTAGATTGGATGCCGGGAGGCCCAACTTCCGGCCTGTCATTGTTTGCCGCCCTCAAGTTTCTGCAAAAACACAAAATCGCCGGTACGCTTGAGCAATTTCGCCGCAGTAACGAGAAAATTCGAGTGATCTTTCTTTGTCCGGACGATTATCGCCTCTACGGCGATCTGTATCGGAGTACAGTGAACACGGATGATTTCGCAAGCTCTTCGATTCCGGTCAGCAAACTTCTCGAGATTTGATACTTCGAAACCATGTCATCATTTTTTTGGTGACATGGTTTTTCATTTCAAAAACACCGGGAGCGTATATAATGGCAGTATGAACAAAACTTTCGGGGCATACATGATTGCGGCTATGGTCAGCGTCATCCCCTCTTCGCACATTCTTCAGGGCGATCCGTTTATGGTGGTTATCAATCCCAGTTCAACGGTCAGCAGAGTCGCGTACAACAATTCTCCTGTCGGATTTTTTTCATACAAAGGTCAGCTGGTCGTGCTTATCGGCATTCCGCTCAATCAGAAACCGGGAAACTACGAATTAAAAATTTTTCTAAAAAACGGAAGCGTTGAAAATGACACCGTCGAGGTTTCACCTCGTGAAAAACCGGTCATGGCTTTGGGTATTCCGGAAAATCTCGGCGGGAACTCTGTCGCCAGCGCCGTTGCCGCCGTGGCTGATTTGAGAAAAGAAAATAAAAGCCTGGCAAACCTCAAAACCGCACACAAGGCATTGTGGATTAATCCTTTCATCATGCCGCTGTCCTCGACGACGGTTACCAATCCATACGGAGTAATCAGACAAACCGACGGCTATGCCATCCCCCACAAAGGCACGGACTTCCAGGCTCCGGTCGGCACGCCGATTCACGCCATGAACAGCGGAACGGTCGTGCTTGCCCGCGGATATCGCCTGTACGGCAACACTATTGTCATCGACCATGGCCTGGGACTGGAAACTATTTACATGCATTTGTCGAAAATCAACGTCAGTGTCGGAGAAAAAATCAATCAGGGCGACGTCATTGGCCTGACCGGCGCAACCGGCTATGCCGTCGGGCCGCATTTGCACGTTTCGGTGCGCATCGGCAAGACTTCGATTGATCCGATTGCCTTCCTGAATCTATTCCATTGAGGCGTCAGGCACGATGACGGTGGCTTTCCAGATTTTCTGATGGAGGGTCGACCAGACTTCCTCAAGCTCTTCGTTTTTAAGCAGGCGCAGAAGAATAATGCCGGCGATAATACCGAGAATGCCGGCGAAAAATCCCTGCGAGAAAATGCCGACAAGCCTGTTGATATTGAATACCTTGTCGAAAATATTCAGGCCGAGATATGCCACATAACCCATGACCACGGAAACTCCGGTCACTTCGAGAAGCGTCCGCAATACCGGCCGCGAATACGAAGGAAATTCGAGTGAAAAGCCGATCCAGTGAAGCAGCAGATTGAACATGACGCCGATGGAGAAGCCGAGCGGCAGCATGAGCATGACCGTGCCCGGAACGCCGGAAACCTTGAACACGGACTCGATCATATTTTTGAAAACGGCATTGTGATCGAATGTGTGAACCAAAAAGTAAGACGACAGCACGATAATCACCCCGGAAATAACATTCATGAGAAGCGGCGTCTTGGTCCGGCCGCGGGAATAAAAGGCCCGGACGAAAAGGGTGATCAGATTCTGGGCGATGAGCGATATGGTGAAAATGGCCAGAGCGGCCGCGGTCAGGCGGGTATCGTTCCAGTTGAACTGGCCGGAGCCCAGAATGACCCGGACGATCTGGGCGCGCAGGACGATGAACATGGTGGCCACCGGAATGGACCAGAAAATAATGTGCTTGGACGAGGTGATCATCTGTCTGACAAAACTGTCGTGATCGCCGGCATTGAAAAATTTGGCGAGAGTCGGAAAAGCGGCCAGAGCATAGCTTACGCCGATAATATTAAACGGCACCGACTGGAGATTGAAGGAAAAATTGAAAATGGAAACCGAGCCGGCCGAAAGAAACGAGGCGAAAGAAACCAAGAACAGTTCCGACAGTTCGTTTGAAGAAACCGTAATCGTTCTCGGCAGCGAGGTATAGATGACCCGGCTGATGGTGGAAAATTTTGGAATGCGCAGAGACGGCATCATGCCCTTGCTCACGATAAACGGAATCTGGATGCCGAAGTGCAGCAGAGCGCCGATGGCCACGCCGAAGCCGAGGCCGAGCAGTCCGAAGATCGGATACAAAAAAATAATGCCGAAAATAATGCCCATATTATAGAGCACCGGCGACAGAGAAATGATGAAAAATCGGCGGTGGACCTGGGTAACGCTGGTCACCAAGTTGGAAAAGCCGAGGAAAATCGGCGAGAGCAGAAGAATGCGGGTCAAGGCGATGAGCGAAGAAAACTGCGACGGCGATTTGGCGAAGGTCGGGAAAAGCAGTCGCATAAGCGTCGGGGCCAGAAAAAAAGCCACGGCTCCGACCACGAGCATGAACAGAAAAAAGAAAGAGAAAATATTGTCCATGAAATCCTTGCCGGCGGCATCGCTTTTCTGCATGCGCTCGAGCAAAAACGGCACAAGCACCGACATGGACACGATCGAAGCCGCCGTGGCAAACAGAAAATCGGGAATGCGAAAAGCCGAATAATACAGATCCAAGGTCGAGCTTGCCCCAAAGTGAGCGGCAAGCAGGCGGTCGCGGATCAGGGCCAGAACCTGCGAGCAGACGGCGAAAAATGCCAGAAGGAAAGCGGCCTGATGCAGGCCGGTAATTTCCCGATGGAGCATGTCAAGAAAACGTTTGACCATGCCTTATTTATATCCCCTTTTGAAACAATTGCCAATCGTCTTTCCAGAAATACTTGGCCATATTAAACACGGTATAGGTGATGAAGAAAGCCGCAAGAACATCGATAGAATAATGCAAATGGCCGAGCAGAACGACAGCGGCGAAAAATCCCGAAGCCGCAAGGAAAAATATTCGAAACGGCTTATTTTGCCAGCACATCAGAGCAAAAAGAAACGGAATAGCGGTGTGGGCGGAAAAAAACAAGTCTCCGCCGAACGTAAAGTAATTGATCCAGCTCAGCGGACTGACAATGGTATGCGTCGGAAACGGACCGATATGAGTCAAGGTGATAAAAATCGAGCGGATAAACACAAGCAGAGCTGACGCTTTCAGGGCAAACGGCAGGCGCTCCGGCCGATATATGCCGATGGAAACGGTAATGAGGTAAAAAAGCCATGTACCATAGACAAACAATTCGTCGACATCATAGGCCTTGGTATTGCTCAAAATAATATCCGTGACCGAGCTTGAAGCCTTTTCAGTGGCATACGTCCCGGCAAAATAGTTTACGACCAGAGCGAGCAGAACCAGAAAAACCCCCACAAGAACGGATATGACAAATTTCCTGCTGGCAAAATGAACCCTGTGAGCTCGGATGGCTTCTTCCATTGAAATTATTTTTTAGAAATGTCGGTTGCTAGTAGTGTATACGGCCTTTTGAAGAAAATGGTTCAAATATTATTATTTTTTGGAAATATCGGTCACTGTCTTAGTGTACGGCCTTTTGAAGAACGTGGTCCATATATAATTTATCCCGTACCGGAAAGCCATGACAAGCATGCCCTCTTTTTTCAGGCGGCGTCCGGACGAATAGGCCGGCAATTCGAAGGTAAACTTTACTTTGCCCACGCCATGCATTCTTCGGGCAATGTCGGTGTCTTCGCCGTAGAAAGAATACCTGACGTCAAAGCCGCCGATTTGTTCGAGGGCCGGCCGGCGGACAATAAAATTTCCTCCCTGAAGCATCGATCCGACCCTGAATATATGCTTGTTGACGACATAAGCAGCCTGGCCGAGCCGATAAAATCTTTCCACTTGCTTGTTCACTTTCGGTTCCACATCGTAATACACGTACGGACCGCTGAGCGCCACCAGGTCTGGATCGTTTTGAAATGTTCTCATGACCTTGTCGAGCCAGCCCTTCGACAGGCGGGTATCGGCGTCGATATTGGCGATAAGATCGCCGGTGGAAACCTTGAAACCGGCCTGGCGGGCCTGGCTTAGTCCTTTGCGCGGCTCGCTGACAACTTTCACATCCGGAAACGAAGTGGCAATTTCGGCGGTTTTATCAGTCGAGGCATTATTAACGACGATAATTTCATACGTATATCTGTATTTTTTAACCTCTTTCAAAATAGATTCGATACAGCCGGCGATATACTCCTCTTCATTGTACGCCGGCACCACAAAGCTGATTTTGTACGGCGGATGATGAACCCGCATTTTGAGCATGCGCATGATCTGCTTGAGCGGCCCGAGCAATGTAACCGTGCGGACGATGTCCCAGCCCATTTTGATATCGCCCTTGACACCTTTCCACCAGCCGTATTTGACCTCTTTGTACGGACTTTCGACGTTTTCCCAGTGAACCACTTTCAAAGTGTAATTTTTTTCGATAGCCAGACTGTTGAAAAAAACTTCCAGGCCGAAACCGGGCAATGACAAAATATCGTCAAGCCGGCCTTCAAGAAGCTTCTTGGGAAAAACCCGCTCGCCGGAAATATAGTCAAGGCCGATTTTATGCCAGAACCGCGGAGCATTGCGTCGGAGACTGATGCTTTTGTCGGCATGGCCTTCGAGCACCGGCGTGATGAGATCGGTGACGGCTTGCTCGGTCAGGCCGATAAGATCGGAATCAAGAAACAGCAGATATTCGCCCCTGGCCTGATTCACGCCGGTATGAATGGCGTGGCTTTTGCCTTTATTTTCCGGATGGACAATAAGCGTAATGTTTGAAAATTGTTCGATAACCTGGCGGGTGGCATCGGTTGAGGCGTCGTCGACGACGATGATTTCGCCGATAAGCGGATGATTGACGACCACGTCCAAAACGGCCTTGATTCTGCCTGCCTCGTTATAGGCCGGAATGATGCACGATATTTTTATTTTTTCTTTGCCAGCTTTATCCATACTATGTAAGCCAAAACGGCCGCGGCCGTAATAATTCCACCGACTATCAATGAATTGTTGATGTACCCGTCTATGAGCTGATACGATCTGCCGAAATAGTAGCCGATGAGCAGAAAAGCCAGGGCCTTGACCAGAGTGACCAGGAAAATAATCCAGATAAATTTCTTGAAATCGGTTTTGGTCACGCCGGCCATGACGAGCACAGCCAAAATCGGCGCCTGGGTGATTTTGCTGATGACAATGGTTTTGCCGAGATGGTCTTTGTAGACTGCTTCAGCCTTCTGTACGCTTTCCTCGGTTACCCCGATGAAGCGGCCGTATTTCAAAATAAAACGCCGGCCGCCGAAGCGCCCGATGGCATAGTAAATCGCATCGCCGATCACGTCTCCGGCAATAACAATGGCATATGAGGCATAGAAATTCAATATGCCCAAAGAAACAAGAAAGCCTGCGATAATGGTTATAATCGGACCTTCGATAATGGCTATCGGGAGAAGAATGAGATATTTATAATGCTCAAGCAGAGTGACGAAATACGACAAGGGCAGAGACATGGCATCATCATAGCAGAAAAAATATATTGTGATAGTATGTCTTAACCATGAACTATTTCAAAAAATCGCTCGAACTGCACAAAAAACTGAAGGGAAAACTGGAAATCAGATCGAAAGTGCCGATCAGAAACAAGACTGACTTGTCGCTTGCCTATACCCCGGGCGTGGCCGAAGTCTCCCGGGTGATCGCCAAAGATAAAAACCTGGCCTACGCGTACACCCTTAAAGCAAATTCGGTCCTGGTGGTGACCGACGGCTCGGCGGTGCTCGGCCTCGGCAATATCGGCCCGTACGGAGCCCTGCCGGTCATGGAAGGCAAAGCGGTGCTGTTCAAAGAATTCGCCGGCATCGACGCCTACCCCATCGCCCTTCAAACCCAGGACACTGAAGAAATAATTAAAACCATTAAAAATATTTCAACAGGCTTCGGCGGAATCAATATGGAAGATTTTTCTGCCCCGAGATGCTTTGACATCGAGGAACGGCTCAAAAAAGAATTGGACATTCCGGTCATGCACGATGACCAGCACGGCACGGCCATTGTTATTCTGGGCGCCCTGATTAACGCCCTCAAGGTGGTCAAAAAAGAAAAAGCTCATGTGAAAATCGTCATCAACGGCGCCGGAGCGGCGGCCACGGCCACGGCAAACCTGCTTTTGAAATACGGCATCAAAAATATTGTCGTTCTGGACACCCAGGGCATTATTTACCAGGGCAGAAAAGATTTAAACAAGTATAAAATCAAACTTGCGGAGAAAACAAACTCCAAAAAATTACAGGGTGGCCTGGAAGAGGCGGTCAAAGGCGCCGACGTCTTTATCGGCGTTTCCGTGGCCGATGTCCTGAGGCCGGAATGGGTTAAGACCATGGCTGAAAAACCGATCGTATTCGCCATGGCCAATCCGAATCCGGAAATAAGCTTTGAAAACGCCAGGAAAGCCAAAATTGCCGTGCTGGGCACCGGCCGTTCGGATTATCCGAATCAGATCAACAACGTGCTCGTCTTCCCCGGCATCTTCCGCGGAGCACTGGACTCCGGAGCAAAGCAGATCACCGATGCCATGAAGCTGGCGGCAGCCGAAGCCATCGCCGGTCTGGTTTCAAAAAAAGAATTGAATGCCGATTACATCATTCCGAACCCGTTCGACAGACGCGTGGCCAAAGCCGTGGCAAACGCCGTCAAGCTTGCCGAAAGAAGCCAAATAAGGTAATTTAGATTTTGGAAAGGAGGGCTCATGGAATTCAGAGCCGGAAGAAAACCCCCGATACAGCATGTTCCGCAAATTGTCGTTCTTGGTATTCCTGAAAACAAACGGATTGTTGATGGATACCCCACAGTGATATTCTTGGCCACCGAAGGCATTACGATTGCTGAGAATGAACCCAAGATCCCGGAGATTCCTGAAAACACGGAGTATGTCGTGATTTTCGGAGATTTTCCTCCATACATCCAACGAAAACTGGTGGATCATATTTTTAACAAGGGCATGCAAGTGGCATTCCCGCCAAGGGACTTTCTGGAAAAACACATTGCAAATTTATGCAGGTACCAGCTTGATGCTGACGGGAAAAAGATCGAGAAAGAAACAAACCGTCGCGAAAAGAACCCCGCAAAAATCACGGCACCCGATAGCCCTGTGGCAAAAGCGGAAAGAAATTCCATAATTGCACAGATAGAAAAAATGCTTAAGCCAGGGGTAGAAGCCGGAGAACAGTACAAGGAAATAGTCGCGGAGCTTCAGAAGACATATCCTGATGTGAAAACAAGCTCAGTACGAGTACTGGTTTACCGTCAATGCCGCCAGATGAAAATGAAAAAAACTGGCTCCCCAACCTAGGCAGTGCCTGGGTTGGGATTCTTTTTTATGACGCTTAAAAAATTTCAAAAAACTATCCGGGAGTATTACAAAAACCACAAGCGGGATTTTCCGTGGCGGCATACAAAAAACCCCTACAAGATTCTGGTTTCGGAGGTGATGCTTCAGCAGACCCAGGCGCCGAGAGTGGTTCCAAGATACAACTCATTTCTGAAAAAATTCCCGACGGCAAAAGCTCTCGCGAACGCAAATCTTTCGGACGTGTTACAGGAATGGCAGGGTCTCGGCTATAATCGCCGGGCATTGTATTTGAAACAGGCCGCCGAGAAAGTTCAGAACAGATTCCCGAAAGACTTCAAAACCCTGACTTCCCTTCCCGGCATCGGCCCGTGCACAGCCGCGGACATTATGATTTTTGCCTGGAATATTCCAATGGTTGCCATTGAAACGAATATTCGCTCGGTCTTCATCCATTTCTTTTTTAAAAACAGAGAAAAAGTGCATGATAAGGAAATTCTTCCCCTTGTCGAAAAAACTCTGGACAAGAAAAATCCCCGCGAATGGGTCTGGGCTCTCTTTGATTACGGAACTTTTTTGAAAGAAAGAGAAAATCCAAGCAGAAAAAGTTTGCATCATGCCAAACAAACAAAATTTATCGGTTCCCATCGCCAGAAACGTTCCAAAATTTTGAAATTGATTTTAGAAAAACCGCGAACCGAAAAAGAGATTTTGACTCAGACAAAATTTGAAAAGGAAACTGTTTCAAAAATCCTTTCTGACTTGCAAAAAGAAGGCTTGATTAAGAAAACCAGGAACAAATTTTTTGTTTAAACAAAAATCCCAACCCTGATTTTTCAAAAATAGGTCGGGAGTTTTGCCTTAAGCTTTTGGCTTAAAGATTTGGCGATTCTTAATCGTCAAATACCAAGAAGTACTATCACTATATTCTCAAAGGAATGAAAAGTCAAACAGCATTGCGGTAGCGGAAGGATTCGAACCCTCGAGACTTCTTGGTCTAACGATTTGTCAAAAATCGCCGCTTTAAACCACTCAGCCACGCTACCGTATTAAAAGCGGCAGCAAAAAAGCTCCCGCGGGCTTCGGGAGCATCGTTGGGGGCATTATACATGAATCTCCTAACCAGTTACAATACGCCCATGACCATCGACTCTCTGATCACGGAAGAATTTCGTTTAGCCGAACCGCAAAAAAAGGCGTTGCAAAAAATGGGTATTAAAACGGCCTATGATCTGCTCTGCCACTTCCCCGCCAGATACGGAGATACCAGTTCAATCAAGCGAATCGAAGACATCAAAAAAGATGACAATGCCGTGATTTTCGGAAAAATTTCAAATCTGAAAGTCAGCAAGGCTTTCATCAAAAAAATTCCCATGGGCGAAGGGATTCTGGAAGACGAGACCGGCAAGATAAAAATCGTCTGGTTTCACCAGCCGTATCTGGCCAAGATGATCCGCAACGGCCAGTTTGTCCGGGTCGAAGGAAAAGTGAGCGGACGAAAGGGCGAACCGTATATCACCAATCCGAAAATCGAAAAGGTTGATGTCATGCCGGAAGCAAGCAATTCTATTTTTGGAAGCTCGGCTGAAAACCATACGCTCTACCCGGTCTATCCGGAAAGCCAGGGTATTTCCTCCAACTGGATATACCATGCGGTGCAGAAAATTATGGCAAGGGGCATCCTTGACGGCATCGAGGATATTATTCCGGAAAATATCTTACAAAAATACAATCTGCCTGACATCCGGACCGCTCTGATATGGATCCATGCCCCGAAAAAAGAAGGCCAGGCTCTGGCCGCCCGCAAGCGCTTCGCCTTCGAGGAAATATTTTTCATCCAGATTCAGAAAACCAGGGAAAGAAAACTATGGCGGGAAAAAAGCGCCTGGAAAATCGAGACGAAGCAGAAAGATATCGCTGATTTTATCGCCACTCTGCCGTTCAAGCCGACCAAATCGCAGCTCGAAGCCATTAAAAAAATCACTCTCGACTTCAGGCGCGGCTGGCCGATGGCGCGGCTGCTTGAGGGCGATGTCGGCTCCGGCAAAACGGCGGTGGCCGCGGCCACTATTTACTCGGTGACCAAAAATTATTTGCAGACGGCCTATATGTGCCCGACCGAAATCCTGGCTAAACAGCAGTATGAAAATTTCATCGCTTTCTTCAGGCATTTGCCGATTAAAATCGGCCTGATCACCGGAAGCGAGGCGAAAATATTTCCCTCAAAGACCGATCCCGCCAAGCCGACTAAAATTTCACGGCCGCAGCTTTTAAAATGGATTTCGGAGGGTATCGTGCCGATTGTGATCGGAACGCACGCCCTCATTCAAAGATCGGTCAACTGGAAACAGCTCGCCTTCGCGGTTATCGACGAGCAGCATCGCTTCGGCACGTTTCAGCGGCAGAAACTGACAATGAGCGACTCCAAAATGCCGCACCTCCTTTCCATGACCGCCACTCCGATTCCCCGGACGCTGGCCCTGACCATGTACGGCGATTTGGATTTGACCGTTTTGGAAGGCATGCCGGCCGGGCGCAAGCCGATTATTTCCACAATCGTACTGCCCTCCGGCCGCAATAAAACCTATCAGCAAATCCGCAAAGAACTGGACGCCGGCAGGCAGCTGTACGTCATTTGCCCGCGCATCAACGAGCCTGATCCGGACAAAGAAATGGCCATTGCGGCAAAATCGGTTACCGCCGAAGCCGGACGGCTTGCAAAGGAAGTCTTTCCGCAGTTTTCCATCGCTATTCTCCATTCCAAAATGACGCCGGCCGAAAAAGAGAAAGTGATGAATGATTTCGCCGGCGGCGGCACAAAAATCCTGGTCGCCACTTCCGTGGTCGAGGTCGGCGTCAATGTGCCGAACGCCACCATGATCATCATCGAAGGCGCCGAAAGATTCGGCCTGGCGCAGCTCCATCAGATCCGCGGCCGGGTCATCCGTTCAAATCATCAGGCCTACTGTTATATTTTCACCGAAAGCAATTCTCAAAAAACCAGAGAAAGGCTGAAAGCCCTGACCACGGCAAAAAACGGCTTTGAGCTTGCAGAATTCGATCTGGCCCAGCGCGGCGCCGGGGAATTATACGGACGCAGGCAATCGGGCCTGTCGGATCTGGCCATGATCGCCCTGCAGAATATCAAAATGGTCGAATTCGCCCGAGAGGAAGCGGCAAAAATCATCGAAACTGACCCGGAACTGACTTCTTATCCGGCCATTAAAAAACATATCGAAAGTAATACACAAGCTATCCACTTTGAATAGAAAGTTTTGCACTTTTCCACTTTTGCTTTACTTTCGCTTCGACACTACAATAGCCTGACGAATCATCAAGGTCGATTATTACTTAGCGAATAACTCTCATGAAAAATAAAAACGTCACTTTGGAAATGCTTGGCGACAAAATCGACAAGCTTGACGCCGGTCTCGAGAAGGTCAATCAGAAGATAGATGCCGGTCTCGAAAAAGTCAATCAGAAGATAGATATCAGTTTGGAGAAAGTCAACAAGAAAATAGACGCCGGTTTGACCGCTGTCAATGAGAGAATAGACAGTGGTTTGAAAAAAGTAAATGAAAAAATTGATACCGTCAATCAGAAAATGGACGAGGGCTTCGATCAGGTCAATGACCGGATTGATAATCTCATGTTTATAACCAAAGTTCAGTTTGATGTCGTTCAGGAAGACATGGATGAATTCAAGGCCGACATGGATATCTTCAGAAACAGGACTGAAAATTCTCTGTACGACCTGGCCGATGACATGTCCGACGTCAAAGACCGCCTGAAAAAAGTGGAGAAAATCCTCGAACCGCTGCCGCCTTTTATCGAAATTGTTAAGGTTAATTTCCAGGATCACGAACTTCGCCTGGCAAAATTGGAAAACTCCGCGTAATGGTCCGCCCTCCACGACTCGAACGTGGGACCGCAGAGGTATAAGCTCTGTGCTCTAACCAACTGAGCTAAGGGCGGAAAAGAAAAATATACCATAAAAAGAAATCAATGCCTATTCTTTTCTTTTAATCTGCTGCTACAATAACCCCACGAATCCTTTAAGGTCGATTACTAAATAAACAGTACTATAATGAAAGACAAAAATATCACTTTGGAAATGCTGGCTGAAAAAATTGATACAAGGTTTGACAGCGTCGACCAAAAATTCGCTACCATCGATAAAAGGTTTAACGATATTGATGAAAAGTTTGTCAGTATCGATCAAAGGTTCAACGGAATCGATGAAAAATTCAACGAGGTCAATCAGAAAATCGATAACGGTCTGGTTTCAGTAAACAAGAAAACGGATGAGGGCTTCGCACGCATGGAAGGGCGATTTTTCCTGATGGATAAAAAAATAAACAGTCTCGATCAAAAAATGGAATCCGGTTTTGACCGTCTTGACCGACATATTGATACTCTTGCGGGCATGCTTAAAAATCACTTTGACTGGTCTAAGGTTGCGTAAATAAGTCCAGATAAAAATTTATTTGTAAAAGACTAACCCTCAACAGAAACTGATGAGGGTGTTACGAGTCTTTATGAACTGTGATTCCTGCTCCCAAAGAGAGCAAAAGCTGCTAACCATGCAACAAAAGTTAAAACACATGTTACTAAAGCAAGAATCAGAAAAAACAAAAAAAATGGTTTGTAGAAACTGCACGAAAACTCGTTTCTTAGGACGGCTTCGGATGATTCCGTCCAGAAAGAAAAATTCCTTTACTTAACTCTTGTTCTTTGGCATTCGACCAGAGCCGAGGTGTTCCACATATGCTGCAGACTATCCACACCTCGTTCTCACTCACTTGATAGGATTTTGGTTGACCTTCGTGAATGGTAACCTTATCACCTTCGAGTGAATACACGATAAGGCAGGAATCTTGCATACATCACCCCTTTTCTACTTTAATCCTACAACCTTTAATCAACAATGTCCACGGTCTCGCTTTTCTTCTTCGGGGTCACTCCGTGGGCGACGAGAATGGTTTCAAATTCGGGACGTTCAATGGTTTCCACTTCAATGAGGCGCTTGGCGATGGCGTCGAGAAGTTTTCGGTGTTCGGTAACGGTATTTAAGGCTTTTTGATGGGCTTCTTTCATAATTCGCGACACTTCAGAATCGATTTCCGAGGCCACTTTCTCGGAATAGCCCTCCTCTTCGATTCCCCTGCCGAAAAGGGCCTTGCCTCCCGGACCTTCGAGAGCGACCGGGCCGAGCATGTCGGACATGCCGTATTTGGTGACCATGTCGCGGGCCAAAGCGGTCGAAACCTGCAGGTCGTTTGACGGACCGGTGGTCAGATCGTCAAAGAGCATCTTCTCGGTAACGTACCCGCCGAGCGACACGGCAATGTCGTCGAGAAATTCTTTCTTTGACTGCAATTTTCTTTCGTCAACCGGCAGTTTCAGGGTATAGCCGGCGGCGCGGCCGCGGGAAATAATGGAAACTTTATGGACCGGATCGGCGTACGGCAGAATCGATGACACCACGGCATGGCCGGCTTCATGATAGGCGGTGATTTCTTTTTCTTTTTTGGACAAAATGTGGCTCTTGCGCTCCGGGCCGAGCAGAACTTTTTCAATCGAGCGGATGAGATCATACTGCGAAACCTTGGTACGGCTCTCGCGGGCGGCCAAAATGGCGCCCTCGTTCATAAGCGAATATAAATCGGCGCCGGAAAATCCGGGTGTGCGCTCGGCAATGACTTTCAGATTGACGTCTTCGGCGAAGGGCTTCTGCTTGCTGTGCACCCGCAAAATTTCCTCGCGGTCCTGCCGGTCGGGCAAGTCCAAAGTCACCCGTCGGTCAAATCGGCCCGGGCGAAGCAGAGCCGGATCCAACACGTCCGGACGATTGGTGGCCGCCATGACAATGACTTTTTCATTCGGCTCAAAACCGTCCATTTCCACCAGAATCTGGTTCAATGTCTGCTCGCGCTCGTCATTTCCCCCGCCAAGCCCGGTGCCTCTGACCCGCCCGACCGCGTCGATTTCATCGATAAAAATAATGGCCGGAGCGTTTTTCTTTGCCAGCAAAAACAGATCGCGCGTCCGCGAAGCGCCGACGCCGACGAACATTTCCACGAATTCCGAACCGGAAATGGAAAAAAATGCCACTGCAGCCTCGCCGGCAACCGCCCGGGCAAGGAGGGTTTTGCCGGTGCCCGGCGCGCCCATTAACAAAATACCTTTTGGAATTCTTGCGCCGATATCCAGGAATTTTTTCGGATTGCGCAGGAAATCGACGATCTCGGCCAATTCCTCTTTGGCCTCCTTGGCTCCGGCCACGTCTTTGAATGTCACCCGCTGGCTTTTATCGTTCGGGTCGATCATCCGCGCCTTGCTTTGGCCGAACGTCAGAGCCTGAATGCCGGCGCCGCGGACCTGACGGGAAATGAACCAGATAATGATGAGCAGAAACAAAATCGGGAAAATAATCGACGACAGGCTCGTAAGCCAGTATGCCCAGGCGCTCTGGCTTTCGACGGTGATCTGTATTCCGGATAAATCTTTGACTCCAAGGTTCGTGAGCGCCTGAGCAATTCCTTCGGTCGATTCTTTTGTCGAGGTTTTCTCGCTGCCGTCTTTGTATATGATATCCAACGTCGTGTCGTCTTTGACGTCGATCGACTTGACCAGGCCGCCTTTAACGTCGCTTGCCAGCTGCGAAATGGCGATTTGCGGCACCGATTTGCCGCGGTTTCCGAGGTAGGTATAGAGCGCCGCCAAAGCGATGAAAATAATCAGAACGGAAACGATGTAGGAGATAACCGAATTCCGCTCCGGTTCCTTTTGCGGATCCTTCTTTTTGATTATTAGTTTTTTATTCTCTGGAGAATTGGCCATGGGGCGATTATACATGAATTTTCATAAATTCCAAATGAAATGCTAAGCTTAAGCCATGTTCTTAATCACCAACCGAAAAGCCAGATTTGACTATGAAATCCTCGAGACCTATCCCGCCGGCATAGAGCTTTTTGGCTATGAAGTGAAATCTTTGAAAAATTCCCAGGGCTCGCTCGAGGGCTCGCATATTACAATTCGGGGCGGCGAAGCCTACGTTATCGGCATGTTTATCCCGCCCTACCAGGTAAATAACACCCCAAAGGATTACGATCCCCATAGAAATCGAAAACTTCTTCTAACAAAACGGGAAATCAGTGAACTTTCAAAAATCGAAGCAAAAAGGGGCTTGACAATCGTGCCACTTTCTGTTTATAATAAAGGCCGAAATATCAAACTCGACATCGCTACGGCAAAAGGCAAGAAAAAATTCGACAAACGCGAAACATTGAAGAAACGCGATACCGAAAGAGATATTCGCCGGGAGTTCTCTGACAAATAAACCTGATTCACCTAAAGCACATATCGGAGGTATATGTTTTTTAGGGGGATGACAGGTTTTGACATATAGGATATTTGATTCGCGCAGAGCCAAGCTCCGAAATCTTGCAAAACTTTCGGAAAGAATAAGTATCAACAACTTATCCAAAGGCGTCCGTTCTCCGTATTTTACGGCGAACAATTTCGCTTTCTCTTACGCCACTGTCTAACGACAGCCCTAAGGGACGGTGGATTTCCCGAGATCTCATACGGAAATTCATTGTCATAAACTGAGATTAGAAACCTAGTTTGTCTCGACTATGTTTCGAATGTTAGAGACTCGATCGTATTGTATTTTGTTTGTTCCAAGCACTACGATTTAAAATATTAAACAAACTATGCTCCGTAGACCCGTTTCAGGTCCCTATGTGCACGAGGGTTCGACTCCCTCCGTCTCCACAAATTAAACAGTAGCCGGCAACGGCCGATTTTTAACATCGTCGTAAAACTTTGCTTCGCTGACTGCCATGTAGGGTACGAGCCAAAGGAAACCGATTCCTATGGTCAAAATGGACAACAGTGTCCAGCCGAGAAATCGAAGCTGAAGCTTGAAATATTTCCATTTGTAGCCGTCCATCATCTTGCTGCTTCTGCGGATCGCCTCATGAGGAGAAACGGACTGATCTTCGGAAAGAATGTAAAAGGTCATGGCATAGGAAATGCTTTTGATGATTCCGGGAACGATGAGGAGGAGCGTCCATAAAATAATGAACAGAGTTTTGAGAAGGTAAGTGCCCAATGCCTTGCCGAAATTTTTAAAGCCCCTGAATATTTCCTCGAGCTTCGGATGTTGCCCCCGCGAAAGAGCCAGCGTAAACATGGCCACTCCGAGAGCAAATGGACCGGCGATGAGCAGGTTCAGCAGCCAGCCGACTTTGGGAATATTCTGAATGCCGATTGAAATTAAAAAATATAGAAAGAATGTTCCCACTGCCAATCCCCAGTTGCCCTTGAGGGCTTCGCGGGCCTGTTTTGTTATTTCTGAATTCTGCATGACTTTACAATAGCATAAAAAATGCTATCATGTGCAGAACTTGTCTACAGTCCGCATCAACAATCAAATTACCGCGCCGGAGCTTCGCGTCATCCTGGAAGACGGCACCAATCTCGGGGTTATTTCCAAATCGGCCGCTTTGGACAAGGCTCGGGAGGAAGGACTGGATCTGATCGAAATTTCGCCGAAAGCCAATCCGCCGGTTGCAAAAATCATGGATTATGGTAAATTTGTCTACGCTGAAAACAAAAAGCTGAAAGCGGCCAAAAGCAAGGCTCATAACGTCGAAGTGAAGAATATCCAGGTCAAAGTAGGCACCGGCGAGCATGATCTGGAGCTTAAGGCCAAGAAAGCCTCGGCCTGGCTCAAGGAAGGCCATCGGATCAAAATCGACCTGTTCCTGCCCGGCAGAACCAAGTACATGGACAAGAAATTCCTGGCGGAGCGCATGGAGCGGGTGCTGAAACTGATGACCGAAGAGTATAAAATCGCCGAGCCGCCGAAGCCGAGCCCGAAAGGACTGACTGCAATCATCGAAAGAGCCTGAAAAAGAACACAGAAACACAATGTCTACAAAAACAAACAAATCATTTTCAAAACGGCTGAAAGTTTCCAAAAACGGAAAGCTTTTGGCGCGCCACACCGGCCAGAATCATTTCAATGCCAAGGAATCACGCCGAAGCCAGCTGGCCAAGCACCGCTCGGTTAATTTCCCGATGAGCAATAAAGACATCGCCTTTTATATAAAAAAATAACAATATGACACGAGTAAAAAAAGCCGTTAATGCTTTAAAATCAAGAAAGAATACTTTACGAAAGACAAAGGGCTATCGCCACGGACGCTCAACTAAGGAACGCCAGGCTCAGGAAGCTATTTTTCACGCCGGTGCATATGCCTTCGCCCATCGCCGGGATAAAAAGGGCGACGCCAGACGACAATGGAACGTTAACATTTCATACGCTGCCAAAGAACTTGGAATTTCATATTCAAAACTGATGGGAAGTTTGAAGAAAAAAAATATTTTACTCGATCGCAAGATTTTAGCGACCCTTGCCGCTGAAAATCCCGAGACATTTAAGAAAGTTGTTGAGCTGGCTAAGTAACTCCCAAATCTCTGCAAATCTTTTTACAGAGAAAATCATTTATCTCGCTATGCCGCGGAACAGTGGAAGTTTTGTTTGTTTTCGGATTAAAAAATACGGAATGATTGCCGCCTTCGCGGATTAAAAAACAACCGTTCTTATTCAGAAATCTTACAAGGTCGAGACGCTTCACGCCGGAAGCATGATCGTGATCGATTCTCGTTTTAGGTTTTTAGATTTCGACAGATTGCGATTAGTTTCCAAAACAAGCATAAGTGCTTCTTTGAGATTTTCTTTTGCTTCTTTTAAATTCTTAGCTTGAGTGTTAACTCCGGGAATTTCTTCAATCCAAGCCAAAATCCACTTACCCGATTTTTTATATATAGCTGTAAAGTCTTTTTTCATTAGTTTAGATAATAACAGATTGAAGTAAAGAATCAATTAAGCTCATACACCCTCCCTCTCTCGGGATACACTGCATCTATCTCAAGTTCATCTCTTAACCTTTGGACGATATGCATCGATGATTTCGGTTCTCCCATTACCACAAAAGCTTTTTTCAAACTTTTTTCGGTATCTTCCACCATGGCAACTAAATGATCGGAATCTTTATGGGAGGAATAGCCGGAAATCATTTCAATTCGAGCCTTAACGGGAATTGTCTGTCCCTGAATTTCCACTTCTTTCGGCTTTTCCTGAATCCTTCTGCCGAGCGTGCCGACTGCCTGAAAGCCGACAAGCAGGAGAGTGTTTTTTGGATCCGGCAAATAATGAATTTCATGGCCCATGACCCGGCCGCCGGACGACATGCCCGAACCGGAAATAATAATTTTCGGACCCTGTATCAAAGCTATTTTTTGCGACTCCCCCCTGCTGTGCGTAATCGACAATTTTGGAAAATTAAAAATATTATCTCCCTGTTTAATCTGATTTTGAACAGCAGGATTAAAATCCTGGGTTGAATGAGCATAAATCTGCGTCACTTTTTCTCCCAGAGGCGAATCGAGAAAAACCGGAACGCTGGGGACTTTTTTATTTTCAACCAAATTGTTCAATTCGTATAACATAACCTGCGTTCTCTCGATTGAAAATGACGGAATAAGAACCGTGCCGCCTTTTGCGATGGTTTCCTTGATAACTTTTTCAAATTTGGCGTCGCGTTCTTCTTTCGGCTCGTGATTTCTGTCGCCATAGACCGAGTCCATAATCAAATAGTTTGCGTCGGTAATTTTCTCCGTGTCCCGCAACAGGGGCGACGGCGAATTGCCGGAATCGCCGGTGAAAACGATTTTCTTTCCGTTATGGCTGAATTCGTACATGGCCGCGCCGAGAATATGGCCGGCATCTTTGAGGTACACGGAAAATCCGCCGGGCAAGTCGGTCTGCGCATGATACGGAATAGTTTTCCAGAGCCGCATGGTCTCATTAAAATCATCCATGTCGTAGAGCGGAGCGATCATTTCCGAATTTTTATCATCCATGACTTTCAGGGCGTCCTGGATCATGGCATCGGCAATTTCCCTGGTTTCCGGCGTTGAATAGATAGTGCCGCGGAAACCGTCGCGGACTAGTTTGCCAACCCGGCCAATATGGTCCATGTGGGCGTGAGTGATAAAAAGCAAATTGATTGTTTTCGGATCGTACGGAAATTGTTTTTGATTTTCATCGCCAGCTCCTGGTACGCCTTGAAGCAAGCCGCAATCAACCAGAATTTTTACCCGAGAATTTTCCATTAAAAAATTGGCTCCCGTCACAGTACCAACTCCGCCCCAGAAAGTAATTTGTAAATCCATTGTTTTATTATACATGATGAAATCCACCTTTCGGTGGAGTTCATCGTTGGGATTACGAAGACATTTCCCTAGTCTTCCAACTAGGTGGGTGTCCGCAGCCGACATTGGTCTGAACGAGTAAACGCTCATCGCAATACGGCGATATGAGACTCCCTGAGAAATGGTTAGAGAGGAAAATATCTGTCGTAATCCTGCCTACAGTATACACCTTTTTCTAAAGGTTGGATGAAAGTTATTTCGTGAGGATATTGGCCATTTGTTTGATAAATGAAACAACCACGGGATACGGCAATAAGCTATACGATTCAACACCTTCATCGTCTTTGACTGTCCAGGGAACTTCTATAGTTTTCACTTTTCCATTTTTATCAAGTTCGTACTTGTATTCAGGGGTAATTTCGTAGTCGTCAACAACTTGCTTGGCAAATTTTACGGGAATCGGATTTCGCAAGAACACTTTGTCGATTCCATGAACAGTTTGTAGCTGCTTTGATATTTTGTCGTCCATTTCAAGCCGGTCTTTGATCGGTCCGACACCGAGCTCATCGCCTTCTTTGCGGAACATGCGCGCTCCTTTGCAATTAGGATTATCGCATCCCAAGAAAAATTCTTTTTTCTTTAGATCGTAGCCGACTTCCTTAGTGGTGAGTAATTTTAAGTTACGTGGGGTTTTACAGATCGGGCAGACCACTCGATATTTGATTCGTTCATCAATAACAGAGGTCGGCAAATTAATAAAAACGAAGATATCTGGAACATCTTTATAGCCGATAATTTCTTTCAAAAACAGAGAGTATGGAATCTGATCGAAAGCTCGAGGGAAACCATCGACGAATATAGACTGGCTCGGATGTTTTTTAATTTCAAATTTTATCAGAGCCAAAATCAATTCTGAGGTAATCAGTGTTGACTGGCTTCGCCCCAAAATCGCTTTAATAGTTTGTTCTGGACTATGGAATCCGCGATAATTCTTTTTCAAAAAATCAAGAAGTTCTTTTTTGCCTTTAGCTGTCTCGATGCGCTTATGGATATCGCGGACGATATCGCCTATAGAAAGGTGGATAACATGTGCACCAACTACTTCCATAAACATCTTGGAATATGTTCCTTTGCCCGAGTTTTTCTTGCCGATAAGAAATACTACGAAACGTTTTCCTGACTTCAAATATTTTTGCAAAGCTTTTATTTCTTTGCCGACTTTGGCCTGGAAATACGCTTTACGGGCAATAGGATCGTTCAGATCAAATTTCTTCTTAAGACCAGCGACTTTAGTTTTTGACAGTTTTAAATCATTAAGTTTCATAGACAATCAGTATATGGATATATGAATAAAATGCAATCTTCAACAAAAAATCCCCGAATGGGACTTTTTGCTTCTGGCACTTAAGCAGAATGCATGACTTTCGTCATAACTCTTAACAGGAGTAGTTAGAGTGTATCTCTTATTAAAAAGAAAGTCAATCTTGCAAAAAATTTTTCTATGCTATGATATCACTTCGACTCACTCGATGGGCTTATTGGGGACGTGGCAGAGTAGTAATGCCCCGGCTTTGGTAAGTCGGCAGACTCTTAACAGGAGCTTCGCGGGTGCAAATCCCGTCGTCTCCACAAGCTTATCTCGTCAAAACGTACGGTTCGTTTTCTGTTATCACAATTGAATGCTCAAAATGAGCGGCATTGCTGCCGTCGGCGGTGCTATAGGTATATCCATCATCGCCTAAAACAATTTCATCGGTACCCATGGTCAGCATCGGCTCAAGTGCCAAAACCATTCCAGGTTTAAGCAATTCTCCTTTTCCCGGTTTGCCCTCATTCGGCACAAATGGGTCCTCATGGACCTTATAACCGACACCATGGCCAGCCAAACCCTCGCTTAGGCCATAACCCAACGGCCTGGCAAATGATTCAATGGCATAGCCAATATCGCCAATATGATTGCCGGCTTTAGCCGCTTTAATCCCCCGCCACAGCGCTTCTTTGGTATGCTCGATCAGTTTGCGATTCTCCTCCGAAACTTTGCCAACCGCCACAGTCACGGCACTGTCGGTAATCAAGCCCTTGTGGGTAATGCCGAGATCGAGGCCGACAATGTCGCCTTGTTTCAAAATTTTTGGATTCTCATTCGGTATGCCGTGTACGATTTCATCGTTGACTGATACGCAGATTGCCGCCGGATATGGCCGCTTGGCTCCGCGAGGAGTGTAGCCGAGAAATGAAGCTTTGTCGCCAAGCTCGGCAATCAACTTCCGAGTATAGTCATCAATTTCCTTGGTTGAAATACCCGGCTTGACCATAGCAGCTACCTTTTGCAATACCGAAGAAAGGCGTCTGCCAGACTCCTTTAAAATTTCTATTTCTTCGGGTTTTTTGATGGTAATCACAAAGTTAGTTTAGAGAGAATCTCCGTATGGACATCTTCGATACTCTGCTCGCCATTGACTTCATGCAAGCGGTATCGACTATGCACCTGGAAATACTCTATGGCAGGATACGTGTCCTTGTCGAACCAGTCAAGCCGCTTGTCAATATCCTCCTTTGTTTTGTCATCATCCCTGCCTCTTGCCGCCAGTCGATCTTCCGACCATTTTCGCGAGACATTGATGTAAATAACATCTGCAGTACGATTGTAAAAATCCAATGCCGTTGTAAAAGTCATGGCTTCGGGCAGAGAACGAGTGATGCCGTCGAAGAACGCATGCTCGGTACCTTTGAAATCTCTGATTAAAATATGCGCCCACATATGGACCGCCAGAAAGTCGGGCTGCCTCTTGCCTTCCTTGTAAATTTCGTTTGCCAATTTGCTTGAATAGCTTTCACCTGCGACAAATTCCCTAAAATTTTTGCCGGTTTCCAGGTAAAAAATTTCCGAGTTCGGATTTTTTTCCAAAATAATTTTTTTCAACAATTCAGCCTGCGTGCCCTTGCCGCAGCCCGACCGCCCGATGAAGATAAAGGTTTGAGGAGACATTAAATTATTGTAACACAATAATTTCTAGTACTCTCGAATCGAAACCTGTGCATCGATCTTCTTGACTAAATCTATCACAACAGACACAACAATCAAAAGTGCGGTACCGCCGATGGAAATAGAGGTTATGCCGGTAACATTGCGCATAATAACTGGCAGAACAGCGATAAAGCCGAGAAAGAGAGCTCCGACGAGCGTAAGGCGAGTAAGAATTCTCGAAATATGTTCGGATGTTGAATGGCCGGGACGAACACCCGGAATGAAGGCGCCGTTCTTCTGCAGATTCTGGGAAATCTGATCAGGATCAAAAGTGACTGCCGTGTAGAAATACGTAAAAACGAAAACCAGAAGGAAATAAGCAATGCCGTAGAACCATTGATTAGCCAGAATATTTAAAAACCAGGTCGAAACCGAAGCAAGTATCGCATGGGAAGAATTCTGCAAAAATTTAAAAATCATCTGCGGAAAAAGCAGAATCGACAGAGCGAAAATAATCGGAATAACGCCGGCCTGATTGATGCGCAGCGGCAGATAGGTCGAGGCGCCGCCGTACATGCGGTTGCCGCGGACCTGCTTGGCATACGTTACCGGAATCGGCCGTTCGGCTTCGGTGATGATGACCACGCCGACAATGACAATTGCCGCCACAGCCAAAGCAACCAGGTAAATCGGCACCTGGGCGGCGGAAAAGGTGAAAGAAAGCTGACTGACTTCAGTCGGAATAGCCGCCACAATGCCGGCAAAAATGATAAGCGACACGCCGTTGCCGACCCCGTATTCAGTGATAAGCTCGCCGAGCCACATCACTAGAATCGATCCTGCGGTAATCACAAGCAGGTTGGATATGAGACCGAAAGTGGTCAGATTAATAAAGACGCTCTGGCTCTGCAGCAGCTTGATAAAGCCGAAGCCCTGAATCAAGGCCAGCGGCACCGTCAAGAGCCGCGAATACTGGGCGAATTTTCGGCGGCCGGCTTCGCCTTCTTCCTGATACATTTCCTTCAGTTTCGGCGAAAGAATAGTCATCAATTGCATGATAATAGATGCTGTAATGTACGGGCCAACCGCGAGCATGACGATGGAAAGCTGGGATAATCCCCCGCCGGAGAAAATGTTCAGGAGGCCGAAGAATTCATTCGAGGCGAAAAATTTGGCCAGAGCGGTGTGATCGACGCCCGGCACCGGAATAGCCGCCAAAGCCCGGAACAGTACCAGAGCGAACAGAGTAAAAAGAATTCTCTGGCGTAGAACCTTATCCTGAAAAACCAATTTTATTTTTGCAAAAAATTCGCTCATTTAATTTCTCCTCCGGCCTTCTCAATTGCTTCCTTAGCGCTTTTTGAAAAAGATACCCCGGAAAATGTTAATTTTTTATCTAATGTTCCTGTACCGAGGATTTTAACTTTCCCAAAAACATTCAGAGTCTTCGGAGAAACCGTCTCCCCTGACTTGAACATGGTATTCAAATCTCCAACGTTGAAAACTGTCGGCTTTTGCTGAATGCTCGTATTGATATTCTTGCCGCGGCCGCGGAGCTTCGGAATGCGTTTGATGAAATCGCGGATTTCCGGGCGCTTCTTGTGGCCGGCTCGGGCATTCTGACCCTTGGTGCCTCGGCCGGACGTCTTGGCATGCTTTCCCCCGCGGCCCACACGCTTGGTTTTTTTATTCGGCGTATTTCTTTGTAATGTATTGAATTGCATGATGTTATTTTGAAAATCCGCTCAAAGCCTTGATGGCGGCCTTGGCATTGTTCACTTTGTTCTTGCTTTTGGAATGAATTTTGGCCGAAACTTCCTTGACCCCGGCGAATTCCAAAACGGTTCGGACCGATGAGCCGGCCAGAATGCCTTTGCCCGGAGCCCGCATGATATGCACACGCGAGGCGCCGAACTTTGCCTCGACTTCGTGAGGTATCGAACCTGATTTAGTCATCGGAACGGTAATCATATTTTTTCTGGCGTCGCGCACAGCCTTTTCAATGGCTACCGGCGTATCGCCCGCCTTGCCTGAACCGACCCCGACCCTACCCTTTTTATCGCCGATAACAATGCCGACCGAGAAAGAAAATCTTCGGCCGCCGGTCACCACGCGCGTTACCCGGCGCAGGCTAATGATTTTCTGGTCGAACTCCGAGCGCTGCCTGCCCTCCCTTCGCATCGGCTGCTTGCGCGGATTCTTTTTGAATTCGGTCCGTGCTTTTGCGGGCTCAATAACAGCTTCCGGAATTATTTCTTCCGGCAATACATCCGCAATAATCACCTCTTCTTCTGTTTTGATTTCTGGTTCCATATATTTAAAATTGCAGTCCGCCTTTGCGGGCTTCTTCAGCCAATGCCCTGACCTTGCCAGTATACATAAATCCGCCCCGATCAAAAACTATTTTGGAAATTTTCCTGGCCTTGGCTTTTTCGGCAATCAAGGCGCCGACATCTCCTTCGCGGGAGTGCGCGGAAACCAGGGTCTTGCCGCTTTCATCGTCAATAAGCTGGGCGGAGATATATTTATTCGACCTGAATACGGCCAGACGCGGCACATCTTTCGTGCCGAAAATCTTGGCCCGAATGCGGGCGTGGCGGCGGTTTCTTTGTTCTTTTTTACCGATATTTTTTTTCATATATTATGCGGTTTTCTTGCCCTGCTTGCGCTTGATCTTTTCGCCGTCATAGCGGAAGCCCTTGCCCTTATACGGCTCCGGCTTCTTCAGGGCTCGAGTACTTGCGGCAAATTCTCCCACCTTTTCCTTGTCCGTGCCCGTAATGGTGATGACATTTTTCTCGGCAGTCACTTTCAAGCCTTCAGGTATCGGCACGGTCACCGGATGGGAAAAGCCGAGAGCCAAGACCAGGTTATTTCCTTTGATTTCGCTTTTATAGCCGATGCCTTCCAAAATCAACTTTTTGACAATGGCCGTATTGACGCCGGAAATCATATTCATGATGTGGGAAGCGTATGTGCCCCACAAAGCCTTGTTTTCCAAAGTGATTTCTTTGGGCGCAAGCGTCACTTTGCCGTCGGCAATATTGATTTCGATATCAGATTTAAAATTTTTTGCCAATGTCCCGAGCGGACCTTTGACGGTGAAAACTCCGGAAGCATATGAGACTTCGGTTTTCTCCGGAACCATTATTTCTTTTTTGCCGATTCTAGACATATATATGTTTACCAAATTTGAAACAAAGCTTCGCCGCCGACCTTTTCCATCCTGGCCTGCTTGTCCGTCATAATGCCCTTCGGCGTGGACAGAATCAATCGGCCATAGCCGTTTCGCACCGAACGAATATCCTGGGCTTTCTGGTAAATCCGCTTTGACGGCTTGGAAATTCTTTTGACGTCGTGGATTTTATTTTCCAGCAAGCCGACCTCGATAAACTTAACGACCTTTTTGCCTTTCTTGCCGAATGATTTGATGAAGCCGTCTTTCAAGAGCACATCCAAAATATTCGACTTCAGCTTCGAATACGGCAAAACCACCGATTCCTTTCTGGCATTGGAAGCGTTTTTAATTCTGACTATCAAATCTGAAATTGGATCGGTTTGCATGTTGATATCTTAGTAGTATCTCTTTTGAGACTTACCAAGACGACTTTTTGACACCTGGTATTTTCCCTTCATTTGCTAATTCGCGGAAGCAGATGCGGCAGAGATCGAAATCCCGCATGTATCCGCGCTTCCGTCCGCACTTAAAACAGCGATTGACCGCCCGGGTTTCGAACTTCGGCGTCTTGGCCGCTCGTGCTTTAACGGATGTTTTAGCCATTATAATATCCATATTGCCTTCCTCGGCTCGGTACTGAAAGAGACTACTCTTTCAGTACTCTCGCTCTACGTCAGCAATAAAAAATCGCTTTTGCAAGCTAGGATTAAGATAACAAATCAAGAGGAGGAAGTCAAACAATATAAACTTAAGTATAAAAAATCCTTTTTAGCTCATTTTTGGGTATAAACATCAATGCTTGATTATAAATTTCTTTAAGAGTTCCTTTGGCAATTGAGGAATGATTAGGAATAACAAGAGTTTTATCACCTTTCGTCATTTTAATATGACTTCCTTTCTGACCAACAATTTCAAAACCAAAACCCTCAAAAATCTTGACTAGTCTCCGACCCGATATATCCCGGAGTTTAGGCATATAAAGGCAGATTCAGTGAAATAGAATTGAAATTCTTTTTAGATTTTTTATGATCTTCAAAATAAAGTTCCGTGGCTTCCTTTATGTTCTTAAAAAGTTCAGTTAGATTTTTTCCTTGAGTCACAATAAAAAAACCGTTGGCAGAGGCCGTATAATATTTGCCTTTTTTCGAAACATTAAAAGAAATCCGTTTCATGCCTGGATTGTATCAAAAATTAATGTATTTACAATTAAATTAGAAATCTGCTACTTCCCTAAAATTTTCTTTACATCAGGCTTAAAATAATTTTTGCCTTTTACCATTTTGTACTGATGATAGTCCTTGCTCATATGCGAGCGATGAACTTCTTCAAAAATTTTTTCAAATTTACCTTGCAAGCCATGTTCTAAGACTGTGCCATATACTCCATACAATATGTCAACTAATTCTTTTGCGATATTTTCCAAATCGCCATTTTTTGCTCCAAGTAAATACTCTTCAACTTCTTCTTTCATTAGTTCGTATCTCAAATTTGATCTGTCAGTAGGAATAAGAGACGGTTTCTTAAGCACTGGAACCTTGAACTTCTTGTGGAATTTCTCTACTAGTTTTATCTCTTTTGCCATGCAAAGAGTATAGCAAATCTTACTTCCTAAACGGAAATCCGAGCTGTTTCAAAAACGCCAGAGTTTGTTTTGGGTCTTTTGAGGATGTAACAATGGTTACCGCCAATCCGAACACGTCCTTCAACTCCTCATCGGAAGTTTCAGGAAAAATGGTGTGTTCTTTAATACCCAAGGTGTAGTTGCCCATCTGATCGACAGTAGTGGAAATTCCGCGAAAGTCTTTGGTTCGAGGCAATGCGATGTGAATCAAACGGTCGAGGAAATCATACATTCGAGAACCTCGCAGTGTTACCTGCATTCCGACGGTATCGCCTTCCCGGACCTTAAACGAAGCAATGGAAATTTTCGCTCCCTTGCGGACCGGCTTCTGGCCGGTGATTTTCGCCAGACGGTCTTCAACCAAGTCGATTTTCTTTTTGTCCTTAAACGATCCGACGCCCGCCGAAATAATCACCTTTTCGATTTTTGGCGATTGCATGATATTCGAATAGCCGAAGTCTTTTTTCAAAGCTTCAAAAGATTTATTTTGTTTTTCTTTTAAGGTGATCATATTTTCTTAACATTCGAAACGTGGATCGGCATGGATTTTTCCAAAATCTGGCCTTTTTCGCCCTGTCGCCTCGGCTTGGTGTGAACTTTCAGCACATTGATGCCGGAAACAACCACTCTGTCTTCCTTTGGCAGGCTTTTGGTGACGGTGCCGGTCTTACCCTTGTCTTTGCCGGCCAGTATTTTTACTTTGTCGTTTTTGCGTACGTGCATATAATTGCTATTTTATTAGACGACTTCAGGAGCTAAGCTGATTATTTTCTGATAGCCGGCTTCGCCGAGTTCGCGCGGAATCGGGCCGAAAACGCGCCCTGCAATCGGCTCTTTTTTCTCCTTGGCGACGATAACTACGGCATTCTCGTCGAAGCGGATATACGAGCCGTCCTTTCGGCGAAACGGCGCTCGCTGGCGGACAACCACGGCATACAACACATCTTTCTTCTTGGTGGTCTTGCGCGGCTCGGCTTTCTGCACGGAAAGTATCACCAATTCGCCGATCGAAGCATAGCGCTTTTTTGAGGCGCCGAGCACTTTGAAAATCCGGCCGATTTTCGCGCCCGTATTGTCAGCTATTTTAACGATGGAACGTGGCTGGATCATATAATTTTAAAATGCTTGTCCTTGGAAATCGGGGCGACCTCGACAATAGTGACTTTATCGCCGATTTTCCTGGTATTGCCCGCGTCATGAGCCTTAAGCTTTTTGCCCAGCTTCATATACTTACCATATTTCGGATGTTTGACAAAGCGTTCCACAAGCACGACAACCGTATCCTTCATCTTGTCTGAAGTGACTACACCCGAAAATTTCTTTTGTTTTTTAGTTTTTTCCATATGCTATTTTATTTTTTGCTTCTCGTTCAGTATCGTCAGGATCCGGGCAATATCCTTTCTGGTATTCTTTCCTTCCTTGACGTTCCGGGCATTGCTTCCGGAAACTGAAAATCGAAAATTACGCAGGGCATTCCGCTTTTCGGAAATCATCGTCTGCAGTTCCTTAATGCTTTTGTTTGAAAAATTCTTTTGCATGGTATTAATGGCTGGCAATGATTTTAGTCTTGACCGGCAATTTCGTGCCTGCCTTGCGCAAAGCCTCGCGGGCCACGGCATCGCTCACGCCGTCGACCTCGAAAATGATCCGGCCCGGCTTGACCGGAGCGCAATAGCCGAACAAATCGCCCTTGCCCTTGCCGAGCTTGACCTCGGCCGGCTTTTTAGTCAGCGGCATGTCGGGAAAAACCCGAATCCAGATTTTGCCGGTCTTGCCGACCGCTTTTGACAGAGCTTTCCTGGCCGCCTCGATCTGATTGGACATGATTCGCGCACCGGCCATGGCTTTGATGGCATGCGAGCCGAAGGAAATTTCCACTCCGCGGGTGGCTACGCCGACCTTGCCGGCATTTTTGCGGAATGTCTGCCATTTTCGATATTTAACTTTTTTTGGAAGCAACATGATAGTTAATTATTTCGCCGCAGTATTTCCTTTTTGAAAAATTTCGCCCTTGTATATCCAGACCTTGATGCCGATTCGACCATACGGCAAGCGAGCCTCGTGCTTCACAAAATCAACGTCGGCGCGCAAAGTCTGCAGCGGAATTCGTCCACGCTTCAATTTTTCCTGGCGGGCCATGGTTGCGCCGGCCAGGCGGCCGGACAGTTCGATTTTGACGCCGGAGACATCGCGGTTGGCCATGACTTTGTCTGCCGTACCCTTGACCACCCGGCGGAACGGCAGGCGCTTCTCCAGACCGTCGGCGATCATCTGAGCGACGATAGCCGAGTTTGATTCCGGCGAACGCACTTCCTTGATATCAAGCTTGATTTCCCCGTTGCTTGAGAGTTTATGCTTTTTCAAAAAGGCCGCGATATCATTTTTCAGCTTGACCGCCCCGTCGCCTGACCGGCCGAGAATAACGCCGGGACGGGATGTTTCGATGATAATGCGCAGGAAATTCTGGCCGCGCTCCATTTCAATGTTTGCAATAAAATTGCCGCGCAGTTTCTTCTCGAGATATTCGCGCAGCAACACGTCGCTTTTCAAAAATTCCTTGTAATTTTTTGCGGAAAACCAGCGGGACTTCCAGTCTCGAGTAATGCCAAGCCTATGTGAATATGGATGGACGGTATGTGTCATGCCAGTTCAATAAAAATTTTGCTTGTGCGCTTTCTCACCGGATGCGCCGAACCTCTTGCTGCCGGACGGCGGCGATATAAAATTTTGCCGGAATCAACCTTGATCGTTTTTACCACCAAATTTTCTACCGGAATATCCAAAGCCTTGGCATTGGCCAAAGCCGAGGCCAACAAATTCTTAATCGGCAGGCTTGCCCGCTTGGCCATGAAATCCAGATTGACCAAAGCCGCATCAACTTTTTTTCCTCTGATAGCATCTGCCACCATGCGAGTTTTTCTCGGTGCTTGCCTAAAATTATTCAGTTGTGCTTTGGCGGTTTTCATCTGTTTTATTTTTGGTTTTATTTTTTCTCGGCGGTCGACGCTTTGG
>Ga0070741_10005144_pt1 | contig 29399 bp, 23 predicted proteins | sample Coa_R1_4_FD_66440 | JGI IMG/M metagenome (GOLD analysis project Ga0070741, IMG submission 66440) | Surface soil microbial communities from Centralia Pennsylvania, which are recovering from an underground coalmine fire - Coalmine... | ecosystem: Environmental > Terrestrial > Soil > Unclassified ... | reverse complement strand
CAGATTAACTCTGTAGGCGCCTCCAAAGGACACTCTTCCGTTCATAAAGTAGAAGCGGGCGCCTGTCTGATAATCCAGCGGATTCACTCTGTTATAGTCCGGTGTCGCGCCGCCAACAAACACTGTGCCCACCAACTCAGTAACCGTCTCGATGTGTCTTGTCAGCGCATAAGATACGCCTCCGCTGAGGTTCACTTCATCGGCAAGATCCAGAATCTTTATTCCTCCGGCGTCGGGGTCGCCTTTCTTGGTATAACCAAGATTCTCCATAAACCGCAGCCGGTGCCCGTAGTACTCCTCTGATGCTGCCAGCGTGACGCCGTAGTCTATCTCGCCCGTACCTCTTCCTTTCGAAAGCGCTGCGAAGTTGCTGGCCGTGGGGAAATATATCTGCCCTATCGCTGCCAGTCCGTACCTGCCCCGGTCCGGATTAACTAAGTTGTATTTCACTCCAACGCTTATATCGCCCATGCCATTAGCCGAGTTTTGAAACTGATCATTGGCCGGATTGTTCGGATCGATACGCCTTAATCCTGGAGCGAACGGAACATCGTTGAAATAGCCCGGCAACGGCACTTTCACCAGAATTGATCCAGGTGAAAGCGGTGATGACAGTGCCGGCAATATTCCACCTCGCGGTGAGAACGATCCTGGGAAGAATGCCGCTCCCCCACTGCCTGTTACCGGAGGACCAAAAAATGCTATTGTCGGCAACCCCAGAAGTCTGGGAATGCTGAAGCCAGGTCCCGAAAGCAGGAACGGCTGACGGGAGGTTACTTGCTGGAAGAAATTGGCATTAATAAATGCTTCAAACCCATCTCCCAATCCTACCGTCAAGTTGATCGGGATGGTGTTAATGTCCAGCGTTCCAGGGTCGCGTTTGACGTTGTTGTAAAAAATGCCAAAAGTCATTTCTCCTCTGCGAAGCAGCCTTGGACTCAAAGTATTGAACAGTCCGGTTCCGCCCTGGACTGTAGAAGACATTTGAGTGCGAGCCCACTCTTCCGCATTGGGATCGGTTTGCCCGAGCGCAACAACTCCACTCAATAATAGAAGCACTGCCGCTATGAGGCCATTTCTGATTATTTTCGTTAATTGCATTTTGCCTTGATACCTCCAATTCGTTCATCCTGATGACAAGCCTCGGAGCGCTGACTTCAGCGCTCCGATTACGTTTCTCTCTGTTTATGGGGTTGTCCTGATATTGCTGGCATTGATCGTGAACGACCTGTTTCTGGTCGTGTCGAATAGAATCGCCTGGCACGTGCCCTGCGTACCGTCAGCCAGCGCGTTCAGCGATGGGCTATTTGTTCTGACTCGTAATGTTTGCGAGTTGAACTGAATGAGCGTGGATACATTGCTTGCTATCGCGGTTCCGGATGAAGTAAACGTATACGAGCCAGTGCCGGATACTCCGTTTGCGGGGACCGTCACAACCAATTGGTTTCCGTCTGTTGGATCAGCGCAGATAAACTGCACGGTTATCGCATTCGGAACGCCTTGTGTGCCAGGATTCAGATTGAATACCGTGGTGCCAAACGTGACGGTGAATCCAATATTCGCTGTTTGACCAAGGGGTAGTACTGTGTTGCTTGCGAGTGGCACTCGCTGGCCATTAACTAATCTGAACGCGGTTATAGTCGGCGTGCCAGTCGGTCCGCAGGGTCCTGGCGTAACGGTCACAGCAGTCAGTAACTGTCCGACCGTCGTACCCGCTAGACTTGGTGTTTGAAGCCGATTCTGGTTGATTGTCACCGTCGGCGCCGCCTGATTTACGGTTACCGTTCTGGTAAAGGTTTGCGTCGCCCCGGTTGAAGGTTCGGTCACCGTGATTGTTACCGTCGTGGTGCCTTGCGGGAAGGTCTGACTGGCTCGATTAGCAGCCGTAGACAAGTCGACAACAGATCCACCTGTTCCAATCGGAGCCGTGAATGTCACTCCGACTGTCGCGCCACAAGAACTGGTGGCGTTTACACCGCTGAAGAAACTACTTAGCGTCGCACTGGACGCCGGCAAGCCTCCCGCAGCCGTGCAATTCGAAGTCACGTTAGCAGGTAGTGCATTGACCGTTGTTGAGCAACTATTGGTGACGAGCGCTCCGATTCCGGCCGGAGAATTTACAAATCCTCCTGCCCCTGGATTCGAGCAGGTGTTGATAACAGTTCCATTTGGATTGAGATGAAAGATGGCGCCATTAGTATTCGTCGGGTCGGCGCTGTCGGTTACCAGAAGCGTTCCGTCATTTGCGACAGCAATCTCTCGAATGTCTCCTAAATTGGCCGTGGTAATTGTGGTTCCCGATGAATAAGTATTCGTTCCTGCTACAGGATTAAGAACCTCGATAGAACCGTTCTGGCCCAATGTATCCGTTGAGCCTACGAAGAGTGTTCCCGTTTTGCTGAATGCAATAGCACCATGAAGTCGACCGGTCGTTGTCGCGAAATGTGCTCCCGTTGCAAAGGCCGATGTTCCCGTAAATACGGAAGGGTTGCCCGGAGTCGGCGTCAGGACAAAGATATCATCCGCATTCGTGGTCGTGTGAAATCCGGAAACGTATATCTGACCGGTGTCCGGCCTTACGGCCACCCAAAACGGTCTGAAGTCCTGGGTAGGCGATTCTGAAAATATAGGAGTCAGATTCGGTGTAATCGTGCCGTTCGTATTCGTAAATTTGAAAACAGATCTTGGTGTGGTGCCGGGCCCGACCGCTCCTGTAAGATAGAGGTTTGGATTAATATTAAAGTCAAAAGCCAACCCTGCTGGTTTCAGCGGTGACGCCGGCGTGCTGGTCGATGTGGCGATTGGTGTGACTGTGCCAGTCGAGTCTATCAGCACGATCGAAAACTGGAACGTTCCGGGCGATGGTTGAGCTACCAGGGCCTCCGCGACTAACCCGGCGGTAGTTTGATTGGCATTGGCCAGGACGCTTGGCTCCACCGCCAGAGGCGCCATGCCGGTTTCAACTGTGCCCGCCGCAGTGGTGGCAAAAATCGTGGCCGCGCAGGATCCGTTGTCCAGAGTTCGCACATTGTTATCCAGGGTACTGCCGAAAAAGGTTGTCGGGACCGCGCTAGGGGCTGTATTGGATAATGCATTTTGCTCCTCGTTTGGCCGTGCGATTGGTGCGCTTCCAATAATGATATCCCAGTAACTGTGATCCAACGGTGCGCTTTCAGTAGGCGCGCTCTCTTTCTTGACTTTTGGTTCGACCTTCGGTTGGGTCTGTTTCTTTGTCTGAGTAACGCGTCGAACTTGCGCCGCCGCGTTGCCCCCGGTGATTCCCGGAATAATGCAGACAATCGTCAGAAGCATTGCTGCAAAAATCGCTAATAACGGCCAAAACCGCCGATAAGATTGCGAACGATTACTACTAGCCCTATTCATCGTAATTCTCCTCATTGTTCTGCCTTTGTAATTCCGTGCTGTCGTCAGCTCCGCGGTTCATAACTTCGGATTGTTAGCTCAACCCTTCATCTATGCCTTAATTATGGGCAAATCATCGCTGGAAGATCTGGGGAGTGTCGAACGCAGTAATCTAGTTGGGGTACCCCGATAAAATTGAATTTGCAACGATTCGCTCCAACCACACAGACGATCAACTCGGTCCTGGCGCGGAATATCCGTCCTCAGACCGTTTTTCAAACCCCACCCTTTGTTGATCAGTCCGATTTGTGAAACACGACCGTGTGATTTTTGCAATCAGTATTCCATCTGAAACATAGAAGGGAGCAAGAAATGAATATATTTGATTTATGTTATGCAGCAACGAGCGGAAAGAATTTTGACACGTCAATTTAGACGCGTAAATCGCCTCCTCGCGCCATTTTCTATTGCTGCTGCAAGAAGTTTAGAATTGAAATTTAATCAATTTCGTGGGCCGCGCGACCGTCAAAAATCCACTTCTGTAATTTAGATAGGAAAATGAGAGTATCAAATTCATACTTCATCGATTTAATTCTGATTTGTATTCGTCCAACGAAATTATCCACCTGAGTGCACGCCGATCCAACTATTACGAGACATGTACTATTAAGTCCAGAAAACCATCGATGACCGCATGACAGCCGGGCAGGATCAGCGTTGTCGAGCTATACTCACGTATCAGCGCCGGTCCGTCTATAACGGCCTGTGGCTTCAGGTCTCTTCGGTCAAACTGCGGAATTTTCAGCGCCTTGCCGCCAATAATTACGGGAGTTGTGTAGGCAGCCTTTGGTCGATAACGACGACTTTCGCTGTTCTTTGTGAGCTTCGCTTTTGGGACAACGCCGACTGCCCTGAGTCGAAGGGCAACCAGTTCCACTGGGCGATTCGCATCCGCGTAACCGTATTGGCGTCGGTGTGTCTCGTGAAAGTCAGCGGCAAGGTTTGGCGTCCAGGGAATATCCAGCTCAAAGGACTGCCCCTGATACCTGAGTGCAACTGTTCGAAACAGTTTTATTTGGTTTCGGGCGAATCCTTCGTCTGAAAGATCAGAAGTACCGCGCTTTTCCATCTCAGAATAAAGATCATCGAACCATTTCCGGTTCTGTTTGCCGAGTAGCTGCATTATTGTTCGCGAGTAGTCTTTCGCGGCATTTGCCAACAGAACACCGAGGGCGGATAGAGTTCCAGGGTCGGGTGGAATAAGTATCTTTGGAATTCGCAATCCTCGAGCAAGCTCGCAGACGTGCAAACCGCCGGCGCCGCCAAAACAGACCAGCGTAAACAGACGTGGATCGTAACCGCGCGACACAGAGACTACTCTAAGAGCGGCTTCCATATTTGAGTTCGCCACTTGAACAATACCGAGCGCCGCGTCTTTCGTCGAAACTTTTCGTCCCGCATTTTTCGACATTTCTGAGGACAGTTGGCTGATAACGTTGTCTGCTCTGTCCTTGTACAGATTGAACGAGCCATCCAGCAATCCCCCTGTTCCGAATCTTCCCAGAACAAGATTCGCGTCTGTTACCGTCGGGAGATCGCCTTTTCCGTAACAGGCCGGACCGGGATCGGCGCCGGCGCTTTCCGGCCCTACTCTTAGCGCACCTCCACTGTCGAATCTTGCAATCGACCCACCGCCCGCACCGACCGTGTGAATATCAATCACTGGAACTGCTATTGGGCTTCCGCCAAGCGTGGATTCGTGCGTCACCCGAACACTGCCGGCGCACAAACCGACATCGGTCGATGTGCCGCCCATATCGAATGTGATGATCTGATCAAAGCCAGCTCTGGAAGCCAGCTCAAACGCCCCGATCACTCCGCCAGCAGGCCCCGACAATATCGTTCGGACCGGCTCTGCCGCCGCAGTTTCAGCGCTTACCGTTCCTCCGTTCGATTGCATTATCCGCAGTCGAGATGGATTTTTGGCATTACCACTCCGCTTGGCGATGTAATCACCCAGACGCGTCAAGTAACCGGACATCAATGGCGCCAGGTAGGCATTGATAGTCACCGTTGATGCGCGCTCGTATTCACGATATTCAGGCAGGATTTGAGAGGAGATCGATACCGGGATGCCAAGCTGTGACAGCGAATCCAATATAATTTGCTCGTGTTTGGGGTTTGCAAACGAGAAGAGAAGACAAATGGCCGCGGATTCTGCCCGCGATTCTTTAACGTGGTTCGACAAACCGACCAGCTCGTCAGAAGAGAGCGGCTTTATTATCTGACCGTTTGCAGCGACACGTTCATTCACACCAAACCGCAAATCGGCCGGTACCAGAGGCGCTGGACGTTCGACCATTAAATTATAGATTTGCGGTCGAGCCTGGCGGCCGATTTCCAGAATATCCTCAAAACCTGCGGTTGTGATAAACGCCGTGCGGGCTCCTTTGCGTTCCAGCAGCGCATTGGTTGCCACGGTCGTGCCGTGAATTATTTCAGTGATTGGCTTTCCAGTTTTTTTCGACGCGACAATTTTTAACCCCTCAATTATCGCCAGCGCGGGATTGGACGGAGTTGAAGGGACTTTGAAACTGTCTATCTCTTTTCCGTCGATGATTACAAAGTCGGTAAAAGTTCCGCCGGTATCAATTCCAATTCTCATCAGGATCTATTGTTACTTTATTTCTAAATTCGAATTTGATGGCGAGAGTTTAATCTTTAGGCGGAAAAGGTCAAACCTAAACTGGAGACTTACGCCTCAGGGATAATTTATGCGCTGGCCGAAAAGGTTCCCGTGAAGATTTCAGAGCGGAATGGCAGTATTGAAATTGCCTGACAGACGAAAGATTACTCTACATCTGCCATTGGCATAACGGCGTTACTTACCCCATTTTGTGATGTTGTTGTCGTTGATAAGACGTTCGTCTGTGTTGATCCCTGTTTAGATTGTTCGGGTAATCCAAGTCCCCTGCCTTTAATCTGCTTTTGCTCGGTTTCACTCAGATTCTCGGCCTGATGGGACAGATTGCTGATTTTGACTTTGCCTGACCTGTTGCTCTTTCTTGCCATAAGAATTCTCCTTTAAACCTTCTACGAGCCGCCGGGAAAAACCGGATCATGAAAACTCTCGTTCATTTAATAAGAATAAACAATTTGAGCATTTCGGTTTCCCTGATCCTTCTCCGTATGCTTCTCAGGATTTTTTTGCGTTAGAAAACCCAAACTAAATCTGATTCCCAACCGCACTCCGTATAGGTCTGTGAGTCAGACTGGTATCACACAAAGTGACAGTAAAAAAATTCGTCCTCTGATCTGCATGGCAGGCCGGAGATGGGAATCTCTGTCTTCAAACCAGGCGATTACCAGTTATCGATTTGTCCCAGCCACAGAGTGCAGGGAGAAGTTAGGCAAACAGATTTTTTCGAAAACCTTAAGGAGAAGTTTAGTCATGCAAAGAATCCGCATAGTAGCAATTTCATTGTGCCTTCTTGGCACATTTGTCATCGCAGCTTCGGCCAAAGAGAAGTCGCTCTATGACCGACTCGGTGGCAAAAAGGCCTTGACCGCAGTAGTAGACGCATTCGTTGGCCGTGTGGCCGCAGACACCCGAATCAACCAAAAATTCGGTAAAAGCGACGTCACCCGCGTAAAAGTTCACCTGGTCGAGCAGCTCTGCGCAGCGACCGGCGGCCCGTGCAAATACACCGGCAACGACATGAAGACCGCTCACCAGAATATGAAGGTCACGGAAGGCGAATTCAACGCCCTTGTCGAAGACCTGGTGGCAACTCTCGATCAATTCAAAGTCCCCGAGAAGGAGAAGGGTGAATTGCTGGGCATTCTTGGTCCCCTGAAGGGCCAGATCGTCGAAGTGAACTCTTCTGACACCGGCACCCCGCTTCCTGCCGATTTCAAACCGGCTCCTCCGTTGAAGGATGGCAAAAAGGGCGGCAATTAGTAACACCGTCCAATAACCGAAGTTAGATCTTTTCAGGAAATCCGCGCGCCGTTTAGCGAAGATCGGTGGCAACTATGACCATAGATGCCACCAACGAATGCTAGCAACTCGGCTTTCGCCTCAAGAGTTCGCCACCGACGCGCGGAGAATTTGTGATTTCTTAATCATATTCTGGTGAATCAATTTACAGAACGAGGATCGTATGGCTGGACTCTTCAGCAATGATGCAACTGCATGGTCAAATGGCAATCTGGTTTTGCAATGCGCGATGGGAATCGCCCTGTTGGCCGGAATGTTCATGGCAAAAAAGAAAAACTTTCGAGCTCACGGCATCTGTCAAACAACTGTCATTATTTTAAATCTGGCGGCGATATCGCTTTTTATGCTTCCGGTTTACAAGCGAGGCGTTGCGCCAAAGGCGCTCACGAATCTCGGCGACGCCTTTTATTCGGTATCATCTGCGCACGCAATTATAGGAACCGTCGCCGAGCTAATCGGAATCTACATAGTCCTGCGCGCGGGCACGAACCTGCTGCCCAAAGCCCTGCGCTTCAAAAACTACAAAACGTGGATGCGCGCGGAGTTGATTATCTGGTGGATCGTTATAGGGCTGGGAATCGGAACATACGGAGTCTGGTATGTCGCGCCCTCTCACGCAAACCATGGCGATGCGGAGGTGGCATCGAAGCAACCGCCCGCAAAAGACGAAGCGAAACCAATCAACATCGAAATCAGTAACTTTGCGTTTAGCCCAAAAGACATAACCGTTCCGGCCGGAACCACAATCGTATGGCTAAACAAGACCGGACGACATTCGGTCTTCGCCGATGACGACAGCTTTGAGTCACCGATAATGACCGCAGGCGAAGAGTACAAACACACTTTCGATAAACCGGGAAAGATTTCTTATTACTGCTCAATTCACGGCTCGGCCGGTGGTCACGACATGGCCGGAACCATAACAGTTGAGCCGAAGAAGTAAATCAATCGACGATCAGGAAATTTCTATAACAGGAGAGCGAAATGAAAAAAGGAAATCGAGTTGCAATCTGGGCGTCAGTGTTATGCCTCAGTTTTATGGTTTACACCACGATGTTTCTGGCATCGTCATTTGGTGACGTCAATTCGGGAGGCGGAGCGCCAGCCGTCACCAAAATAAAAATCAGCAACTTCAAGTTCGATCCCAAAGATATCACAGTGAAAGTCGGAACTACTGTGACGTGGGAGAATACCGAAGGAACGCATTCGGTCAACGCGGATGATGGCTCATTCTCTTCACCGAATTTGACCGCTGGAAAGACCTTCAGTCACAGATTTACAAAGGCGGGGACTTATGGTTATTACTGCTCATTTCATGGCAGCAAGGGCGGCGGAGATATGTCCGGTACGATAACGGTCCAATAACCTGCGAGCGCACGCGTCTCGCGTGTTCCCAGGCTAGTAAAGCACCGACGCAAGTTTGCGGCGGTACTCATTCGCCAGATCGCTGCGCTCGCCTATAACGCTAAAGAGCGCGATCATTGCTTTGCGAGCAGCCTCGTCTTGATAGGTTTTGTCTTTAGCAACGATAGCAAGAAATTCGTTAAGGGCCTCTTCGTATTTCCTGGCGGCTGCGAGACACGAGGCTAGTCCGAACCTTGCGTCAAGATCATTGGGGTTAGCCTCGACTTTCCGACGACAAGCGTCCTCTCCCCCTGCCGCGCGACAATCGCGATGAAATGACATGGCCTGACGCAACTGGACGGCCGTGTCATATTCAGACGCTGCGATAGAGATACGTTCGAGGTGCGATTCCGCCGCCTGCTCGTCTCCGTCGGCAATCAGAAGCCGTGCAAGCTCCAGATTCGCCACCGAGTTATCAGGGTCATCGTTAAGGACTAATTCATAAATCGATCTCGCGGCTTCTTTATCGCCGCTTTCCGCCATGCGCTGGGCCTCGGCCAGTTGTTTGTCGATGGGGCTTTGAATGTGCCGGCTGAGAAATTCTCGAATCTGATCTTCTGAAATCACACCGACGAACTCATCAACAATCTTTGCATTGACGATCATTTTTACGTTCGGAATCGATTGAATTCTGAAATATGCCGCCAGTTGCTGGTTGTCCTCAGTATTAATCTTCGCCAGAATAAATGCGCCATTGAATTCTGCGGCCAAACGTTCAAGAGTCGGGCTCAGAGCCTTACACGGTCCGCACCATTCGGCCCAGAAATCAACGACCACAGGCGTCTGCCGCGACTTTTCCAGAACATCCTTGGTAAAGCTCTGCTCATTGACATCGATTACAAAAGCTGACTTCGATCCTACTGCCATTATTTTTCCCTTTAAAAAGAATTCACCACAGGGACACAGAGGCAGAGAGTTTTTATATTCTCTGTGCCTCTGTGTCTCGGTGGTGAAGATTTCATCGCTTCTGTTCGGCCTCTTCCATTCGTTCGAAAGCTCTGCGAATATGCGGGATCGTTATCGAGCCCCCGACAACAAGCGCCACATTAAATGTCTCCAGGAATTCATCGCGAGTCACGCCTTCTTCCACGCATCTGACAATGTGATAGGTTATGCAATCATCACACCGGAGAACCAACGATGCGACCAGTCCCATCAGCTCCTTTGTTTTTGTCCCAAGCGCACCTGGCTCGTACGCCTGATGGTCCAACGCAAAAAACCGCTTCAATCCCAGATTTCCGCTGCCTAGAATCTTTTCATTCATCTCAGCTCGATATTGCTGAAATTCGTTCAATTTGTCTGTCATACGATCCTCAAATCATTTTTTAATTTTTAACCAGAGGCAGGTTTGCCTCGCGCCACGCGCGAATTCCCCCGGCCATCGACAGGACATTGGTGTAGCCCATCTTCTGAAGGTTATCCGCTGCCAGCGCTGACCTGTATCCGCCGCCGCAATACAGCACAATCTCGGTATTGTGGTCTGGAACAAGTGCTTCAATATCTCGCTCGATTATTCCACGGCCCAGATGTTCTGCTCCTGAAGCATGATCGATTTCCCACTCGTGGTCTTCGCGAACGTCGATGAAGCGAAACTTCTCGCCCTTGGTAAGCTTTTGCTGCACTGTCTGTACGTCTATCTCCTTGACACGCGGTCTGACTTCGTCAACGACTTTTAGAAAACCTTCTGAATGTTGCACTGTTGTATCCGCTCCTCTCATCCGAAACCGGAATTATAGCCCGGAGTTACAAGATAAAGAAAACCGGTATCCGCCCGTTTCGTCTCCAGGCCTGCCACGGGATTATTGCACCGCGCATTTATTATTCGGTTCTAAGTCGTTGTTCGCGGGGAACAGGTACAACCCTTGCATTTATTGGTCGGAGCGAATTAAGAGGGGGTGCGAACTCGGTGCGGGAACAAGTTGAAATGCTTTCAATCTTTGGTTCCTCTGTTTTGGAGCGGATGTTCTATTACCTGAACTACCCGTTTATCAATCAAGCTCAGTACAAAGTGTCGCTTCTCAGTCTGATTTTGCTTGTCGGGGTAATCCTGATAGCCTCGATGGTATCGCGCTATTTGCGCGGACTGCTGGAAAAACGACTGCTGCCGCGTTGGAACATTGAAATTGGACTGCAGTATACTCTTCTGAGAGTCGTTCATTACCTCATAATAATCCTCGGGGTTCTCTACGCACTGAAACTCGGACTTAACGTCGATTTGACCAGCATTGCAGTCATCCTGGGATTCTTGTCAGTCGGCATCGGTTTCGGTTTACAGTACGTTGCATCCGATGTTGCTTCCGGATTCATTCTTTTGTTCGAACGACCGGTGAGAGTTGGCGATCGCATAAAGATCGAGGACATGGAAGGTCGCGTTGAAACCATCAGCCTGCGGGCAACCATTGTAATCACCAACGATAATATGGCGGTAGTGGTTCCGAATTCGACGCTGGTCCGTAACAAATTCACCAACTTTTCGCACGGCAGTCAAAACGTAAGGATAAGGATTCCAATCGGCGTCGCCTACGGTAGCGACTTGAAGAAGGTTACCGATGCGCTGATCGAAGCAGGTAAAGCAGTTCCCGAGGTGCTACGCACTCCACCACCGAGGGTCAATTTCAAGGAATTCGGTGATTCGTCGCTAAATTTTGAATTGCTGGTCTGGATAAACCAGCCGCATAAGCATCCCCAGATTCGCAGTAGTGTCAATTATCAAATAGACCGTTTGTTCCGGCAGTACGGTATCGAGATCCCGTCACCTCAACGCGATCTAACTGTTCGCAGCGGGTATATAAACGTCAAGCTCGAAGACGAAGCCGAAATACGACGTAACAGAATTGAGCGGAAAAATGCCTCGTAACGCAAGCTGCCAGCTTACGCTACATCACACTTTGCGGGCCTGATTATCTCTGATAATATCTTCCCTCTGCTGATACAGTGCCATTTTATTCAAGGGGACGCAGGGACGGGATTTAGCAGTCTTGCGAATTCTTTGCTCGCATTTGCTTCCAGATAGATCAATGAAAGAAGCATAAATGAAAGTAGGCTGGCTGCATCTATCTGCTTTTCTTATTGTCGCTGCGTTCGGCAGTTATGGTTCCGTACGCGCCCAACTTCCTGTTGCGAGCCCAGGCAGAGTCAACGATGTCAAATCTGTCGATAAAACCGATTCCCTGGAAAAATTAATAGCCCAGCTTGGCGATGAAAAAGCTGATGTCCGATTGTCTGCCGCTACTGCGCTGGGTAAATCGCGAGATCGCCGCGCGATTGCGCCTCTTGTCGCGGCACTGAAATCCGACGATCCTGCATTGCGGGCAGAGTCCGCGCTTGCGCTGGGAGTGCTGGCCGACCCTAAAACCGACGAAGCGTTGCGCGGTATGCTCAGCGATCAAAGCTGGCTCGTCAGAGGAAAGACCGCGCTGGCTCTGGGTATCGCTCGTTTCCCGGGAAGCGGGGATGTTCTGTTACCTTTGCTGAAAGATCCACACTGGTTTGTTCGAGGGAGCGCAGCGCTGTCCCTGGAAGTTCTTAACGAAATAAAAGCGGTCGAGCCTTTGACGGGAATGCTTTCTGACGACGATCCTTACAACCGGGCTCGCGCAGCCAATGCTCTGGCAAAACTCTCGGCCGGTAAGAACAGCGGAAAGCTTTCGTCATTGTTGGTGGCTCTGCTTAAAGATCCAAATCCTGTTGTTCGACGCGCTGGCGCGCAGTCGCTGGCGACGCTGAAAGATCAACAGGGCGTTGACCCTTTAATTGAAAGGTTGAAAGACAACGACGAATCTGTCCGGAACAGTGTCGCGGAAGCTCTTGGTCAAATCGGCGACAAGCGAGCCGTTCCCGCTCTAAAAGCCATTCCCGATGGGAACTGGGTTTTTGCTGCGACGCTTTATCGACTTGGCGACGCGTCCGCGTACGACAAACTAACCACGATCCTCTCGGGGAACGATCAATCAGCGAAGAGATCAGTGATAATTACGCTCGGCGAAGTCGGCGACAAACGCGCAATAGATGCATTGCTGCCGTTGTTAAAAGATTCCGACGCCGAAATCAGGTATCAAGCTGCAATTGCGCTTTCACGAATGCCCGATCCGCATTCGGTTGAGGCTCTGACTGCCGTTCTCGAAGATTCTGATCCGCGGGTTCGCACTGGAGCTGTGCAGGCTCTCAATAAAGCTGGCGGCACGGGGGCAGACGATTACCTGGTGGTTCGCGCAAAAGACGAAACAGACAAGGCGGTACTTGATGAGATCGCTGGATCGCTAAGCCAGACAAAAGATAACACTGCTCTGCTGAAGCTGCTCGCTCTCAGACGAGACGAACAATCTGCGCCGCGCGCAAACATCCAGTATGTGCTGAGCAGAGTAAACGCGTCGCCTGCCCGTTTGATAGAGGTCTTCAAAGACAGGCAGATTGCCGATTCATCTCGATTGGATATCATATCGGCTTTGGCGGACTCAGGTGATCGGCTCGCACTTCAACCGTTGATTTCCATTGTGCGTGACACAACGGAAAAATCGACGATCAGAGCGGCGGCAGCGGGCGGCCTTTCACAGTTCAGGGACTTTTCAACAGTAGCGCCGCTGACAATCACGCTCAGAGACGAATCCGATGATCCCGCCGTGCGCTCGGCCGCCGCCGCGGCATTGGCGGTGATCGGCGATCATCAGGCTACAGATCCCCTTATTGTAACTCTTAAAGATCCGAAGCAATCTGTGCGGCTGGCGGCCGTTGAAGCTCTTGGCAAACTTGGAGATCGAAAAGCCGTTGAACCACTGATCGCCGCGCTCGACGATGAATCCGCGGAAGTGCGCGAAGCCGTTGCGGGTTCGTTAAATCAACTCGGCGTAAATCGCGCCCTCATGGTCTCCGCGCTGAACCACAAAGACTGGCAGGTACGATCCGAAGCAGCAGAGGTTCTTACGAAATTCGGCGACAAACAAGCAGTCGAACCGCTGATCGTATCGATGCGCGACGAGAATCCGAACGTCCGACTCAATTCGGCAAAAGCGCTTGGTACCCTTCGTGACAAACGAGCATTGGAATCGCTTGTGACTGCGCTCCACGACAATAGCGTTGAGGTCCGTATCGAAGCGGCAACGGCCTTGGGCAATCTGGGTGATCCGGCAGCAGTGGGTCCGCTACTGACAATGCTTCGCGATCGCGATCCTGCCTTGAGCTCTGCCGCCGCAAAAGCTCTAGGCAATATTAAGAGTAGTTCAAACGAAGTAATCGACACACTAATGCCGTCGTTTGAAAGCAACGACTGGATTACACGAGCACGAGCGGCTGAAGTAATCGGCTCGACCGACAACACGAGAGCGGTCCAGCCACTAATTGGTCTGCTGAAGGATAAGCACGGAGTCGTCCGTTACTATGCGACTCGCAGTCTTGTTCACCTGGGCGTGCTGGCGGTGCCGGAATTGATTACTGCTTTGAAGTCCAGCGACAAAGATACACGTTACGGCGCGACTCAAGCTTTAAGCGAGATAGGTACCGCTGCGGTAAATCCATTAATCGAAATCGTCAACGATTGGAATTCACCTGTGCGAGGCGATGCCGCACTGATCCTGGGCAGAATTGGCGAACCGTGCGCAATACCGCCGATGATCAAGGCTCTTGACGACACTCGCCCTGAAGTCAGACAGGTTGTTGCTGATGGGCTTGGTTTACTCGGATATCCGGCGGTCCGACCGTTGATCAACGCTCTGACCCAGCAGGTTGATGAAGACAATACATCGCTGCCAAAGCCAAAGAAAGGTCTGCTGGATCGCATCGGCGGCAAAATGACTTCTCCTGTCGGAGGAGTAACCGGCGCAGTCAAAGGAGCGCTAAAAGGCGTACTGGCGGATCAGCCTCCCGATAATCGAGGCTTCGCTGCCTACGCCTTAGGCAGGATCGGCGATCCTCGGGCGACAAAATCGCTGATCGATGCTTTAAACGACACAGGTAACTTGATTCCATTAAGAGTAGCTGCGGCCGATGCGCTGGGCAGTATGAAGTCGCCGGAGTCCGCCGCGGCATTGGCAGGCAATCTTTCTGATGCAAATTCCGAGGTCGCCCTGCATTCTGCAAGATCGCTTGGAAGAATTGGCGATCTAGGCATTCCTGCTTTGGCGGGGCATTTGCGCGACAGCGACCCTCGTGTGCGTCTATTGACTGTTAGAGGTCTCGCTGCCAGTTCCAGTCAGGAGGCGATCAGACCACTGATCACGGCCCTGCAAGATGAAGCGGCTTCTATAAGAGCCGAAGCGGTAACCGCACTTGCTGATTTCAATGACGAGCAGGTTCTCGATCCAGTCTTAGCGTTGACGCACGACAAGACGAACATGGTGCGGAAAGCTGCGTTTGTCTCTTCTGCAAGACTCGGTGACAGACGAGTGTTCGAGCCGTTAACGGCGGCCCTCAAAGACACAAATCCTGAAGTTCGGCTTGCAGCCGTTCAGGCTTTGGGTGAACTGGGCGACAACCGGGCAGTGGCGGCACTTCAGCATATTGTTGATGAAGAACTGGACGATGAGATCCGCAATCTGGCGGTGAAAGTTTTGCAAACTCTGAAATGAATACTTCGCACGAAAAAACTGAAAATAAGAATCGGACGATTGGGACGTCAAGAATATTGGTGCACGCGTGTCTGATTGCCGCATTCTGCGTTCCGCCGTCACTCTGTGTGAACGCGCAGTCTTCGAACAGACAGACTACGAATCAACGTCAGAAACAACCACAGAAACCACCCCAAAAGCCGCCCGAAAAAAAGGAAGACGACCAGAAAGATGCCGTTATCCAGGGCCAGGATAACATCGTGCTGGGAACAGAGCTGATCACAATTCCATTCAGTGTGACCGATTCGCTGAACCGCTATGTTAATGATCTGAACCAGGGCGATATTGAAGTCTTTGAGGACGACAAGCCTCAAAAGGTATTTTCATTTTCTCGCGAAGCAGATATCAATCTTAAATACGCCCTTGCCATCGACACCAGCAACAGTCAGCGAAATACATTGTCATTGGAAAAGACAGCGGCGTTGCGATTCTTTCGCGTATCGATGCACCCGAAAGATTCTGCTGCCATATTGACGTTTCAGCATAATACCGATTTGTTGCAACCGATGACTTCTGATCTGGACGCTATAACGAAGGCTGTCGGGCGTGTAGGTGACGAGCCGCCTTCGGCTCAGGGCGGCACTGCTCTTTACGATGCATTTTACATCGCGGCGGATGATTTCTTTGTGCGCGGCGGCGGTCGACAGGTATTGATCCTTTTGACTGACGGTTACGATTTCGAAAGTAGCATTGATATAAAAGACGCAATCGAACGCGCCGTGCGCGCTGAAACCGTCGTTTATGCGATCGGTATCGGTGACAGTTTCAACTTTAGTGGTATCAACACGCGAGACCTGAATCTGCTGGCAAAGTCTACTGGCGGCCGCGCGTTCTTCCCACATCGCGACAGTGATCTGGATGACGCGTTTCGCCAGATACAGTCTGATCTCAGGCAGAGATACGTTCTTACATACTCTTCCAGCAATACAAGTCACGATGGATCGTTTCGAACGATTAAAGTCCAGGTCAAAGATCGGCCGGAGCTGGTTGTAAGATACCGCCGCGGATACTATGCTCCCGCGCAAAGTAAATAACAAAATCGCGCTGTTCGCTTGAACCGTAATCAGGCATCGTTAGACTGCGATTGCATGCCACGACGTTCACGGAACTCCTAACGACGCGGACCGGCGTCGGCCAGCAAACATTTTGTGCCTGCAGTGTCGTGGCCCAAAATCGCCTAAAGTTTTCACCCTGGCGCATGGCTACGCCATAACCCAGTAACAACATTTCGTTTTAACCGGGTTATGAAAAACGAACAGTATGAAACTTAATTAATCGATTGCTAACGTGGTAGGATTTGATGAACCTGCGAGTCACACAAAATACGCTGCTTTTAGGCCAGCCTTGATCGGGCCTTCAGACTTTGATCAGGAACGATGAAGAGCCAATGGTTCATCGTTCCATATTGATCAATTAACCCTGTTTCCTTGATCTTTGGAATATTACCAGCGATTGCCGCGATCGCGATCTCTGCCGCCACCGCCACCACCGCGTCCGCCACCGCCGCCGCGTCCACCGCCACCACCGCGTCCGCCGCCATAACCACCGCGTCCACCGCCACCGCCTCCACGCTCTTCGCGCGGACGAGCTTCGTTAACGGTCAGAGCCCGTCCATTCATCTCCTGGCCGTTAAAACGACTAATGGCCTGGTCAGCCTCTTCAGCAGGCATCTCGACGAATGCGAAGCCTTTTGATCGGCCGGTATTTCTGTCCGTGATTATGTTGACGGAATCGACCTGGCCTACTTGTGAGAACAAATCTGTCAGTTCCTGTTCCGTGATTTGAAACGGCAGGTTCCCAACGTAGATCCTCTTGTTCATAACGATGCTTTTCGTCCTTTTCAAAGGATTTGATGAGGCAGTACCAGAAGGAGCGTAAGGGAGTGCCCGAAAAGCTTGAGAAGAGGCGGGTAACGCCTGGCGAAACTAACTCTACGGCCACCAACGCTGCTCCGCAGCAGCCAAATCGCCCACTACTATAACCGAACTGCGTGAAAAAAAGTAGTAAATCATTATTTGACACCTTATTCTTTGCTGCGTTAGATTCGTCCGTCCGCGAAGCATTAAATGATCTCAGGCCTGAAAGAACCAGCGACTAAATCAACCTCGGCCGCCGCCGCGCGGCCGCTGGAGTTGCGGAAAAGCGATAGCATCGTCAGCGCTCGATATATCCTGGTTGGATTCTTTATAATCTACAGCTGTTCGACATTGGTCTGGTCGCATCGAAACCAAATGCCGCCGCCGTGGGATCCGTCAGATCATTTTATAACCGCCTATGAATATCTTTCACTGGCTCGAACTTCGTTCGCGGCGTTCATATCGGATTTTTTCTTTGGACTTCACTATTATCCGCCAGTCTTCCATCTTGCAGTTGCCTCGTTCTTTTGGATCTTCGGTGTCGGCTCAATACAGTCAATTCTTGTAAATATCGTTGCTCTTGCCGTTCTGATCTTCAGCACATTTAAGATCGGCAGTCATTTATTCACCGAACGCGCAGGATGCCTGGCGGCGATTCTGGTCGCATCTTATCACTTGCCAGCCAGCTTGCTCCACGAAGGCTTTATCGATTACCTGATGCTCGCCGAAGTTTCGTTAAGTATGTGGTTATTACTTCGCGCAGGCGATTTCAAACGACGATCGGACGCGTTAATTCTCGCGTTGTCTCTTGCACTGGGAATGCTGACCAAGGAAACATTCGCATTGTTCCTGGTTTTCCCCATTGTTGCGGTTTCAGCGAAAGTTCTGATCAATCGCGATCGTCAGGCAATAGCAAATCTGTTTCTCTGCGGAGTGGTTGCGCTTGGGGTATTAGCCATTTGGTACGCTCCGCATTTTTCTGATGTCAGAGAAATCTTTGACGTGAATCAGCAGGGCGCAATTCGGGAAGGTGAGCCGCCTGCGTTCAGTCTGCCTTCTTTTACAGCCTATGCGTTCATTCTGGCCCGCGAACAGATTCAGTTGCCGTTAACGATTCTTTTTATCGCGGGGCTGATTTACACATTGATTTACAAGCGGCGTGAAAGCGCCATGCTGTACATATGGTTCGGTGGAGGTTACCTGATCTGCACTCTGCTGGCGAACAAAGATCCGCGCTATACGTTGTCATACCTTCCGGCTATAGCACTCCTTTCGGTTGCTCTAATTGAGGTCAAGTCGACAGTGTGGAAATGGGCGTTGATCACAATTGTGGCGGCGGTCTCGCTATTCAGTTTCGTTAACGCACAATGGCCAATGCCAGGCCGCGGTTTTCATCGCGAAGGTTTCTCAGCAACTCTCGGGCTCAATTACAGCATCAATATATTTGATCGTAATCTGCTCAATTACGATCATTATCCAATCGCCGCCGACTGGTCGCTAGGGAAAATAACAAAGCTGATCGCCGACAATTCCAAAGGTCAGCAGGAAATTCATATCGGCATGGGAATAAACATTGAATACTTCAATCCATCTAACCTGGGATGGTTTGTTCGCATGCAAGATGCGCGAGAACACATGCCAAAGAGTCTGGTAATATCTATATTTGACGAAGGTGATCGTGACTTGATGGTTCCGAGTTGCGGATTCCTTGTTACAAGTTCAAAACGCGACGGAGCATCTTTTCCGCTAGTCGATGGGCTGTATGATGAAGTGACGATAGCCGGTCGTTACTCCTATACGAACATCGGCCTGTTTGTATTACCTGACGGAATGGTCGTCGGCGTCTACAAACAGCATTAAAGACTTTAGGAGCAGTTCCTTGAAGAAGTTAATCTCCCTGACAGCAGTATTGATAATCAGTTTTGCGGTTTCTGCCTCAATCTTCAGTCAGCAGCATCAGACAAAGCGGCCTGCGAAAAGCAGCACAAAACCTGCTCCTGTCTTCACTATCTACTCTAATCCTGCGAGCTCGGAAGTATTGATCGACGGCAAGTCAAGAGGTTTAACTACTGATGATGGCTCTCTGGCACTGAAAGATTTTCCTAAAGGGAAACATCGCGTGACGGTGAAGCATCGGGGTTACAAAGACCTGGACGAATTCGTGATATTCGCGGCCGGAGGCGACTTCAGGGCAAATCTCGAGAAAGAAGTCCTGACACTGATTGTCAAAGCCCCAGTGGACTGCAATGTCTGGGTGGACGGCGAAAGTCGCGGCCAAATCGACTCTAACGGCAAACTGGCAATCGATAATCTTCCCGCCGGATCGCACAGCATCATTGTTCGTGGTCGCGGTTATGCTGAGAGCTCACGAAGTGTTGTGCTTGCCTCCGATAATGCAGTCGTCGAGATCACTCCTGACCGTGATCCTGAATGGCCCGTAATTCAACGTTTCGATGAAGCCCTGGCCGCCGGGCAGTTGATTACTCCCACTAACGCAAGTGCGTTTTCCGCATACCAGCGATTAAAGCGAGACGACAAATCTCATCCTGAGCTGCCTCCAATGCGGGAGAAACTGTTGAAACGAATTGATGACCGGGGCGGCGAAATAATAAAGAAAGTCAGCCAGAACCCAAACCAGTTGAGTCGTGACATGCTCAACGAAGGTCGCGACCTGTATCAAGCCGCGAACGACCTGCAGAACGACAAAAAGTACAGCGCGCGGTTGCATTACTTCAATGCTCAGAGAGCCTGGCACGATGATCAACAACGTGGAAAAAAGGAGCGCGAGAGGCAGTTGCAAACCGCAAAGACGGAATTTCAGACCGCTATCGATTCCGATCCAGGCTTCGCTGCGGCACAACACGACCTCGCTGTTCTTGCCTACAATGAGAACGGGGATTATGTGACTGCTTCGCACAGCTTAAAAGCCGCGATGGATTCAGACCCGCAATGGGCGCTGCCGCATTTCACGCTCGGTCGCATTTACATTGAACAACAACGAATTGACGAGGCCACACTCGAATTTCAAAAGGCACTCAAACTCGATCCTGCGATTGGGCAGGCCAGAGCGGGGCTCGGCATAGCTTTCGCGCTGAGTGGTGATGCCGCGGGTGGATTAAAGCTGGCGCAGTCTGTCGAACCCGCAATGCCAAAGAGCGCATACGTACATTACGCATTGGCAAGAATACTGATCGAAATGCGAGACTTTCAGACTGCTTCCAAAGAAATGGATGAGGCAATTCGCCTGAATGATTTCAATATGGAGTTCAATAACGACGAAGCCAGGCGAATTATGAAAGACGCGCCAAAGCGCAAGAAGCGTTGACGATCTACTAATCAGGCCCCAGATCGATCGTAATAACCCAACGACAATAGACGGATCACGCGAATCAGATCCGTGTTCATCCGCTCGATCCGCGTCATCCGCAGTCTATTCCGCTCGGTAAGTTTGGCTCGGTCGTCTGAGGCGGCCACGTGTTTCAAACGTTTGAATTTTCTCTGGTGTCAGTGGTTCATTCTTTCTAACACAATACCTGCACGAAAACGTATAAACCGCATTCAATTTCGTATGCGGAACGTTATGAATTTCACTGCACACAGACATTGGAGAATTTTAATTTTCCGATTCCCTGACGTAATCACCGATTATAACCATCGTTTCTGGCCGGCCAACGAAGCTGGCATACAGTTTGTTTTACCTTAACGACATACGTTCTGACTCTTGAACGTTAAGTCTGTGAGATGTTCATTAGTTTGTTTTTTGTCCTTCGTTTTTGGTTGTGAGGTGCGAAAACAGTAGTAACTGATGATGCCAGATTAGAAGCCGCTAAGAAGCACAATTAATTTGAACCCGCTCTATCTCTTCGGGTCTGTTTCGCGTTGAAAAATCGGAAAGACCTGTTGACGCGGAGTCAGTGCGAGTGTGTGCAGCAAGATCGAAGGACTTTGACACTGATGATCGACAAAACAAAATTGGATCAGTGATAGGAGAATATAATGAAGAAGTTACTTTTCATGTTTGTCGTAATGCTATTTTTGCCGCTTGCGACGATGGCGCAGGACACCCCCAAAGCTCAGGTTTTCGGCGGATATTCATATTTCCGTCAGGATGGATTAGGCAATCCTGATGAAAATCTTAACGGCTGGAACGGCGCGGTCACTGTGAATCTCAATAAATGGTTTGGCGCGACCGCAGATTTCAGCGGGCACTATGGTGGACCGACAATCGGTGGTGTCAAATTTCACGATAACGTTCATAACTTCCTTTTTGGTCCTACCGTTTCATACAGAAAGAACAGCAGTCTGACACCGTTTGCGCACGCTTTGTTTGGCGCATCCAGATTACATCAGGAAGGTATTGGAAATGACGCAGGCTTTGCAATGGCTCTCGGTGGCGGCGTCGATTGGAAAGTTCACAACAATATTTCTATCAGGCTCGGACAAATCGATTACGTGATGTCGAGATTATCTGACAATCCGGGCGTCGCCGGTGCGCCGACGGACACCGCAAACAATCTAAGATTTTCAACAGGCATCGTTTTCAACTTCGGAAAATAGCTACTGGGCTGAAAACGAACGAGGCGGCCAAAATGGCCGCCTCTATCAATCCGAGACAGCAGCCTGAAGGCTGTACTCTGTACCACGCGAGCTTAGTGTTTCTCAGAAAGCTTGAACACCAGGTGCACAAGGGTTCTAACCGGAAATCCAGTAGGGCCCTTTGTCGTGTATGCCTTACCGTCTTCATTCCATGCCATTCCGGCAATATCCAAATGCGCCCAGGGGATGTCATTTACAAACTCTCGTAGGAAATATGCAGCCGTGATCGTACCCGCATTGCGGCCGCCAGTGTTCTTTATGTCGGCGATCTGACTTTTTATTTGCTCGCGGTATTCTGGATCGAGCGGTAACTGCCAGAACTTCTCGCCCGCTTCTTTTCCGGCCGCGATCACTTCATTTACAAGGTCCTGACTGGTTCCGAGTATCGCCGCGTTGATGGTTCCCAGGGCGATAAGGCACGCTCCTGTCAGCGTTGCCATGTCTACTATCTTTGTTGCGCCCAGTGTCTGAACATAGGTCAATGCATCGGCCAGAATTAAACGTCCTTCAGCATCGGTGTTGATTACTTCGATTGTTTTGCCGCTCATCGCGCGTACGACGTCACCCGGGCGTTGGGCGCTGCCGGAAGGCATATTCTCGACAGCTGGCACTGCGCCGATAACTTTTACCGGAGGCTTCAAGTGGGCAATGGCCTTCATCGCGCCGATGACGGCAGCCCCGCCACCCATATCGTATTTCATCTTCTCCATGCCGTCGGCCGGCTTGATGGAAATGCCGCCTGAATCGAAAGTCACGCCCTTGCCTACCAGTGCGATTGTATCTTTACTGGTTGCTTCCTTGGGTGTGTAGGTAAGAATGATGAGCTTCGGAGGCTGAATCGAACCCTGCGCCACACCAAGCAGAGCTCCCATACCCAGTTCGCGCATTCGGCTTTCTTCCAGGATTTGGCAGTCCAAACCGACTTGGGCGGCCATCTCCTGGGCTTTACTGGCCATGACAGACGGCGTCATACTGCCGCCTGGCTCGTTAACAAGATGTCTGGCAAAATTCGTGGCATCGTAAAGAATCTCGCCACGTTTTATGAATTTCTCCGCGATTTCTTTGTCGTTCTTAGGGATGACAGCGATTATTTCATCGATTGTGCGTTCTTCCTTGTCCTGGGTCTTATAGGTGTCTGCATCATATAGTCCGAGACCCGCGCCTTCTACAAACGCTGCAGAAGCCTTGTCGATGTCGACGCTCGATCGTCGCAGAATCGCAATCTTCTTTGCCCCTTTGGTGCGCAGGAACCGCACCGCCGTTCCAGCCATGCGGCGAATGGTATCGGTTGTTGCGTCCTCTTTCTTTCCAATTCCTATCAACAACAGGCGCTTAGCCTTCAGGCCTTCCGGGCGATGTACATATACAGTGTCTCCTGTCTTGCCACGCATCTCATCTGATCCCAGGACGTTTGCTATGATTTCGTTTGTGCGTTTGTTTAGCTCGGCTAGAAAACCTTCAGTTGCGGTCTCTCCTTCAAAAACGGAAACAACCAGGGCATCGGCCTCCACTGCATGATAGTCGCCTGTCTCGACTCTAATCTTCATGTTCCTCCCCTTTGCTTTTTTGAAGTTGTAGCTTACTGCTTTGTTTTAATTCTGAGCATGACTTCTGTTTCGCATCTCAGTTGTTTTATCAGCGTTCCCGAATTGCTCGCCTCGTTTCCCGTTCTACTGTCTTGCGCATTTCGGTTTCGCGCTTATCGTAGAGTTTCTTGCCTTTGGCAAGACCGATCTCTACTTTGGCTCTGCCGTTCTTAAAATAAATTCGTGTCGGTACCAGGGTCAACCCCTTTTCAGCCACCTTACTCCCGAGCTTTACAATTTCTTCCCGATGCAGCAGGAGCTTTCGAGTTCGGGTCGGATCCGGATTCGACCGGTTTCCGTGAACATAGTGGCTGACATGCGTGTTTAACAGCCATGCTTCGCCATCTTTGATCAGGACATAGCTGTCCTTTAAATTCACGCGTCCTTCGCGTATGGACTTGACCTCTGTGCCCGTCAGCATAACCCCACATTCGTAAGTCTCAAGTATGTGGTAGTTATGATAGGCATCGCGATTGGTCGCAACTAGTTTTTCCCCAGTCATAAAATCAACAATTCTGCGACCATTTTTCTTTCAAGCTTCATCACATGTCAACAGGCCAAAAACCTTATGTTACACCCACTGCCTGCCTGTTGTCATTCCCCTTTCAATGGGCGTTCCATCAGTGACCGCATACCGTTCCGAGGGCTCAATCCCTGGTACAAAACTTCGTGGACCTTTTCTATAATGGGCATCTCGATCCCCGTGCGCCCGGCAAGCTCCGCCGCGGCTTTGGTAGTGCTGATTCCTTCGGCAATCTCTCGCATATCGCCGGTAATATCCTCAAGCGAACGTCCCTTGCCCAACTCAACGCCCACGTGACGGTTACGGGATAGTGACCCAAAGCAGGTCAGCATCAGGTCGCCCACCCCTGCCAGACCCGCAACAGTTTCTGCCCGACCGCCTTTCGCAATGACCAGCCGAGCAATCTCAGCCATCCCCCGTGTCACGACTGCCGCTATCGAGTTGTTTCCGTATCCCAGACCTGACGCCATTCCCGCGGCAAGCGCAATAATGTTCTTCACGGCGCCGCATAATTCCACCCCGATAAGGTCGCTATTGGTGTAAAGACGAAGCGTTGGGGTCGATAGAGCCTTTTGAACCTGCTCAGCGCATTCGATATTTGCCGAGGCAACGACCGCTGCAGTGGGATGTTCCTTTGCTACTTCCATTGAGAATGTAGGCCCCGAAAGCGCCGCGAACGCCGGCGTGAATCTGTCGGAAAGCTCGGCTCGCACGATTTCGGAAATACGCATCAAGCTGTCGTTTTCTATCCCCTTGGTGGCTGAGACGATCACCATCTCCTGCGTCAGAAAAGGGGCGATGCGCTTAAAGACCGAACGGTGCACCTGTGATGGCACAGCGGTAATCACCATCCGGGCATCACCAATCGCGTCTTGAACCGAATGGGTTACTTTGACAGATGCAGGAATCCCGATCCCTGGAAGATAAAGACTGTTTTCGCCTGTAGATTTTATCGCTTCGATCACCTGGCTGTTATTCGACCACAGACTGACACCGTCGGTATTGCGCGCGGCAATTATTGCCAGCGCGGTACCCCAGCCACCTGCTCCGATAACGGCGATTCTCTTCATATTATTTAAGAGCCGCTACAGACACGACGCGAATCGAAAGGAATCGGGGAGAGAGATTCCCAAGGCCAGTTTCCGGCAAAAATTATGAATCGCGGATTCAAATCTTGTTTTCCCTGGGCATAAATTAAAATATTTTGATGATGGCTGACAATTACGAGAGTCCAGCATATAGCCGCGGGCTTTTTAATGCAACTCACTGGCGTTTCGCGCCCTAACGTCGCTTAGGCGCTACAGCAGGTGGTGGTGGAGGAGGCGAAGGATAGTCCTTCTGAGCCGGTATACCACCTGGAACGCCATCAGGTGAACCTGTGTCGAATATTACAGGATCGTTGATATTTGCATCGGCGCCGCCTTTATCTGCCTGGTGGATCCCAGTCCGATTGTCACCCTGTTTGAATTTAACGTAAAACGATTTCTTGCCACCCGATCCATAACTTTCAGGATTTGCAAAAATCTCATACGACGTTTTATCCCCAACGACTCTAAACCGGTATCCCATCTTTGAAGTCGAAGACCATGAACTATTCAATTCATTCGCTTCGATCAATTTGTCCAGGCTGGCATATTCATCGTTGTCAGCATAGTAGCTCTCTTCAGCTTGCTCCAACATGCGGATATTGCTGATCGTCATAACTTCGTTCATGCGCGCAGCCTGTCGCATAACGCTGGGTAATGCTATAGCCGCCATTATTACGATCACAATTCCCAACAAGAGGCCGATTCCGTTTGTGATGACTCCTCCCAGCGCCAAATTTTTTCCGCCGTAAATCATCGGGTTATTCTTTACCTTGGCCAGCGCGACTATTCCCAGAATCAATCCCAGGATCGATAGAATCCCGAGGAACCCTATCGTGATTACACTGAGAATGCCAAGAACAAGAGAGGTCACCGCAAGTCCTGTTTTCAAATTTTGCGGCGACGCGGTAAATCCCGAGAATTGGGGTTGCTGAACTTCGAACCGCTGGCCACAGTTCAGGCAAAACGTGGCTGCATAGGGATTTGTGCTACGGCAAGTTGGGCATTGCATAGTTGGCCCCCAAATGAATTCAAATTGTGGATTGTCCGGTTTTAAAGATACAAAAAACCTTACCGGAAAGTCGACTTACGATTATCTGTGCGGTTGCCGATTTTTGGCTAACTGACTGGGCGAGTGGCGATGAGGAAGAAACCATCTGGTGACTCACCCATTGCCGCAACCGACCAACCGTTAGCTCCGTATTGCGCAACAGCTTTTTCGATCTCAGAATTTATCTGTCGCCGCGTGACATTTTCGTCTGAATCGAGCTCGACGATGTTGTGCTCCCATATCACGTATGGTTTGTCCTGCAGTGGCCTTTTAAAGATGAAGGTAAGGCTCTCTTCAGTTTGACCGAGCGCTGCAAGTTGCCAGCCGTCTTTTTCCTGTGTCTTAATTGCGGAATTGATGCCGCCGACGGAATTATCTGCTGTTGAGTAAAGCTTGTGTTCCCAACTCGTGCCCATGTATACCTAGTCTCGTTGTTTTCCTGAACTGGTTGCCGTGATGCGTGACGGTCTGCTCACGGCGCGAAAACTGTTATTGTAGCTTAAGCCGCGCCCGATGCAAGAAAAGTCCGAACGATGTTGAGAGTGCAAAATGAGATTGGCGCAGGCTAAACGACTGCGCCCTGTTTTTTAATCGCCCACGAACATTTCACCTTCCGCCGTGATTACGACATCTCCGCCAACTTTGACGCTGGTTATAGCTTCGCCCACGCCTTCGATGTCTATATAAAGGGTGCTTGGGCGATTCATTTCAAAGCCCTGTTCGCTGACAATCGAGGTTTTTGGTGGAGTCGAGACTATGCCGTGCTTTACCAGATAACAGCCAAACGGTCCGTTTGCAGATCCGGTAGCCGCATCTTCGCTGACTCCGGCGGCAGGAGCGAAAACCCGGCAATGCACATTGGCGCGCGGTTGCACGGTTTGATTAGTGAAAACCAGGACAGTCTTTGCTCCCGCCTTCTGCGACACAGAGGTCAATAAATCCGGGTTAGCTTTTATACTCTGAACAGTCTCCAGTGAATCGACAGGCACCATCATCGAAGGCAGACCTGTTGAGATGACTTCGACGGGTAATCCATTCGGTCCTATTTTTTCGGCGCTGATACCGAGAGCAGATGCAAGCGCGGCTTTGTCATCGTATCTCCCGATAAGTTCCGGTTTTGGCTGCGTCATCGTGGTGCGTGTAATCTGGTCGTTTTTGATGTCCAGATCGACTGGCACCACGCCGACTTTGACGTCGAGATTCACCCTTTTGACTTTGCCCTGAAGCCCTACCATGTTCCGCGCTCCAAGCACGTAACCGGTTCCGACCAGAGGATGCCCGGCAAACGGGAGCTCTTCCGCGGGGGTGAATATTCGAACCTTAAAATCACAATCAGGACGGCTGCTTGGGAATAAAAACGTCGTTTCCGCGTAATTCATTTCATTGGCGAGCTTTTGCATCTGGTTGTCCGACAGCCCGCGCGCGTCGACGAATACTCCAAGCTGATTGCCGCCAAATGCTTCGTCAGTAAACACGTCTGCGATTACAAAATGGTATTTCTTCATTTTTGCCTCTTATGCCAGTCCTAGAAAAGTTTCTTACTGTCCAGCATGATAGTCACGGGTCCAAAATTGACCAGTGTAACGTTCATCATCGCCTGGAACACGCCGGTCTGGACTGGGGTTCCGCTTTGGCGGGCTTTTGCTACAAAGTATTCATAGAGCAGGTTCGCTTTTTCTGGCGGCGCAGCATCAGTGTATGAGGGCCGACGACCGCGGCGCGCATCTCCGAACAAAGTAAACTGTGAAACAACCAGCAGCGCACCGCCAATATCGACCAGCGACCGATTCATTTTTCCGTCGTCATCATCAAATATTCGCAGATTGATGATTTTGTCGACAAGATAATCCGCGTCTGATTCATTGTCTTCGTGTGTCACGCCAAGCAGAACGAGAAGTCCTTGGCCGATGGCGCCAGTCATCTCTCCGTCGACATCGACGCTTGCGCTGGTTACTCTTTGAACGACAGCTCGCATACTCCTTACCAGTACTCTTTCACTATTCGACGAAACACCGGGATGACATGCGGTCCGCCGTCCTTGAAGCTGAACCCGAGCACAATCGCACACCATACAAAATAGATGGCTGTAATGAAAACCTTAATGTCGTGCGCAAAGTTCTCCAGCGATACTTTTCCGATCGCAAGGGCGTGCGCGGCTGTGTCCGTCAGACTGCCTGTCGCCGCCGCATCAGCCACGATCTGTCGTTCAAAGCCAGAGGCCACAAATTGAACCAGCCATAATACGAATAGCAGAACCGCCTCCCACCATTGAAAACGCATATTGGCCAGCAGCAACATGCCCAGCAACGATTGCGCTATGGTTAGGATAATCTCCAGCCGCTGATGCTCGTCAAAGACTATTGTATGAAGTCCGCCTCCGGAAATTGCGTATATGACAGGCAGCATCGCGATAAGCACCGTCCATTGATTGATGTTGGACGATACAAGGTTCATCAGCGCCATCGGAGCCCCCGTGACTTTCCGCGCCCAATAGAAAGCGCTTACCTTTTCCGGAAACTCAGACATGAACGGCGAGACCCACTGGACGAACACAAAAGCGGATATTCCCGCCGATAATGCCAGCGCTTTCATACTCTCCAGGAACGGATGGGCGACGAAGTAGAGAATCAGTCCCCCGAATATAAACAGAAATGCAATTATGCCGTTTCTTACCTTTGGTCGCTGGGAGAGGATGTAACGCGGAATCCGCTCGATGTCCTCAAGTTTTTCGTCGCTTTGCGGCGGTATTTTGTTCAGGAAGATCAGATACACAGCGTAAAAAACAATCAGCACAATGCTGTCGTACCAGGCAAGCGTCCCTTTGAAATAGACAACGAAGAAATAAAGTATAGGCGGAGCCAGCGACATGACTTCGACCGAATGTTCGGGTTCAAGTTCAATGTGCCCGATCGCTCCTTTTTTATTCTTTCGCGAAAAGTAAGATGCAGTCGCATAAACCATTGGCCAACCAAGACCGACCAGCAGTCTCAAGCTGCCCGTGAAATTTGCTGTCATCAGATGCGTCGTGCCGCCAGGCTTTCCGGCTTGCCACGCTATCACCGCTTCAACCGCGAATTCAGGCAGTGTCTGCAGCCACGCTAGAATTGCCAAAGCCAGTCCCTGCGAGATCAAAAACTGCGCGGCCTCTGCCCCCCAGGCTATGACTATTGCTGAAAACAGAACCGACGGAAAAGTCCATATCGCCGAACCAGCCGCGCTGGCCATACCGAAAGCTGTGCTTGTGACTTTGCTGATCGCCAGAGAGGTCCGTTGAAATAACATCAAATTTGCCCCACCGGCTCGGTCGAATAGGGAAGGGAGATGTTCTGCAAAGAG
>Ga0070741_10005143_pt1 | contig 29399 bp, 28 predicted proteins | sample Coa_R1_4_FD_66440 | JGI IMG/M metagenome (GOLD analysis project Ga0070741, IMG submission 66440) | Surface soil microbial communities from Centralia Pennsylvania, which are recovering from an underground coalmine fire - Coalmine... | ecosystem: Environmental > Terrestrial > Soil > Unclassified ... | reverse complement strand
CAGGTTGTCGAGGACCTGCGCAATCCGCTCGGGGTCGGCGTTCACCCAGATGGGGGCCTCGGGCGCGTCGAGCTGCAGCGGCTGCGCCACGCCCGCGGCCTGCTGGCGCTCCAGGGCCTCGCGCGTGAGCGCCCCGAGGTCCACGCGCAGCGGACGGACCTCCAGGCGGCCCGCGGCCGCGCGCGCGGCGTCGCCCAGGTCGGCGGCCAGCCGCGCCACGCGGTCGGTCTCGCGCATGATGGTCTCCAGGCGGCGCTGGACGATGGGGTCCTCGGGCACGCGCTGCTGCAGGAGCTGCGCCGAGCCGCGGACGGCCGTGAGCGGGCTGCGCAGGTCGTGCGCCACCATCGCGGCGAACGCCTCCCGCTCCTCCTCCAGGTTTTGCAGGCGCGTGGCCATCGCGTTGTAGGCGTGGCCCAGCGCGGCCACCTCGTCCTCGCCCGCGGCGGGGACGCGGCGCCCGTAGTCGCCGCCGGCGAGCGCGACCACCGCGGCTTGCAGAGCGCGCAGCGGGCGCAGCAGCGTGCTGGCGAGGAGCGCGGCGAGGACGAGGGCGAGCAGCAGCGCCAGCGCCAGGATAATGCCCTCCTGGCGCGCCGCGGCGTCGATGCGGGCCAGCACCACGGCTAGCGGGCGCGTCGAGGTGGCGACCCAGCCGAGGCGCGGAATAGGCGCCGCGGCGCCCAGGCTAGGTTCGCCGCTCACGGGGTCGTCGAAGTGCTCGCTGACCGCGGGCCGGCCCCCGAGCGCGGTCCGCACCAGCGGCAGCGCCGCCACGTCGCGCTGCGCCCAGGCGAGGTCGGGCTGCGCGCTGTCGTACACCAGCCGCCCTTGGCGGTCCACGAGCGCGCCATGCGAGCGGTCGAGGCGGTCGAGCGGCAGGACACGGCCGAGCGCACTGGTGTCGACGTAGGCGACCAGCACGCCGACCGGGACGCCGTCGGGTCGGCGCACGGGGCGGGCGAGCGCGAACGTCGGGGGGCCATCATCGGCGGCGGGCAGCAGGTCGGAGACGACGGCCGGTGCCAGATCGGACGCGTCGCGGGCGGCGGTGAAGTAGGGCGCATCGGCCAGGCTGGCGCCGACCGCTGCCGCCGGATCGGCGGCCACCACCACGCCGTCCGGGTCGACCAGCGCGAGCAGCGCCACGTCGCTATACGGCACCGCATGGCTCTGCGGGACGGCCGGGGCAAGCAGGTCGAGGTCGGCGTAGGGCAGCCGGTTCAGCGCCAGGTACGCCTGCACGACGGCGAGCTGCTGGTCGGGGTCGAGCCGGCCGAGCGCGAAACCGACGGCGCGGAGCTGGTGGTCGAGGTTGCGCACGTAAGCCTCGGCGGCGACGGCGACGGCCTCCGCCACCTCGCGGTTGGCCGCTAGCTCCTCGGCACGGCGATCCGCGTAGCGCTGGCTGATGCTGACCGCGAACAGCAGCGCGAGCGGCAGCAGACAGACGACGATGGTGACGATCAGCTTGCGGCGGAGCGACCGGGTCAGCGGCCGCGTAAGCGTGTGTAAAGCGCTCGCCACGGCCCGCAGGGAGCGGTAGAGCCAGGTCGGCCACGACCGCGCGGCGACTGGCGACTCGGGGGCGGGGCGCTCGGCCGCGACCTCCGCGCCGCCGGGTGGCGGCACGTCGAGGCGCCGGAGCGCGGGGTCCAGTCCGTTCACGGGCTCCACTCTCTTCATGTCGCAGCGCGCCCTCAGCGCCGCTGCACCGAGCGGGCATCGCCCCGCGGCCGCCGGCTGCAATTTCCGGGCCAGCCGCTCGCTCTGGCGGGCGCGCCTCACGTCCTCAGACTGTACACCGATACGGCCGGCTTTCGGGACTGATATACGGCTGCAACAAGCCCGGCGCTACACTACCTTCGATGGTAGCGAGTGGCGGCTAGGCTGCCAACCCCGTGGCGGCCGAGGAGGCAAGGATGATCGCCAGCCGCGGCCAGGGCTTTCTGGCGGGGCTGGCCGGCGGCGCGCTGGCCGTGGTCACGATGCTCGCGCTGCGGGCGCTGCTCGATGGCCCGTCGCCGGCCGAGCTGCTGGCCGACCGCCTGACGTTCCTGCTGCCGCTGCCGCTGTTCGACGCGCTGCTCGCGCTGCTTGGCGCGGCTGCCAAGCGCCTGTTCTTCGGCGCCGTGCTGGTCGGCCTGGTCGGCCTCGGCGGGCTGGCCGGGGCGATGGCCGCGCGCCGCGGATTGGGCCTGCGCGACGCCCTGCTGTGGCTCGTGGGCGGCTGGGCGGCGATGGCCTGGCTGGGGCTGGCGGCGCTGGGCGCGGGACCATTTGGCGTCGGCACCCGCCAGGGGCCGGTCGCCGCCACGCTCACCCTCGCGGCGGTGGTCGCCGTCTACGGGGCGACCTGCCTCGGCCTGGCGCGGCTGCTGCGCCCCCTCGCCGGCCCGGGCGCGGCCGATCCTGGCCGGCGGCGGCTGCTGCGGCTCGCGGGGATCGGGGGGGTGTTGGCCGCGGCGGCCGGCGTCGGGGCCTGGCAGCTCGTGGCGAGCCTGTCGCGCGACGCGACGCGGTCGGTCGCGGCGGCCGCCGCACGGGGCCTGAGCCGCATGCCGCCGGCGATCACACCGGTCGACGTGTTCTACACCGTGTCCAAGAACTTCTTCGTTGACCCGACCGTGGATGGCGCGAGCTGGCGCCTGGAGATCGGCGGCAACGTCGAGCGGCCGTTCGCGCTCGGCTACGACGACCTGCGGGCGCTCCCGGCGGTCGAGGACTACCGCACGTTGATGTGCATCAGCAATGAGGTGGGCGGCGACTTGATCGGCAACGCGCACTGGCGCGGCGTGCGGCTGCGCGACCTGCTAGAGCGCGCGGGGCCGGGGGCGGGCGCCTTCAAGGTCATGTTCACCTGCGCCGACGACTACCAGGACAGCGTGCGGTTCGAGCAGGCGATGCAGCCCGAGACGCTGGTCGTTTACGCGATGAACGGCGCGCCGCTGACGCCGAAGCACGGCTACCCCGCGCGGCTGCTGGTCCCGGGCATCTACGGCATGAAGAACGTCAAATGGGTGCGCAAGATCGAGGTGGTCAACAGCGACTTCCGGGGCTTCTGGCAGCAGCGCGGCTGGAGCGATGAAGCCGTCGTCAAGACGATGTCGCGCCTCGACACGCTGCCCTCGCCGACGACCAGCGGCGTGGAGCCGCTGCTGCTGGGCGGCGTGGCGTTCGCCGGCGACCGGGGCATCGCGCGCGTCGAGTACAGCGTGGACGGCGGCCGGTCGTGGCAGGCGGCGCAGCTCCAGGCGCCGCTCGGCGCGCTGACCTGGGTGCTGTGGACGGCGGAGTGGACGCCGCCCGCGCCCGGGCAATACACGATCAAGGTGCGCGCCACCGACGGGCGCGGGGTCGCCCAGACGGCCATCGTGGCGGACCCGCTGCCCGACGGCGCCTCCGGCCTCCACACGATCGTGCTGCGGACGCTAGCAGGGTAGGGAGCCGCCCTACAGCCGCGAGAGGATCGTGCGCAGCTCGGCCTCGATGGCCACGAAGTCGTTCATGACGGAGAGCGGCGCCCACCGCCGCACCTCCTGTTGCGCCGCCTGGACGCGCTCCAGCGCCTCGCGGAGCTGCGCCAGCGCCCGCTCGCGCTGCGCCGCCTGCTCTTCGGTGGGTTCCACGCCTCTCTCCTCCCCATTCCGTGAGCCGGGGTTGAAACCTTCACCTGTTGGGTGAAGCTTTCAAACCCGAATTCACGGATTTGGGTTCCTCTACCCGATAACGCGAGCGGCCCGGCAGAGCGCCGGGCCGCCTGGCCGTTCGTCGCGCGAATGTGTTGCTAGCGCTGGTCCTCGGGCCAGCTATCCAGCGTGACCTCGGTCGTGCGCGTCGCGCCGTCCCGCATGTAGGTGACGGTCACGCGGTCGCCCACGTCGCGCTGGTCGAGGTAAGCGACGATGTCCTCGACGGCCTTCACGTCGTGATTGTCGAGCGACAGGATGATGTCGCCGGAGGCCGGATCGCGCCGGCCGCCGCCGCGCAGGCCACCGCGGGCGGCCGGGCTGTCCGGCAGCACCTCGGCCACCAGCACGCCTTGCTTCACGGGCAGGCTCTGCTCGTCGGCCAGGTCCTCGCTGATCGCCGTGCCGGAGATGCCGAGCCAGGCGTGGGGCGGCTTGCGTCCCGCCAGCAGGTCGGGCAGCGCGCGCCGCGCCGCGTTCACCGGCACCGCGAAGCCCACGCCCATGTTGCCGCGCACGCCGGCCGCCGTCTGGATCTGCGTGTTGATGCCGATGACCTCGCCGTGCGAGTTGAGCAGCGGTCCACCCGAGTTGCCGGGGTTGATGGCGGCGTCGGTCTGGACCATGTTCGGGATTGAGCGGCGCCCCAGGCCGCTTGGGCGCACGCGGCCCACGGCGCTGATGACGCCCGTGGTCAGGCTGCGCTCGAGCCCGAAGGGGTTCCCGATGGCGACCGCGAGCTGCCCCACGCGCAGGCTGTCCGAGTCGCCGAGCGTCGCCGGGTGCAGCTTGTCGGAAGTAGTCTGCACCCGCACCACGCCCAGGTCGCTGAGCGGGTCGGTCGCGACGACGCGCGCCGCCAGCTTCGTGCCGTCGGCCAGCGTCACCTCGACGCGCCGCGCGTCGCCGACCACGTGGTTGTTCGTCAGGATGTTGCCATCGGTGTCTAGCACGATGCCGGAGCCGGTGCCCTGCTCGAACTCGGGCACGTTGCCCGACCCGGGGAGGCGCGTGCGGACGGTGATGTTCACGACGCTCGGGCTGACGCGGTCGTAGAGGTCGGCCAGGAGGTCTTCGTCCTGGAAGGTGGGGCGTTCGGCGCCCTCCACGGGCAGCAGCGCCGCGGGGGCGGTCGCCGGCGCCGGCACCGCCGCTGAGGCCACGGTGGCGCTCACGGGACGTGCGACCGGCTGAGCCGGGCTGGCAGTGTACCGGGGATGTGTCTCGACGTAGCCCAGGATGATCGCGCCGCCCACGAGGACGCCTAGCACCAGCGTGAAAAACGTGCGAATCGCCGCGCCCATCCGCCTGCCTCCTGCCGCCACTTGACCTCGAACACGTGTAGGCTGGCTGGGCGTCGCGGGCGACCAGACCAGTCCACGAGTCGGGGAGCGGGAGTCGCTCGAGATCGTGCGTGCGAGGGCCTTGTGGCGCCGCTCCGGCCTCGCGGCTCGCCGATCACGGAGTACTCGACCTAATGACGGAATTGTACTATTGGCGGCGGGCGGCTCTGCAATATATGTTCCCCTCTCGACCGCACTACGGCGTGGCGGCCGCGCGCGGGTACTCCTTGAACGCCTGGTAGAAGGGCACCTTGGGGATGAAGCGGGTGGTGCTGGTGATCGGGCCGGGCGGCTCCAGGCGCGTGAGGCCGAAGCGCTCGGTGCCCTGGTCGTGCAGCATGTGCAGATGGGCCTGCGTGATGAAGGGGCGAGAAGCCATCCAGTTCAGCGCCGCACGCAGCCGCGCCGCCTGCGTCGGCGGGTCACGCTCCCAGCCGTACTCGGTGATCCAGAGTGGCTTGGCCTCGTCGCCGCGGGCCGCCATCTCGTTGTGCATGCGGTCGATCTCCAAAGTGTACAGGCCGGTGCCGCCGTCGTCGGCGGCAAGCCCCCAGGGCGGCGCGTCGGCGCCGTCCGGCCCGCCATACGGATGGTAGGCGACAGCGTCCCAGGGCCGGTCGGGCGCCAGATCATAGAGCCGCCCCACGTAGCGCCAGCCGGTGAGCGTGCTGATGGCGACCTGGACCTTTGGGTTGATGGCTTTCGCCTCGGCGTAGAAGGCGCGGAGCTGGCGCAGATAGTCGGGCGGGTTGAAGCCCTGCCGTCGCCACTGCTCCGGCTCGTTGCCCACCTCCCAGTAGCGCACGAACGGATAGCGCCGCACCGCCTCGCGCACGGCCATGCGGTACTGGGGCTCGCGTGACTCGGGAAAGTCGCAGAACTCCTGCTCGTCGATCTCGCAGGCGCGGGGATTGCTCGTGGCCCAGGCGGGCACGGTGACGAAGTAGACCGTCAGCTCCAGGCCGGCCGCGGCCAGGCGCGGGAAGACGCGGTCGAACACGGAGAAGTCGTACTGCCCCTCCTGCGGCTCGAAGCGCTTCCAGTCGAGGGGGATGCGCACGCCGGTCACGCCGAGATCGCGGTACATCCGCAGGAACGCGTCGAAGTGCTCGTCCGACCACCAGGCGTGGCCGGCGATGCCCATCAGCGCCGGCGGCGCAGGCCGGGGCGTGGCGTCTTGCCCACGCGCGGCCGGGGGGCGGCCTAACGTGAGCAGCGCGGCAGCCAGCACGAGCGCGGCCGCGCCCGCCCCCCGGACGGCGCGACGCCTCCAGCGCGAGATGTTCGCCTGCTCAGGCGTGGCCTGGCGCTTCGCGGTAGCTGCCCCCATGTCCCCTCCTCGTGCCGCGCGGCTGCGGCGTCGAATTCTACGCCAAGGGCGGCCGGCCGCCAACGTGCGCCCCGCGTCCTTGCGGTTCCGCGGCCGCCGGTCTACGATGGGGCTACGCTGTTGCGTCCCGGAGAGGAGATCGCCATGCCCGTCCGCCGCGCTCTCGCCCTCACCGTGCTGCTCGCGCTGGCCGCGGCCGCTTGCGCCCCGCGCGCCCCGACGGCCGCGGCGCCCCCCAATGCTGGGGGGAGCGAGTCGACCCAGCCCGCTGGCGCGGGGGGGAGCCAGGCCGCTCCGGCCGCTGCTGTCGCCGGGAGCACCGGCGCGACGTCCGCGCCACCGCCGCGCGCGTCGCTGCACCTGGCCTACACGGCGCTCGTCGCCTCGCAGTCAATCGCCTGGATCGCGCAGGAGGCCGGCATCTTCGACAAGCACGGGCTCGACGTGCAGCTCACCTACCTGAACGGCGGGCCGGCGGGCGTGGCCTCGCTCGTGTCCGGCGAAGTCGACCTGCTCGTCGCCGGCGCCTCGTCGGTGATCCGCGGCGCGATCCAGGGCAGCGACGTCGTCATGATCGCCGGCACCAAGCCGCAGCTCGTCGGGGCGATCATGGGCCGCCCGGACATTCGCACGCCGGCCGAGCTGCGCGGCAAGCGCATCGGCGTGGCCACGCGCGCCTCGAACAGCGAGCTGGTGGCGCGCGTGGGGCTGCAGCGGAATGGTATCGACCCCGACGAGGACATCACCTACCTGGCGGTCGGCTCCGGCGGCCCGCGCCTGGCGGCGATGAAAGAGGGCACGATCGACGCCTGCGGCTGCATCCCGCCCGACAACCTGGCCGCGGAAGAGGCCGGCTTCCACACGATCGTGGACGTGACGAGCCTGAACTACAAGTACCTGGCGACGGGTGTGGCGAGCACACGGCGCAAGGTGCAGGAGCGGCCGGAGGTGTACCGCCGCTTCCTGGAAGCGTTCGCGGAGGGGGTCCACCGTTACAAGACCGACCCCGACTTCGCCCTCAAGGTGATCGCCGACTACTCGAAGGTGGACGACCAGAAGGCGCTGCGCTAGGGCTACGAGATCGAGCGGCAGATCATGGCCTCGGACTTGCGGATCGAGCCGGAGGGGATCCGCGCGTCGCTGGAGGAGATCGCCGCGACGATTCCCCAGGCGGCGAACGCCAACCCCGACGACTTTGTGGAGCTGCGGTTCCAGCGCGAGCTAGCGGCCAGCGGCTACTTCGACCGCCTCGGGCGCCAGTAGCGGCCGCCCGGCCCCCAGTCATGGGGAAGTAGCCGGGCGGCCGTGCCCGGGTGTGGGCAAGCGTAAACCGAGGTGGGGAGTAGCCTGTGACCGAGCCCGCGCGCAAGCCCGTGCCGACACGCTCCCAGTCCTGCAACGACGGCGCGACCTGCCTGCTGTGCGGCACGGCGCTGCCGCTGCCCGAGGGCGCCGCGCCCGCAGCGGAGGTCGCCGGCGTGCCGGTTGCGCTCGTGGAGTGCCCCGGCTGCGGCGAGCGCCAGGTGCGCCCGCTCGGCGCGCCCCTCTGCGACGGCGAGCGCCTGGCGCTCCGCCACGCGCTGGAATACCTCGCGCGGCGCCGGGGCCGGACCTAACCCCCCCGGCCCCCCTCCCGATGCGGGAAGGGGGAGTTAGCGAGGCGGGCCGGCTGGGTCCCCCCCTTCCTTCGAAGGGAAGGGGGGCCGGGGGGGGTAGGTCTTCAGCCGTCGCTGGCGAGCTTGCCGCTCTGCGCCCAGTTCGTGCGCGGCACGTCCTGGAAGATGACGTGGACCTGGTCGGCGGTCGTCTTGGCAATCTCGACCATGGCCTGCGTCATCGCCTTGGCCAGCTCGCGCTTCTGCTCGATAGTGCGGCCCTCGTACATCTGCACCGTGACGATTGGCATGGCATCCTCCTTCGCGTTGTCCGTCAGCAGCCCCGGCCGGGCGGCGGGGGACGAGCCCCGCCCTACCACGGTCGTGCGGTCTTGACGCGGCGCTGGTGGCTCGTGGCGCTGCACACTATAGCGTCGCTGCGCCGGTTCTGCAGCGCGCTGGGCGCCCCGGTTAGCGGGAGCCGTCGCGCAGGCGGGCGAGCAGCGGCGGCACCTCGGCCAGGCGCTCGACGCGGTAGTCCCACGCGCTGCTGGCGCCGTAGGCGCGGCTCTGGTGCTCCTGCTCGATGAGCACGGCCGTGATGCCGAGCGCCCGCGCGGCGTCTAGCTCGCCGAACGCGCCGTCGGCCACGAAGGCCGTCTCCCGAGGCGCGACGCCGAGCATCTCCAGCGCCGCGTGGTAGATCGCCGGCTGCGGCTTGGCGACGCCGAGGCGGAACGAGAGCGCCAGCGCCGTGAAGACGTGGTCCAGGCCGGCGCGCTCGATCACCGCGCCGGCCTCGGCCGAGCAGTTGCTGAGCACGCCGAGCGTGTGGCCGGCTGCCGCCAGCGCTTCGAGCGCCGCCCGCGCGTCGGGGTAGAGGGTGACGGCCTCCTGCCAGGACCGCAGGTCGATCTCGACTAGCTCGCGGACGAGCGCGGGCGATGGCTCGCGGCCGAGGCGCCCGAGGAGCGTGACGAACTGCTCCTCCAGGCCGCCCAGCGCACCCAGCATGCGCTGCTCGGCCGTCTCCCGCCACAGCTCGGCCATGCGCTCGGGGTCCACGCCAGCGCGCTCGGCGATTGCGCGGCGGCCCGCCACGATCGCCGCGCCGTTCACGTGGGCGAGCGTATCGTACCAGTCGAACAGCACGGCGCGGATCATGTGAGCGGCACCGTGACGAGCGTGGAGAGGAGCGCCAGCAGCTCGGCGCCGGTGAAAGCGTGCGGCGTGCCGGCGGGGATATGGTAGAGCGCGCCCAGCGCCTCATCCAGCCGCGGCCAGTCCATCAGCCCCTCCCTCGGGATTATACCCGGGGGGCGAGCGTTAGAAATGCGCAGGAATTTGGCGAGCGGCTGTTAGCACTCGCCATCACCGCTTGCTAACGCGCGGGGGCTTCCGCTAGTATGACTTAGCACTCAGCATGCCAGAGTGCTAAGTCGCTGCCAGGCGATGGCGGTCGCCGCACACACCAGCCACTCAGGAGGGAACCGTATGGCGCTCAAGCTCCGTCCGCTGAGCGATCGCGTGGTGGTCAAGCCGCTCCCGCGCGAGGAGGTCACCAAGAGCGGCATCGTCCTGCCCGACACCGCGAAGGAGAAGCCCCAGGAGGGCGAGATCATCGCCGCAGGCCCCGGCCGGCTCGAGGAGGGCAAGCGGCAGGCCCTGGACGTCAAGGTGGGCGACCGCGTGCTCTACGCGAAGTACGCCGGGACCGAGTTCAAGCTCGACGACGATGAGCTGTTGATCCTGAGCGAGAAGGACATTCTGGCGGTGCTGGAGAACGGCAAGTAGCGACGCCGCCGGCTCGGCCCTCCTCGCCGCTCGTCAGGTTGGCGACCGCCGTGCAGCGCGGGGAGGGGGCGTGCTGGTCGGGCCCGCAATCGCGCTCACGATGACGAGGTAGAGAGAGTCCAGGGAGGAAGCATGCCCGCGAAGCAGCTCGTATACAGCGAGGAGGCGCGCCGGTCCCTGAAGAAGGGCATGGACGCGCTGGCCGACGCCGTCAAGGTGACGCTCGGCCCCCGCGGCCGCAACGTCGTGCTCGACAAGAAGTTCGGCCCCCCGACGATTACCAACGACGGCGTGACCATTGCGAAGGAGATCGAGCTGGAGGATCCCTTCGAGAACATGGGCGCCCAGCTCCTGAAGGAAGCCGCCACCAAGACCAACGACGTGGCGGGCGACGGCACCACCACCGCCACCGTGCTGGCCCAGGCGATCGTGAACGAGGGCTTCCGCAACGTGGCGGCGGGCGCGAACCCGCTGCAGCTCAAGCGCGGCATCGAGCGCGGCGTGGAAGCGGTCGTGGCCGAGCTGAAGGCGATGAGCCAGCCGGTGCAGGGCCAGACCGAGATTGCCCAGGTCGCCTCGATCTCCGCGAACGACCAGGAAGTCGGCCAGCTCATCGCCGAGGTGATGGAGAAGGTCGGCAAGGACGGCGTGATCACGGTTGAGGAGTCGAAGACGCTGCGCTTCGAGACGGAGTTCGTCGAGGGCATGCAGTTCGACCGCGGCTACATCTCGCCGTACTTCATCACCAACCCCGAGCGGATGGAGGCGGTCCTGGAGGACTGCTACATCCTGATCACCGACAAGAAGATCTCGGCGATCGCCGACATCCTGCCCGTGCTCGAGCGGTTCCTGCAGGTGAGCAAGAACCTGCTGATCATCGCCGAGGACGTGGACGGCGAGGCGCTGGCGACGCTGGTCGTGAACAAGCTGCGCGGCACGCTGAACGTGCTGGCCGTGAAGGCGCCGGGCTTCGGCGACCGCCGCAAGGCCATGCTCGAGGACATCGCCGTGCTGACCGGCGGCCAGGTGATCACGGAGGAGGCCGGCCGCAAGCTCGATAGCGCGCAGGTGACCGACCTCGGCCGGGCGCGCCGCGTGGTGGCGAACAAGGACGAGACCACGATCGTCGAGGGCCACGGCGACGAGAGCCGCATCAAGGCGCGCATCCAGCAGATTCGCACGCAGATCGAGGACACGACCTCCGACTTCGACCGCGAGAAGCTGCAGGAGCGGCTGGCGAAGCTGGCGGGCGGCGTAGCGGTCATCAAGGTCGGCGCGGCCACTGAGGTCGAGCTGAAGGAGAAGAAGCACCGCGTCGAGGACGCCCTGTCGGCGACGCGGGCGGCCGTCGAGGAGGGCATCGTGCCCGGCGGCGGCGTGGCGTTCCTGAAGGCCGTCAAGGTGCTCGACAAGACTGCCGAGGAGGCCGGCAAGGACAACTCCGACCAGGCGACCGGCGTCCAGATCCTCAAGAAGGCGCTCGAGGAGCCGATGCGACGCATCGCGGTCAACGCGGGCCAGGAAGGTTCGGTGATCGTCGAGGAAGTGAAGCGGCGCGCGGACAAGAGCGAGGGCTACGACGCGTTCAAGGGCGAGTACGTGAACATGATCCAGGCGGGCATCATCGACCCGCTGAAGGTCACGCGCTCGGCGCTGGAGAACGCGGCGTCGGCCGCGACGATGATCCTGACCACGGAGACGCTGGTCACGGAGATCCCGGAGAAGGAGAAGGCGCCGGCGGCCCCGCCGATGCCCGAGTACTAAACCGCGCTCTCGCGCGCGCAGCCAGAAGGGGGCGACGGGCCAGGCCCGTCGCCCCCTTCTCGGTTTCGTTTACTGCTTCCTGGCGCTCGGCTCCTAGCGGCTTCATGGCCGTCGGAACAGGTCGCGTAGTGGCAACTTCCAGCCAGGCACTATGTCATCGGCTTGAAGCACATCGTCACCGGAGTAGATCTGCACCGGCTGGCCGGGGCGGTGCGCCGCGACGGTTTGGCGCCACGGGTTCACCACCAGCACGAGCGGGGTACCGTACTGAAGGAGATCCGCGACCTTTTCTTCGACCTCGGTATAGAGGTCATTCGGTGAGATAATCTCGACTGCCAGGTCAGGCGCACCGATCCAGAAGCCTCGCTCCTGAGTCACGGCATCCCAGCGATCGCGCCGAATAAACGCCACATCGGGTGCCCGTATCGTGTCGGGATTCACAGTCAATAGGAATCCAGGATCGCCGGTCAGTACCTCGCCCAGGTCATGCGCCTCTACATGGTTCCCAAGAGATCGGTCAAACCTACTCGTAGTCCGCGCATGGTGGGAACTCGCTGGGGCCATAGTGCGCAGCTCACCTCGGACTAGCTCGTGGCGCTGGCCGTCGTCCGGCAGGCGTTCTAGTTCGGCCGCGGTCATCAGCTTCGGTTCGACTGCCATCTGCCTGCTCCGGTCGCGGTATGGCGTCGGCAAAGTTGCGGTCTGCCCGCCGCGGGCAGTCACGAGAGCCGCCCCTGCGATTCGTCTCTAGCGTAACATTGCGGCCGTCAGGCGGGTAGCAGGCCGGCGCGCTCCAGGCGGGTGAGGGCGCGGTCGAAGGCCTCGACCGTGGCCGCGATGTCGGCGGGGGTGTGGGCGGCGGAGACGAGCGCGCCGGTGTGCATGAGGTCCATGCCTTCGAGCAGCATCGCCTGGCGCAGCGCCTCGGCGACGGGGCCGCGGGTGAGGCGGAAGAGATCAGCAGGGTTGCCAGGACGGCGCATGCCCGGCTCGGCCAGGATGATGTGGAAGACCGAGCTTTCGCCGCCCACCCAGCCGGGCAGGTTGCGCCGCGCCAGCACGGCATCTAGCCCCTGGCGCAGCTCGGTGCCGCGCGCATCGGCCTCGCGGTTCGCCTCGCCCGCCGCCACTTGCGTCAGGCAGGCGATGCCCGCGGCCGCGGACAGCGGGTTGCCGTTGAACGTGCCCTGCTGGGCGACGCGGCCGTGACGGTTCCACCGTGCGTCGCCGTCGTGGTAGTCCAGGTAGGCCATGATGTCGGCCCGGCCAGCCACGGCGCCGCCGGGCAGGCCGCCGGCGAGGATCTTCGCTAGCGTGGTGAGGTCGGGCGTGATGCCGTAGCGCTCCTGGGCGCCGCCGCGCGCGTAGCGGAAGCCGGTGATCACCTCGTCGAAGATCAGCACGACGCCGCGCTTCGCGGTGAGCGCGCGCAGGCCGTGCAGGAACTCCAGGTCGGGGGCGATGAGGCCGTTGCTGCCGCCGCCCGGCTCCAGAATGACGGCGGCTACGTCGTCGTGCGCGTCGAGCAGCTCGCGCACGGCGCGCAGGCTGTTCGACGGCGCGAGCAGGACCGTGCTCAGCACCTCGGCGGGGATGCCGACGGAGTTGGGCGCGTCGAAGGGCGGCGTGATGCCCACAGCCAGGTAGTCGTGCCAGCCGTGGAAATGCCCCTGGAACTTGATGATCTTCGAGCGGCCCGTGGCAGCGCGAGCGAGCCGCAGCGCGAGGAGCGTGGCCTCAGTGCCCGAGTTGGTAAAGCGCACCCGCTCGGCGGAGGGGATCAGGCGGATGACCAGCTCGCCCCAGGCCTCTTCGAGCTGGTGGCTGGCGCCGTAGTGCGTCCCGCGGGCGAGCTGCGCGCGCACGGCCTCGACGACCGCCGAGTTGTTGTGGCCGAGCAGGAGCGCGCCGTGGCCCATCCAGTAATCAATCAGCTCGACGCTGTCAATGGTCCACTTGCGCGCGCCCTGCGCGTGGTCGACGTAAATCGGGAAGGGCGCGCTATGGCGGCTATCGTGGGTGATGCCGGCGGGAAAAATCGAGGCCGCGCGCTGGTACTCGGCCAGCGAGCGCGGGAAGCGCTGCGCGAAGGCCTCCGCTAGCTCGATCGCCGGCTCGCGGGTCACTGCCATGATGCCCTCCCAGTCATGAGTCATGAGTGCTGAGTGCTGAGTGAGGGACCCAACTTCTCACTACTCATTACCCATCGCTCATCACTGTGAGGAGCATACGCCATGCCCGGGAGAGCGACAACCCGAGAGCGGATACCAGGTCCGCGGTCCGTCGGACCTGGGAGCGCCAACTCTGCTGACCTGGGGCCGAGATGAGCCTGAGACGAAGCGGCTGTCCCGCGAGACAGCATTGGAACTTCGGGTCGTCGGGGCGCGTGCTAGAATCCGCCTAGGAGCTGAATGATGCAGACTGCCGACGAGCCCTCGCACGGCGTGCAGCACGAACCGCCCAGTGAGGGCGCCGCGCTCGCCGCCTGGTTCGACGATTCGAGCGCGTCCGACGAAGTGCAGGCGCTGCGCGCCTGGGTCGCCGGGCTGTCGAACCAGCTCGCCCAGGCGCGCCGCGAGCGCGACGAGGCGCAGCAGGCACTCGCGGCGGCGCATGCCGAGAGCGCGGAGCTTCGTCGCGCCCTGGCAGAAGCGGACGCGCACGCGCCCGCGCCTCTGGGCGCCGCCCCACCTCCGGCCGGGGAGAGCGTCCCGACGGCGACGCCGGCCGCGCCTCCTGCCGATGTCGAGGCTTCGACCTCCGTGCCGACCGACGCGAGCGAACGAGCGCCTGCCACGCGCCCGGGCGGCGCGCGGCGCGAGCGCTTCCTGGCAGCCGCGGTCCTTCTGCTTGTCATCGCGGCGGTCGTCGTGATGGTGGCCGCGTCTCGCCTGATCCCCTAACGCCCCGCGCCCGAGTGTGCGCTCGCGTCACGCCTAGCCGTCGTCCTCCCGGCACGCGCTATACTGGCAATTGTCAGAGCGGGGAGGGCACAGGGCGCGGCGGCCGCTAACGCCCGGTGATTCGGGTTCGGCTATTGGCGGTGGGCGCACCACGGATAGCCGGTCGCCAGCAACAAGGTACTTGCCCCGTGGAACGGGCGCGGCATCCTGAGCGCGGCACGGCGCCAGGACTCAGATGCGCAGGGGGAGGAGTGCATGCTGCAGGACGACCGTGCGGCGAGCCCGGAGTCGGCGAGCCAGAGTGATGTGGGCCCGAGCGCGATTGAGCGCGTGCAGCGCGAGCTGGCCGAGACGCGGACCGCGCTCCAGGGCGAGACGACCCAGATCAGTCAGCTTCAGCAAACGCTGGAAGAGGCGCTGCGAGTCGCGCGCGGCGTGCGGCTGGAGGCGCTTAACGAGCTAGACCGTCTGGCGGGCGAGCTGATGGATGCCGCGCGACGCGACGCGGCGGCAATTCGGGCGCAGGCCGAGGACGAGGCCCAGGCGATCCGGGCACGCGGCGAGGAGGATGTGCGCGCGATGCGGGCGCAGGCGGAGGCCGAGCTTCACGCCGAGCGCGAGGCGGCCGAGGCGGCCGCTGCGGCGCAGCGCGCCGAGCTGGACCGGCGCGTGCGAGCGGCTCAGGCCGAGCTCGACCGCATTCAGAGCGCCTGGGCCAGCGCCGCCGAGGTGCTTACCGCCGCGCGCCAGAACCTCGCCGCCGGCTTGCCGGACCTATCGGGCGGCGCCCCCGCAAGCGGGGCGCCAGCCGCGTCCGAGTCGCCGCCGACCGAGTGGGCCGCATCACCGCGGTCTGCCGCCACGGAGATGCCAGGGTGGGGCGGCGCCACCGTTCCGCCCGTGTCTTCCGGCACGCCCGAGCCGCCGGTCTGGACCGCTCCGGCGCCGGAGCCGGTCCCCGCGCCTTCGCCGCTGGCCGAGGCAACGCCATCGGACGAGGTGCCACCAGACGTCACGCGGTTCGACGTGACGCCCTCACCCCTCGCGGAGCCGTCCCACGAGGCGGAGGCGACGCCCGAGCCGCCACTGCCGCGCCAGGAGCACACGCAGGAGCTAGAGCCTGTGGCCGCGGCCGCCGGCCCGGAAGCGGAGGGCGAGGTGGCCGCATCCGCCGAGCCTTTCGAGGGGCCTGGCGGCAGTCCGCTGGAGCAGGCCAGCCACCAGCTCCAGAGCGGCGACGTGGCGGGCGCGCTCGACACGTACCGTGGCATTGTCGATCGCTCGCCGGAGGAAGTCGAGAGCGTGATCGCGCGGCTCACGGCGCTCCTGCACGACAACAACTACCGCCCGCATCACGAAGAGGTGCGGCTACTACTGGTCGACGCCTACATGGTGCAGGGCGACTACGATCGGGCGATGAGCCTGCTCCACGAGCCGGCCAGCTAGCGCCTCGTCCGCCACTCGTAGCGCGACCGTAAGCTCCCGCTCCTATCCCCGCGCCGCGGGGGTCCCGTATCCTGTCCGACAGGGATAGCCCGGGCGTGCCGTCGTCTGGCGCGCGAGCAGGGCCGCGGAGGGGGTAGCCCCAGGCGCCCTCTGCAGCCGCGGTCAGCGGCAGGCGGGTAGTCCCTCGACCGCTCGAAGGCCCCGCAGCAAGACGGCTCGCGGCGGACCATCCGCGGCGCAGCAGGCGCCCGCCTGGGCGCTTGGACAGGAGGTAGGACATGCAGGCGTACTATCGGCGCGAAAGCCCCCCCGCCGCACGCACGGCGCGCCGCGAGCTGGCGACCGGGCCGGTAACGCGCGCCGCGCTGCTGGTGCCCGAGGCAGCAGCCGCGGTGGACGCGCTGTTCAGCCCCTGGGAGCTGCAGCTCGAAGCGGCGCTCGAGCGGCTGTCCGCGCTGCAGACGACGTTGGACGCGCAGGCGCGGCGGCTGAGTGGCCTGGAGAGCGAGCTTGCGGACCTACAGCCGATGGCGGGAGTCGCGTAGTGCCCCATCGCTCGGGAGGTAGCGCCGTGGGCGCCACGCGCGGCCTCGACCGCGCCACTACGGCTGGCCCGCACGGCGGAGCGGAGGGGGAAGGGCGGTGGAGACGAAGGGGGGCGCCGCGCAGGCGTCCTTAGGGTCGGCGCTGGAGCGAACGGCAGCGCTGTCGGCCACTGCCGAGCTGGAAGGGCATACGCCGGCGCAGGCGGCGGCGCCCGCGTCCACGGTGGCGGGGCGGCGCCGGACGCGCCGCGGGTGCCGCGTGTCGCCGGCTGCCGTGCGCCGCTGGCTTGTCCCGGGCGTCGGGGCCCTGGCGGTCGCGGCCGGCGTGCTTCTCTATACCGCGTCGCCGCGCGTGGCGGGGCCTGCCCCTGGCGTGCTGGTGCGGGCGGAGGAGCCGACCGTGGTCGGCCTGCAGGGCGACACGCTCATCTGGCGGCCGGGCGCCCGCGAGGCCACGGCGCCCCGGGGCGCGGCGATCGTTGGCGCCGATGACCGCGTGCAGACCGGGCCCGGCGGGCGCGCGAGCGTCGCCTGGCCGCGGGGCGCCGTGGCCACGCTGGAGCCGCAATCGGGGATTCAACTGCTGCCCAGCAGTGCGGACGGCATTGTGCGGGTCCAGGTGCTGGAAGGCCGGCTCTGGCTGGACGGGGGCGGCACCTCAGGTGCGCTCACGGTCGAGGCCCTGACGCCGGACGGAGCGCGTGTCGTCGGGCGTCGCTTCCAGGTGCAGCGCGACAGCACCGGACGCCTCCTGGTGGCTACCACCGACGCACCGGCGACGGTTACCGCGAACGATGGGCGCCAGGAGCTGCCGCCGGGCTCGACCAGCGAGGTGCTCGTGGGGCGCCAGCCCGCGCTGCCCCGGCCGGCCCTCGTCCCGCCGGCCCTGGTTGTCGCGGTCGAGGGAGCAGCCGGCTGGGCCATCGTCGACCCGCTGGGCCGGGCGGTGGGCCAGCCGGCGGAGGGTGGGGGCTGGCTGGACCAGATTCCGGCCGTTCGCGGTCCGCTGCCGCGCGAGCGCGGGACGGCGGCGGTGCTGCCCGACCCGGCAGGCGAGTACCGGTTGCTCCTGTGGGGTAGCGACGCGACGCGCGCGTACCGAGTCGCGGTCTGGCCGACCGATGGCCAGGTGCTGTACAGCGGGCCGGCGCCGAGCGAGGCGCCGGGAGCGGCGCGGCAGGAAGGCGAGATCCCCGCGGGCGCCCAGGTCGTCCTGAACGTCACGGTGCGCGGGCAGACCATCGCCCTGGCCGGCGCGCCGAGCCCCGGGGCGGGGCTGCCCGAGTGGCTGCGGGTGGCGGTGCCGGCCGGGCCGCGCCTGGTGGCCGCGCCGAGCGCCACGGCGCCGGCCGTGCGCCAGGTCATCGTCGGGCGACCGCCGCCGCCACCGAGCGCGGAGCCGGCCGCCGGCGCCACGCCGGCGGCGGCCAGCGAGCAGCCGGATCTGATCGCGGCGGCGGGCGAGCCACCGGCTCTGGCCGCCGCTGCGCCCACCGCCCCCGACGAAACGACCTCGGGCACGGTAGCTGCCGCGCTGGCGGTAGTGCGCGGCGCGGCCACGCCGGCCGCCGACACCGCCGAGGCGGCGGCCGGACCGAGCGAGGCGGCACCCGAGGCCACGGCGACCGCGGGAGCCCCCTCCTTTGGCATCAGCATCCCCGGAGTGCCGCGCGCGCCGGCGGCGTCGCCCACGCCGGCCGCCGCATTGGCGCCTCTTCCAGCCTTTACGCCGGTAATGGCGCCAACCCCGCTCGTGCTCCAGCGTGTCCCGGAGCCAGAACCAACCCTCGGGTCGGTCCGGGCGCCAGCGCTGTCCGGCACCGTGACGGCGAGTCGTGGCGTGGGCATGCCGCCCGCTGTCACCGACCTCTACAACAACCCGCCGCCGTCGAGCGCGGCCCAGAGCCCACCGGCACGCGCGGCGAACGGCGTAGCCAGCGTGCCGCCCGGCGCCTTGCCCCAGAGCGTGCCGCCCGGCGGGCAGGCTACCAGCCTGCCGCCGGGCGGCACGGCCGCCGGTGCGTTAACGAGCGCGACGGCCGCCGGTGCGCTGCCGAACGGGCCGGCCGCTGGTGCGCCGGCTGGTCTTCCTGCGAACCCGGCTGGGGCGAGCGCTGGGGGCGTCGCGGGTACCCCTGCCGAGTACCCCCGACCGGTGGCGGTCGGGGCGGGAAGCGTCCCGCTGGATACGCGCGGCAGCAGCCCCGCAGCGGGCGGCCAGGGGCTGTCCACCGCGAGTGGCAATTCATCTCTGCCGGGGGGCGGCGCCGCGCCCGGCGCCGCGGCCGCGGCGCCGGTACAGGGCGGCAACGCCGCGCCAGCGGCCGCCGACTCGTCGCTCAGCGCCCGGGCTCCGGGGACGACGCTGCTCAGCGGGACGGCGATGCCGGCTGCCGGCGCGCTCCACGCGGCCCCCCCGCTCTCGAGCAGTCGCGGCGCCGCCCCGGTCATCCCGAGCGCCGGCGCGGCTCAGGCGGCTTTACCGAACACCAACCACGCAGCCCCGGCGAGCCGGCCGCGCTAGCCGGGCAGTCCGCGCCCCGCAGCGACCGGGATGAGCGCCGACGCGCACCGTCGTTCTTGTGGGGCAGGACTGGATGCTGGCCGATCGCGCGGCCGCGCGGGATCGGCCGATCGTAGCGCCCGCTGCCGTGGACGGGCGGCTCCCCAGGGGCAGGGCCGCTCCGCCCGCGCCATCGGTTGACGATGACCGAGGCCCGTTTCTATACTCGCCTAGCGTCTATGCTCGCCTGGCGATTCGGTCGGGGCGGCGCGGGCGCCCGTAGCGGAGCGCGCGCCGTCGTGGGGCGTTGTCCCCTCCCCCGGTTCCTCCGTGTGAGCCCTGTCCCGTGGCGTCTGGCCAGGGTCGCTACCCCCCGGCCGGCAAGAGAGGTGGCCGATGATAATCCGTTCAACCTGGCGCACCGCCCAGGTGCTGGGCGCCGTTGCGCTGCTGGTCGCGCTCGCCGGCTGCAGCGGCCGTTCGGGCGCCGCCGCGAGCGGCGGGGGCGGCGCGAACTGCAGCGGGGTCAACCTGGGCAAGACCGGCGCCGACACCATCAAAATCTACTCCAGCTTTCCGATGACCGGCAGCTCGCTGGCCCAGACGCAGACCATCGTCAACGCGATCTGCATGGCCGTGGAGGAGCGGGGCGGCAAGGTCGGCGACTTCACCGTCGTCTTCGAGCCGCTCGACGACGCCACGCCCACCAAGGGCACCTGGGACGCCGGCAAGGAGGCCGAGAACGCCAACCGCGCCGTGAACGATCCCGACGCGGTCGCCTACATCGGCACATTCAATTCCGGCGCGGCCAAAGAGTCCATTCCGGTCCTCAACCGCGCGAACATGATCATGGTCTCGCCCGCCAACACGTACCCGGGCCTCACCAAGCCCGGCAAGGGCGAGCCGAACGAGCCGGACGTGTACTATCCCACCGGCAAGCGCACCTACGCGCGCGTCGTACCGGCGGACGACTTGCAGGGCGCGGTTGCCGCGAAGGAGGCGGCCGCGCTGGGCGCCAAGCGCGTGTACGTACTGGACGACAGCGAGCTGTACGGCCGCGGGCTTGCCACCGTATTCCACCAGGAGGCGAAGCGCCGCGGCCTCGACGTCTCGCCCGCGGACCGACCCGACAGCATCGACCCCAAGGCGGCCGACTATCGCAGTCTGGCGCTGCGCGTGAAGCAGACCAACCCAGACCTCGTGTACTTTGGGGGCATCACGCAGAACAATGCCGGCAAGCTATGGCAGGACCTGCGGGCGGCGCTCGGCAAGGACGTGAAGCTGATGGGGCCCGACGGGATGTTCGAGCAGGCGTTCCTCGACGCCGCGGGCGATGCCGCGATGGACACTTACCTCACCTTCGGCGGCGTGCCGGTCAAGAACTACCAGGGCAAGGCGCAGCAGTGGCTCCAGCGGTACCGTGACAAGTACAAGAGCGATCCCGAGGTGTACGCGGTCTACGGTTACGATGCCGCGAGCGCGGTGCTGGACGCGATCGCCAAGGTGAACAAGAAGGACCGCGCGGCCATCGCCGAGGCCGTGATGAACACGAAGGACCACGACGGCGCGCTCGGCACGTGGTCCTTCGACCGCAACGGCGACACGACTCTCACCAACCTCAGCGTGTCCCAGGTGAAGGGCCCGAAGATCGACCAGGTGCAGTTCGTCACCATGCTGACTGCTGACTAGCGATGCACGACGCCGAGATCCTGGTCCAGGTGCTGATCCTCGGTTTGGCGAACGGCGCCCTGTTCGCGCTTATCGCGCTGGGCTACACGCTGGTCTACGGGATCATCGAGCTGATCAACTTTGCCCACGGCGATGTCTATATGATCGGCACGTTCACCGCGCTCACGGTGGTGCTGGAGGCGGGGGTAACGCGTGGCTCGCCCGCGGAGGTCCTGGCGCTGACACTTGTGGTGGCGCTCGTCATCGCTATCATCGTCTGCGCGCTCCTCAACATGACTATCGAGCGCCTGGCCTACCGGCCCCTACGCAATGCGCCACGGCTGGCGCCGCTGATCTCCGCCATCGGCGTCTCGTTCATCCTAATGAACGTTGGCCTGCACTGGTACGGCGCCTCGCAGGTGCGGTTCCCCGACCTGCTGCCCAGCGTGGACCTGCTGCGCGACGTGCTGGGCCTCCAGACGGCGGTCCACTTCACCACCAAAGACCTCGCGGTGCTGCTGCTCACGGTGCCATTGCTGGTGGGGCTAAACATCTTCGTCTCGAACACGCGCCTGGGCAAGGCCATGCGCGCCACGGCGCAAGACCGCGAGGCAGCGGCGCTCATGGGCATCAACATCAATCAGACGATCGCGTTGACCTTCCTGCTCGGCGGGGCGCTGGCCGGCGCGGCGGGCTTCCTCTCGGGCCTGTACAACAACTCCGCCTGGTTTCAGCAGGGCTTTCGCGGCGGCCTGATGGCCTTCACCGCGGCGGTGCTCGGCGGCATCGGTAACCTGACGGGCGCCGTGCTGGGGGGCGTCATCATCGGGGTCATCTCCGCGCTCAGCGACTTCTACTTCGACCCGCGATGGACGCAGGCGGTGGTTTTCGGTATTCTGATCCTCATCATGGTGTTCCGCCCGTCGGGGCTGCTGGGCGAGCAAGTGCCGGAGAAGGTGTAGCCGCTTGAGCGCCGAGACGGCTGTCCCGCAGCGCCCCCCGCCGACGAGCCGCGCCGGCGCCGCCTCCTGGTGGCGGGCGCGGTCTGGGCAGCAGCGGCGGCTCGTCTGGTTCGGCCTCGCACTGCTGCTGGCCCTCCTTTACCCGTTCATTGACGGGCCGTTACTCGCGCCGCTGTTCGGCGGCAGCACCCTCGGCATCATGATCCCCGTGCTCATCTACACGTTGCTGGCGCTCGGCCTGAACATCGTCGTCGGCTACGCGGGCCTGCTCGACCTGGGCTACGCCGCCTTTTTCGCGATCGGCGCGTACACCGCGGCGTTCCTCACCTCGCCGGCCAGTCCGCTCCCCTTCCGCACGGATTTCTGGGTAGCGCTCGCGGCGAGCTGGGCCGTGGCGTCGCTGTTCGGCATCGTGCTTGGCGCGCCGACGCTGCGGCTGCGCGGCGACTATCTCGCCATCGTCACGCTCGCCTTTGGCGAGATCGTGCCCCGCGTGTTCCTGAATCTGGAGCAATGGACCGGCGGCTCGAAGGGGATGAACCCGATCGGCCGGCCGCACATCCTCGGCTACGAGCTGGGCCACGACCCGGTGACGCTGGGCGCGGTCACGCTGAGCGCGCAGGTGCCGTGGTACTACCTCATCGTCGCCGTGGGCATCGCCAGCATCTGGGCCATCACCCGCCTCTACGACTCGCGGCTCGGCCGTGCCTGGGTGGCGATGCGCGAGGACGAGGTGGCCGCCGCCAGCATGGGCATCAACCTCGTGCAGACGAAGCTGCTGGCATTTGCGATGGGCGCCTCGTTCTCGGGCTTCGCCGGCGCCATCTTCGCGAGCATCTTCCAGTTCATTGACCCGTTCCAGTTCGACTTCAGCATCTCGATCATGGTCCTGGCGATGGTCATCCTCGGCGGCATCGGCAACGTCTGGGGCGTGCTGGTGGGCGGCCTGGTGCTCGGGCTGTTCGACCGCGGCATCTCGGCGCAGCTCAGCACCTGGCTGCGCGGGCTGGGCGCGGCGATCGGCTTCGAGCCGCTGGCGACCATTGATCTGTCGCGCTCGCGGATGCTGCTCTTCGGCCTGGCGCTCGTACTGCTGATGCTGCTGCGGCCGCAGGGGCTCTTCCCGAGCGCCCAGCGGCGCGCGGAGCTGACCGAGAACGAGCCGGAGGCCCCGGGCGAGCTGGCCCTGGATGGTCAGGTGGCCGTCGAACGATGAGCGCAGTCCCGACCCCTGACTCCCGACCGCTGCTCGAGGCGCGGGGCATCACCCGGCGCTTCGGCGGGCTGGTGGCGGTCAACAACGTGGACCTGACGATCCCGGACGGCGCGATCGTCGGGCTGATCGGGCCGAACGGCGCGGGCAAGACCACGCTGTTCAACATCGTGGCCGGCTTCTACACGCCGACGGCCGGCCGCGTCGTCTTCCAGGGCCGCGACATCACGGGGAAGAAGCCGCACGAGGTGACTGCGCTCGGCATCGCGCGCACCTTCCAGAACATCCGGCTGTTTGCCAACATGAGCGCGCTCGACAACGTGCTGGTGGGCATGCACTCGCGGCTGCACGCCACGCCGCTGGGCGCGATCCTGCGCACGCCGGGCGTGGTGCGCGAGGAGCGGGCGGCCCGCGAGCGCGCCCAGGAGCTCCTGCGCTTCGTCGGCCTGCGCGGCCGCGAGGAAGAGTGGGCGCGCAACCTGCCCTACGGCGACCAGCGGCGGCTGGAGATCGCCCGCGCGCTGGCGAGCCAGCCGGAGCTGCTGCTGCTGGACGAGCCGACCGCCGGCATGAACCCGCAGGAGAGCGCCGCGCTCACGCAGTTCATCGACCGCCTGCGCCGCGACGCGGGCGTGAGCATCCTGCTGATCGAGCACGCCATGAAGGTGGTCATGGCCATCTCCGACCACGTGGTCGTGCTCGACCACGGCGAGAAGATTGCCGAGGGGCCGCCGGCGGCCGTGCAGCGCGACCCGAAGGTGATCGAAGCCTATTTAGGGGTCGGGAGCCAGGGGCTGGCCCAGGGACCGGCGGGCGAGCCTGCAGCCTCATCGGGCTCCCAGCTCCCGCCTCCCGACCCCATTGCTGGTCCACGGCCCCCGACCCCTGCCCCCGAGGCGCCGCCTCCGTGTTGAAGCTTGACGACGTTCATACCTATTACGGCCACATCGCCGCGCTGAAGGGCGTGTCGCTCGCGGTCGAGGCGGGCGAGATCGTCGCGCTCATCGGCGCGAACGGCGCTGGCAAGAGCACGACGCTACGCACGATCTCCGGCTTGCAGCGCCCGCGCTCCGGCACGATTACCTTCGAAGGCGCGCGCATTGACGGGCTGCCGCCGCACCAGATCGCCGCGCGGCGCATCGTGCAGGCGCCCGAGGGGCGGCGGCTGTTCAACCGCATGACGGTGGCCGAGAACCTGGAGATGGGCGCCTTCGTGCGGCGCGACCGCGCGCGCCTGAAGGACGACATGGCGCGCGTGTTCGCGCTGTTCCCGCGCCTCAAGGAGCGCGCCACCCAGAAGGCGGGCACGCTCTCGGGTGGCGAGCAGCAGATGCTGGCGATTGGCCGCGCGCTGATGGCCGAGCCGCGGCTGCTGCTGCTGGACGAGCCGTCGATGGGCCTGGCGCCCATCGTGGTCGAGGCGATCTTCGAGACGCTCGTCGAGATCAACCGGCAAGGCGTGACCATCCTGCTCGTCGAGCAGAACGCCCACATGGCGCTCGCCGTCGCCAACCGCGGCTACGTCCTGGAAACGGGCCGCGTCATCCTCGCCGACAGCGCCGCCCGCCTCCGCGCCGACGAGGCGGTACAGCGCGCCTACCTCGGCATCGAATCGTGAGGCTGCCATGGCGGAGGCGCCTGATCGCGCTCCCGCTGCTCGCGGACCTGCTCCTGCTGGGCGGCGCGCTGGCCCTGCGTCCCGCGCTGGCCGTGCCGCCTCCCACCGGCGCCGTGGCGTCGCGGCCGGCCGCGCAGGCGCCGACCCATGTCGTCGTGCTCGTGATCGCCAACGGTGGGAAGTTCGTGGGCGACGACATCGGCGGCGCGCTGGTGACGATCCGCGACGCGCACACCCGGGAGGTGCTGGCCAGCGGCCGCACGCACGGCGGCTCCGGCCTGTCCAACCTGCCGACGATTGACGTGAATCGCCTGCAAGATATTCCGGATGAGGAGGCCGCGCGCTTCGAGGCAACGCTGGCGCTGGATGCGCCGCGCCTGGTCGAGGTGACGGCCTTCGGGCCGCTCGCGGCGCAGGCGGCGGCCGCTCGCGCGACCACTACCGCCTGGCTGCTGCCCGCGACTGCCGATGCCGATTCGAACCGCGTGGTGCTCACGCTGCGCGGCCTCGTCGTGCAGATCGTGGAGCCGCCGACGCACTTCCTGCCGACGACGCCCGCGCCGCTGCCGATCGCGCTGCGGGCCAACGTGACGATGATGTGCGGCTGCCCCATCGGGCCGAGCTTGCCGTGGCGCCCCGACGACTATCAGGTCGAGGCGACCATCCTCGATCCGGCCGGCGGGCGCCACGTCGTGCCGCTCGCGTTCGACGCCGACGCGCCCGATGGCGCCCCGAGCCAGTTCGTCGGCACCTGGACGGCGCCCACGTCGGGCATCTACGAGGTCGTCGTCACGGCCCACCAGCCGATCCACGACAACACCGGCGTCGACCGCGCCACCGTCATCGTGCCGTAGCCGGCGCGGCTAGCTGTGCCAGGGGCCGACGCCGACGATGAGGACGAGGCCGCAGGCGCCCACCACGCCATACTCGAGCGGTGAGAGATAACTACGTCGGGACGGCTACCAAGGGCTGGATCAGAGAATCGTCAGCCCGTATCGGCGGAAGTCGTCGTCAAACGTAAACGCATACCGGATGCGATGCTCGTCCATCAACACGAAGCTCGTCGCATCCGTCAGTGTGAAATCCTTATCCCGGAATCTGGAGATCAAGGCGATCGCAGCCTCTTCGATCGCTGCGGAGACATGGAGCAGGGTTGTCGGGCCGGCCTCTCGGAGCTCGGCGAGAAAGGTGTCGGCTGCGCCATGCCCGGCCCGGTTGAGGATCAGCGCGTGGGCCTCGGCCCGAACAAAGTTGCTGGTGAACAGGCGCCACCGCTCGGCATGTAGCCGGCGGGCAATCGTGGTGGCGGCCGCGTGGTTGGTATCCCGGGAGGACGCGAGCGCAAAGAAGGCCGACGAATCGATGAAGGCGGCGCGCACCAGACCGCGGCCTGAGCGCGGCGGTCTCACCCCGGATCAGTCCGAGGGCTCTTCGAGAGGAGAGCGTCCGCGAGGTACTTGTGTTTGTTAGCCGAGACGTCAGTCGGCCCGTCGGAAGGCTGGGATTCGTCGGCGATGCCAATCAGGTTTAGCAGCCAGTCGTTCGGGCCACTGCCGCGAGCCGCCCGCGGGCGCCGCGGGGGCCTGGTCGGGCGCTGAATGGGCGAGAGAACCGCGATTCGCTTCCCGCGTCGCTCGAGGACGTGAGGTTGGTTAGTCCTGGCGACATCCTCGGCCAGGCGGAGCGTATCTGGCAGCCCGCTAATGTCGATTCGCTTGATCCTTGCTGCCATACTATCCCCCGAGCGGGCCGCGTGGCTGGCCGCGCACGGCCTGCCGCCTGGCCGGAGTATAGCATGCTTCCCCGGAGAGGCGGCGCCTGAGCTGCTTAGCCGTGCCAGGGGCCGACGCCGACGATGAGGACGAGGCCGCAGGCACCCACCACGCCGTACTCGAGGAGCACGCGGCGGCTGAAGCTGCGGTCGAGGACGGCCTCGCTGAGGCCGACGAGCACGTAGAACAGCAGCAGCAGGAACGCGCCGCCGACGATGCCCGCGGTCGTCCAGTAGGTGAGGGCCCAGGCCACCTCGCCGACGATCAGCCCCACGACGCCGCAGTAGATCGCCGTGCGCTCGTCGTCGGCGATGGCGCGGCGCAGCGGCACCGTGGCGAGCAGCGCCGCGACGCCGCCCGCGACGAGCGCAACCACCATACCGGCGTCGCGCGCCTGGTAGAGCAGCCCGAACAGCGCAAACGCGCTCACGAAGACGGCCAGGCTCACCACGAACTCGGCCGCCCGTCGGCTGCCCGCCGCCAGGCGAAGCTCGCGGTGCTGGGCGAACAGGATCACGCCCAGCACCGCCGCGCCCACAACCGCGGGCACGACGCCGTTCTCGACGGGCGCGAGGCGCAGCAGCGCGGCGCCCGCGACGAACCAGGCCACGGGGGGCACCCAGAGCGTCCAGGTGTAGGCGCGGCCCAGCCCCAGGAAGCCGGAATGGCTGCGGCCGAGCAGATAGGTGCCCATGCCGATCATCGCCGCCACGGCGGCCACCATCCCGACGAACAGGGAATCGTCGAGCTGCGGGATCAGCAGGTAGCCCAGCAGCGCGACGACGAGCGTCGCCGTGCCGATCGCTACCGGCTCGATGGAGCCGCCACGCGCTCTGTGCGTTCGCCGTGCCACGCCCGCGTGTCCTCCGCTCCGCGCGCTCCCGGGTCGTGTCGGGGGCCGTCGCTCGCCGGGCGAAACCGCCTGCGTACAAGCGTTCTGTCGCCTGGGGCAGTATAGCCCTGCTGCTGCCCGCCACGGCAAGGCGCGCCAACCGGTGCGCTCGCGCGGCCATGGGGCCGCGCGCTCTGCGGGAAGTTGTCGCTGTGCAGCCAATCCGCTATTCTCTGCGAAGCTATGCCGGCGCGAGGTCCCGCCGGGAGGGGCGAAGCCGGGGGCAGGAGGAGGCGATGGCGGGCAGGCTGCAGGACAAGGTGGCGATCATCACCGGGGCGGGCCACGGCATCGGCCGCGCCTACGCGCGCCGCTTCGCCGAGGAGGGCGCGAAGGTCGTCATCGCCGAGCTGGACGGGCCGGCGGGCGAGCGCGTGGCCGCCGAGATCACGGCCGCGGGCGGCACGGCCTGGGCGCGGCGCACCGACGTGACCGACCTGGAGGGCCTACACGGCCTGGTGAACGAGACGCTCGCCCGCTTCAGGCGCATCGACATCCTCCTCAACAACGCCGCGATCTACGTGACCGAGGAGGTGTGGAAAGGCCCCGCCGAGGAGCTGCCGCTGGAGCAGTGGGACCGCGTGCTGAACGTGAACCTGAAGGGCGTATACCTCTGCTGCCGCGCGGTGATCCCTATCATGAAGGCGCAGCGCTCTGGCAAGATCATCAACGTGGCCTCGGGCACGTTCTTCAACGGCTCGGGCGACATGCCGCACTACACGGCGTCGAAGGGCGGCGTGGTGGCGCTGACGCGCGTGCTGGCGAAGCAGCTCGGCCCATGGGACATCAACGTGAACTGCCTTACGCCCGGCTCGACGATGAGCGAGGAGAACGTGACCGACGAGGTGCGGGCGCGGCGGGCCGGCAGCGCCGGCGCGCGCGCTTTCAAGCGGGTCGAGGTGCCCGAGGACATCACGGGCACGGCGCTGTTCCTGGCGAGCAGCGACAGCGACTTCATGACCGGCCAGCTCCTCGTCGTCGAGGGCGGCGGCATCTTGCACTAGCGCCCGGAGCGGCGGGGCCCAGGAGTGTCCCCCCAGACCTCCTTACCACATTCCTGGAAGGAATCGGCCATGCAGGGCGAGATGGGCGCGACGCTCCACACCGGCGACATGAGCGTAGACGACCTGCTGCAGTACGCGCAGGAGGCCGAGCGGCTCGGCTACGAGGGCTTCTGGCTCACCGAAGAGTCGGGCAAGGAGGCGTTCGCGCTACTGGCGCTCCTCGCCCGCGCGACGGCGCGCATCACCCTCGCCACCGGCATCCTGAACTACTACTCGCGCACGCCCACCCTGCTGGCCATGGGCGCGAGCACCATCTACCGCCTGAGCGGCGGCCGCTTCGCGCTGGGGCTGGGCGCGGGCGGCGTCGGCTTCACCGTGCGCGGCCACGGCCTGGAGTACGAGCGGCCGCTGGCTCGCGCCCGCGAGACGATCGCCATCGTGCGTGGGCTGCTCACCAGCCGCCGCTTCTCCTACGACGGCGAGTGGTTCCACGTCCGCGACTTCCACCTGCGCGAAGGCCCGGTGGATGGTCCGATCCCGATCTACCTGTCGGCGCTGAACCCACGGATGGTCGGCGTGGCGGCGCAGGTGGCCGACGGGTTCATCTCGAACTGGCCGACGGAGGAGTCGGTGGCCGAGCTGCGTGGCATCGTGGCGCGCGAGGCGGCGAAGGTGGGCCGCGATCCCGGCGCGGTGAAGCTGCTGACCCTGATGATGACCTGCCCGGACCCCGACGACGCGGCGGCGGTGGACGCCATGCGGCGCGGCGTGGCGTTCTACTGCGCGTCGAAGCATTACCACCACATCGGCGAGATCTCCGGCTTCGGCGCGGAGGTGCAGCGCGTCTACGAGGTGTGGCAGACGGGCGACTTCGCGGGCGCCAGCCGCCTGGTGAGCGACGCGCTGGTCGAGAAGATGACGCTCACCGGCTCGCGCGCGAAGTGCCGCGCGCAGCTCCGCGGCTTGCTCGACGCGGGCGTGTACCCGATCATCTACCCGATCCCGCGCCGCGACCGCATGGTTGAGGACCACACGGCCGCGATCCGCATCGCGGCCAGCTACCTGGAGTAGGAGATTTCAGACAGAGTGGGAATTGGACGACGTCCAATTCCCACTCTGTCTCCGACCTTTCCTTGGGGGACACGATGCTCGAAGGGGTTGTCCCGTACCCGCCGGAGTTTGCCGCGCGCTACCGCGAGCGCGGCTACTGGGAAGACCGCTCGCTGGCGAGCCACTTCGACGAGGCGTTCGCGCGCCACGCCGATCGCGTCGCCTTCGTGGCGGGTGACGAGCGCGCGAGCTACCGCACGCTGGCCGAGCGCGTGGAGCGCCTGGCGCGGCACCTGCTGGCGCTGGGC
>Ga0070741_10005142_pt1 | contig 29401 bp, 26 predicted proteins | sample Coa_R1_4_FD_66440 | JGI IMG/M metagenome (GOLD analysis project Ga0070741, IMG submission 66440) | Surface soil microbial communities from Centralia Pennsylvania, which are recovering from an underground coalmine fire - Coalmine... | ecosystem: Environmental > Terrestrial > Soil > Unclassified ... | reverse complement strand
CCGATCACGCCGTCCACCGAAGTGATGCAGTTCCTCACCCGCGAGATCTGGAAGTACGGCGGCGCCGTCCTGCAGGCCGAGGACGAGATCGCCGGCGTCGGGGCCGCCCTGGGCGCGTCGTTCGCGGGGAAGAAGTCGATGACCGCCACCTCCGGGCCGGGCATGTCGCTGAAGACCGAGGTGATCGGCCTCGCCAGCATCGCCGAGCTGCCGCTGGTGATCGTCAACGTCCAGCGCGGCGGGCCGTCCACGGGAATGCCGACCAAGTCGGAGCAGTCCGACCTCTTCCAGGCGGTGTACTCCGCGCACGGCGACGTGGTGCGCCCGGTGCTCGCGCCCACCTCCGTCAGCGACACCTTCGACGTCACCGTCGAGGCGTTCAACCTCGCCGAGAAGTACCAGACCCCGGTGATCGTCCTCTCCGACCAGGAGATCGCCCAGCGCAAGGAAGTGATCGACCCGATCGACACCTCCCGCTTCCAGGTGATCGATCGCCTCCGGCCCACCGCGGCGGAGCTGGAAGCCGGGTACGACCGCTTCAAGCTCACCGACAGCGGCATCAGCCCGATCAGCCACCCCGGAATGAAGGGGGGCAACTATCTCGGAGCGGGCATCGAGCACACCGAGCACGGCGAGCCGACCGCGAGCGGCGCGATGCACGCGAGGATGACCGAGAAGCGGTTCCGCAAGTTCGATCCGCTGCGCGAGCGGAAGGATCTCTTCCGCATCGAAGGCGACGCCGACGCGCCGCTGGCGCTGATCGCCTGGGGCTCCATCGCGGGCGTCTGCCGCGAAGCGCTCGCGCTGGCCCGGGCCGAGCGCCTCCGGGTGAAGCTGCTGGTTCCCTATCTCCTCTATCCCATCGCCGAAGGCGTCTACCGGCGCTTCTTCGAGTCCGTGAAGGCGGGGCTGGTGGTGGAGCAGTCGCACCAGGGACATCTCTACCGGATCCTCCGCACGCAGCTCGATCTGCCGAAGGGCCTCCGTCCCTTCTGCCGCACGGGCGCGAATCCGTTCCGCCCCAGCGAAGTGGTCGACACCCTGCGCGACGCGGTGCTCGAGATGCAGCGCCGCGTCGAAGACACCCAGCAACCCCAGGAGTGATGAGGATGACCTCCCTTCCCACGTTCACCGCCAAGGACTTCAAGAGCGACTTGAAGCCCATCTGGTGCCCCGGCTGCGGCGACTTCGGGGTGCTGCAGGCGATGTATCGCGCGCTGGCGGCGATCGGCCGGCCGTCGCACGAGATCGCCTTCATCTCCGGGATCGGATGCTCTTCCCGAATCCCCGGCTACACCACGGCGTACGGGTTCAACAGCGTGCACGGACGGGCGCTGCCCATCGCGCAGGGGATCAAGCTGGCCCGTCCCGATCTCCTGGTCCTGGCGGCGGGCGGCGACGGCGACGGCTTCTCCATCGGCGGCGGCCACGTGCCGCATGCGATCCGGCGCAACGCGGACCTCACGTACATCGTGATGGACAACCAGATCTACGGCCTGACCAAGGGGCAGCTCTCGCCGACGAGCGCCAAGGGGCGCAAGACGGTGACCTCGTCGTACGGCAGCCTGGAGAGCGCGGTGAACCCGCTCCTGTACGTGCTGGCGTACGGAGCGCCCTTCGTCGCCCAGGGAACGCCGGCGGACATGGCGGGGCTCGCCGCGATCATCGAGGAGGCGATCCGCTATCCGGGGTTCGCGTTCGTGAACGTGCAGTCGCCCTGCGTCACCTACGGCGAGGAAGAGCAGCAGGTGAAGGCGCAGAAGGCGAACATGAAGTCGCTCGCGAGCCTGAAGCACGATCCCACGAACCTGCTCGCAGCCCTCGATCTGGCGCGGGCCTACGGCACCGAGCTGTACACGGGCGTGTTCTACAAGAACCCCCAGCCCCCCTCCACCATGGATGGGCTGGTGCGCGAGCGGCAGAACCAGCTCGCGCTGAATGCGCTGCCGCGCGAGAAGATCCTCGACCTGTTCGTGCAGAAGTGACGGAGGCGGGCGTGACCATCAAAGGCATCGACTTCGCAAGTCTCTCGCTGAAGGACGCGCTCGATCTCGCGGTCCTGATCGAGGAGGAGGCGAAGGAGCGGTACGAGGAGTTCGCCGACCAGATGAAGTCGCACCGCACGCCGGAGGCGGCGCGGTTCTTCCTCTTCATGGCGGGCAACGAAGAGAAGCACCGGGTCCAGCTGGCGGCGCAGCGGCGCGAGCTCTTCAGCGACGCGGCTCCCCGGGTCACCCGGCAGATGATCTTTGACGTCGAGGCGCCGGAGTACGACGAGGCGCGGGCCTTCATGACCGCGCGCGAGGCCCTGCAGGCGGCATTCCGCGCGGAGAAGAAGGCGTATGCGTTCTTCAACGAGGCATTGCCGCGCGTGCGCGAGCCCGGGGTGAAGGCGCTCTTCGAGGAGCTGCGCGCGGAGGAGATCGAGCACCAGCGGCTGGTGCTCGCGGAGCTGGAGAAGACGCCGCCGGACTCCGCGCTGAAGGCGGACGACTTCGCCGACGAGCCCGTCGCGCAGTGAGGTCTCGCAAGAGGTCCGGCTGAATCGGCTTGGCGGAAGCCGGCGCGGGTGGTACGTGCCGCGCCATGACGTTCGCCGAGCTGGGCCTTTCGAGAAAGACCCTCGCGGAGCTGGAGAGGGCGGGCTTCGAGGCGCCGACGCCCATCCAGGCGCAGGCCATCCCTCCCGCGCTGCAGGGCAAGGACGTGATCGGCTCGGCGGCGACCGGCACCGGGAAGACGCTGGCGTTCGTGCTTCCCATCCTCGAGCGGCTGGAAGGGAAGCACGGGACTCGCGCGCTGGTGCTGGCGCCGACCCGCGAGCTCGCGGTGCAGATCCACGAGCAGCTGGAGCGCTTCCGCCACGGGCACCACCTGCGCAGCGCGGTGGTGATCGGCGGCGTGGGGATGACGCCGCAAACGCACGCGTTCGAGAAGGGCGTGGAGATCGTGGTGGCCACGCCCGGGCGGCTCAACGATCACCTCGACTCCGGGAGCGCGCGCCTCAACCAGATCGAGATCCTGGTGCTCGACGAGGCCGACCGGATGCTGGACATGGGATTCCTTCCCCAGCTCCGGCGCATCCTCAAGCACGTCCCCAAGGTGCGCCAGTCGCTGCTCTTCTCGGCGACGATGGCTGGCGAAGTGGCGGACTTCGCGCGCGAGAACCTGCGCGACCCCGTGCGGGTGGAGGTGGCGCGGAGCGGGGCGACGTCGGAGCGCGCCCTGCAGCAGGTCTTCCTGGTGGGACAGGAGGAGAAGACCGCGCTGCTCCTCGCCCTGCTCGAGCAGGACGATCTCTCGACGCTGGTCTTCACCCGCACCAAGCGGCGCGCGGACCGCGTGGCCAAGGCGCTGCTCCGGGCCGGGCACAAGGTCGCCGTCATCCATGCGGACCGCTCCCAGGGACAGCGGCGCGCAGCGCTGGAAGGATTCCGCGCCGGCGAGCACCGGGTGCTGGTCGCGACCGACATCGCCGCCCGCGGCATCGACGTGGCGGAGATCGGCCACGTGGTGAACTTCGACCTGCCGCACGTGCCGGAGGACTACGTGCACCGCATCGGCCGCACCGCGCGCGCGGAGGCCAGCGGCCGCGCCTCGAGCTTCGCCTCCCCCGAAGAGCACGAGCTTCTGCGCGGGATCGAGCGGTTCACGCGCAAGTCCGTCGAGCGCGCCGCCGTCCCTCGGGAGCACGACGCCTTCCGCAGCGAAGTGAAGCGCGTCGCAGAGCTTCCGCCGCCGGGCCGCCACCCGCACCAGCAGCACCGCCGCCAGCCCTCCCGGCACGGCCAGTCTCAAGGACATGCCGGCCGCCACCACTCCGCGCCGTCGCCGCAGGCCAAAGAGCAGCAGCCCGGCACAAAGGTGGGCAGCTGGCGACCGCGCCGCCGCCGGTAAATCGGGGACACAATACACGTTTCTTTTTTTGCGCCACCGCAGCGGCGCAAGAAATTCAACCTGTATCGTGTCCCCGGTTTCGGCGGATCAGGGGTGGGCGATGGCGGCCAGGGCGGGGTGAGGCGCGCGGCGGCCGATGCGAAGGACGGTCACTGCGGCGATCAGGCAGATGGCGCCGGCGGCCACCCAGGCCGGGGTGTACGTGGTCATCGTGGAGCGGATCACGCCCGCGCCGAGGGCGCCGAGGCCGGCGCCGATCTGGTGCGAGGCGACGATCCAGCCGAAGGCGATGGGGGCGTCGCGGACGCCGATCGCCTCCGTGGTCAGGCGCACGGTCGGAGGCACGGTGGCGATCCAGTCGAGGCCGTAGAACACGGCGAAGACGGGGAGGCCGAAGACGTGGGCGTCGAAGGCCTGCGGGAGCCAGAGGAGGGCGAGGCCGCGCAGGCCGTAGTACCAGAAGAGGAGCTTGCGCGAGTCGTACCGGTCGGAGAGCCAGCCGCTCCCGGTGGTGCCGATGAGATCGAAGATGCCCATCACCGCCAGAAGGCCCGCGGCGCGGACCTCGGGGATGCCGTGGTCCATGCAGGCCGGCACGAGGTGGGTCCCGACCAGACCGTTCGTGGTCGCGCCGCAGACGAAAAACGTGCCCGCGAGCAGCCAGAAGTCAGGCTTGCGCGAGCTCTCGCGGAGCACGCGGATGGCGTTCGCGAGCGGGTTCTGCCGCGAGCGTTCGGGAACCGGCGTCTGTGGCGATGCGCCATAGGGAAGCACGCCCACGTCCTCGGGGCGATCGCGGACCAGCAGGGCGACGAGCGGCAGGAGCAGCGCGATCACCGCGGCCACCAGCAGCGTCACCGCCCGCCAGCCGGAGTGCTCGACCACGTGCGCTTCGAGGGGAAGGAAGATCATCTGCCCCGTCGCGGTGCTGGCGGTGAGCACGCCCATCACGGCGCCGCGGCGGCTGAAGAACCAGCGGTTCACCACCGTGGCGCCGAGCACCATCGCGGTGGTGCCGGTGCCCAGCCCGACCAGGATTCCCCAGCAGAGGACGAGCTGCCAGCTGGAGCGCATCTGCGAGGTGAGCGCGACGCCCGCGCAGATCAGCGCGAGCGAGACGAGCACGGTCCGGCGGATCCCGAAGCGCTCCATCAGCGCCGCCGCGAACGGGCCGACCAGGCCGTAGAGGACCAGGTTGACCGACACCGCGGAGGAGAGCAGGGCACGGCTCCACCCGAACTCGCGCTCCAGCGGAACGATCAGGATCGAGGGCGTGGCCCGCACCGCCGCCGCGCAGAGCAGCACGACGAAGACGGCGCCGGCGACGACGAAGGCGGGATGGAGTTTCCGGATCATGAAGCGAGCGCCTCCCGCGCGGCGAATCGCGCGCGATATGCCGACGGAGTCACGTGCAGCGTGCGCAAGAAAGCGCGGCGCAGCACCTCGGCGCTGCCGAATCCGCAGCGGGCCGCGACCTCCGCAAGGCCGGCGGCCGACTGCTGCAGCGCGTGCCTCGCCGCCTCGAGACGGAGCTGCTCGACGGCCTCGCCGGGGGAGACTCCCAGCTCCTTTCGGAAGATCCGCGTCAGGTGCCGCGGGCTGCGGCCGGCGCGGCGGGCGAGGGCGGCGACGGAGAGATCGGTCGCCGGGTGCTCGGCAGCCCAGGCGACCAGCGCGCGGAGCGAGGGCGTCTCCGCCGCCTGCAGCCGCAGCGGGGCGCTGTACTGGCTCTGGTCGCCGGGGCGGCGCAGGTACATCACCATCGCGCGCGCCACCGCCAGCGCCACGTCCGCGCCGAGGTCTTCCTCGATCAGGGCGAGCGCGAGGTCCATCCCCGCGGTCACGCCGGCGGAGGTGTAGATGCCGCCGTCGCGCACCCAGATGCGATCCTCCTCGACGCGGACGCGCGGATAGCGCTGCGCCAGCTCAGCGGCGCGCGACCAGTGCGTCGTCGCCGAGAGCCCGTCCAGCAGCCCCGCTTCGGCGAGGAGGAAGGCCCCGGTGCAGACGGAGCCGAGGCGGCGGACGCGCCGGGAGATCCGGCGGAGCCAGGCGAGCACTGCCCGGTCGCCGGTGACCGCGTCGATGCCGACGCCGCCGACCACCAGCAGCGTGTCGACGGGCCCGCGCAGCGCGCGAAAGGTGGTGTCCGGAAGGAAGCGGAATCCGGAAGAGGCCGCGAGGGGACCGATCTCCGTCCCGACCACGGCGAGCGAATAGCCCGGGTGAGGCCGCCCTTCGTCGCGCAACAGCCGCGTCGCGCGAGCGAACATCTCCAGCGGCCCGGAGAGATCGAGCGCCTGCACTCCGGGATAGGCGAACAGCGCGATGCGCAACGGACGGGTTTCCATGCCGGCGATCCTGCCCCGCGGGCCGTCTGTCCGCAAGGACATCGATCCCACGATTTCGGACATCGCCCGGTCAGCCCTTGAGCGCTCCCGACATTCCCGCCACGTAGTGCTCGACGAAGAAGAAGTAGAGCACCGCCACCGGCAGGCTGCCGAGGAGCGCGCCCGCCATCAGCGGGCCCCACTGGTAGATGTCGCCCCGGACCAGCTCCGTCGCGAGGCCCACCGGGACCGTCTTGTTCCCCGGCGCGGACATGAATACGAGCGCGTAGAGATACTCGTTCCAGGAGAGCGTGAAGGAGAAGATGAAGGCGGAGATCAGCCCCGGCGCGCTGAGCGGCAGGATGATCTGGAAGAGGATCCGCAGGCGGCTGGCGCCGTCGACCATCGCCGCCTCTTCCAGCTCCATCGGGATGCTCTTGAGGTAACCGACGAGCAGCCAGGTGGAGAAGGGGACGAGGAAGGTGGAATACACCGGCACGAGCGCCCACAGGTGATCGAACCAACCGAGCTTGAGCATCACTTCCGCGAGCGGGATGAAGAGGATGGCCGGCGGAATCAGGTACGCCAGGTAGATCCCCAGGCTCACGCCTTCGGCGCCGCGGAAGCGCAACCGCGCGAGCGCGAACGCGGCGAGGAAGCTGACCGAGACGCTCAGCGCCGTGGCGGCGGAAGCGACGGCCATCGTGTTCCAGAACCAGCGCGGGTAGCTCGTGGAGAAGAGCAGGTACTGCAGATGCGCGAGGGTCGGGCGCGAGACCCAGAACGGATTGGCGGTGACGCTGATCAGCTCCTCGTTCGGTTTGATGGAGGTGAGGACCATCCAGTAGAAGGGAAAGAGCAGGAAGAGCGCGAACGCGCCGAGCGGCAGCCACAGCGTCCAGATGCGCTTCAAGGCTGCCGCCGGAGCGCGTCGAGCGCCGCCCAGGCGAGCACGGCGAGGAACGGGAGGGTGAAGCCGGCGATGGCGGCGCCTTCGCCCATCGCGCCGCCGGCGATCGCGCGCTGGTACGCCAGCGTGACGAAGAGGTGGGTCGCGTTGGCCGGTCCGCCGCGGGTGATGGTCCAGACGAGCTGGAAGTCGGTGAAGGTGAAGATGGCGGAGAAGATGGTGAGGATGGTGGTGAGCGGCAGCAGCAGCACCCAGGTGATCTGCCAGAAGATCTGTCCTGCGCTGGCCCCGTCGATCTGGGCCGCCTCGTGCAGCTCTTTCGGAATCGCCTGCAGCCCGGCCAGGTACCCCACGGTGAAGAAGGGGATCCCCCGCCAGACGTTCGCCACCATCAGCGAGCCGCGCGCCAGCCAAGGGGTGCCGAGGAAGTCGAGGTTGTGATGCAGGAGCCCGGCCTTCACCAGCGCCCAGCTGATGAAGCTGAACTGCGGGTCGAAGATCCACCACCAGGCAAAGGCGGAGAGCACCGTGGGAACGACGTACGGCAGGAGCAGGACCGAGCGCCAGAAGCGATAGCCCGCGAACCGCTGGTTGAGGAGCAGCGCCAGCGCGAGCCCGAGCGCGAGCTTGAAGACGAGCGTGACGAGCGTGTACAGGCCGGTGTTGAGCGCGGTGAGGCGCAGGACGGGATCGGTGATCAGGTAGCGGTAGTTCTCCAGGCCGATGAACGATCCCGGATCGCCGATGGTGGCGTCCTTGAAGCCGAGCAGGACTCCGAGCGTGAGCGGGAACGCCAGCAGGCCGCCGACCAGCACCGCGGCCGGCAGGAGCAGCAGCGTCGCCAGCACCGGCGTGCGATCGAGGACCGGCGACAGCCGCGCCATCAGCCGCGATAGATGCGCCGCAGCCGGTTCTCGGCGCGCGCAGCCGCATCCTTCGCGCTCATCCCGTTGACGGTCGCGTCGGCGAACATGTCGAGCACGATGAACTCCGCCAGCGCCGCGGCCGCCTGCTGTCCCGGAGCGCCGGCGTAGCCGTTGTGCAGCATGCGGGCGATCCCGTCCCGGAATGGCGTCGCCTTCGGGTCCTTCGTCCAGACCGGGAGCTCCTGGTACTTCTTCAGGGCTGGCGTCACGTATCCGTTCATCGCGTCCACCCAGGGGCCCGCCTGGTCCGCGGAGAGCATGAAGCGGATGTACTCCTTCGCCGCGTTGGGGAAGCGGCAATGCTTGAAGATGAAGGCCTGGGTGAAGTTCGCCAGCTCGGTGGGGCGCCCGACGGGCCCGATGGGGAACGGCGAGTGGTTGATGTCTTCCGCGATCCGGGGAAAGTCCTTCTTCGCCGAGTAATAGATGCTGATCCCGTTGTTGGTGACGGAGACCTCGCCGGCGAGAAACGCGCGATTGTTGTTGGGGTCGAGCCACGATCCGACGCCCGGGGCCATCTGCGGGTACAGCTCCTTCGCATACTCCAGGGCGTCGAGCGCCGGCTTCTGCGCGATGGCGATGGTCTTGTTGTCCTTCTCCACCGCCTTGCCGCCGAAGGTCCAGAGCAGCCAGTGCGTCCAGTTGTTCCCGTCGCCGACGGCGTGGCCGAGCGCAAAGCCCACGGGATGCTCTTTGGCCTTGAGCGCCTTGGCGAGCTTCAGCAGGGCGGCCGGGTCCTTGGGAAACTGATCGAACCCCGCCTCCTTCACCCAGCTCGTCCGGTACGTCAGGCACTCGACGGTGCCGCCCACGGGCACGGCGATCCAGTGCTTCATGCGCTCGCTGTATCCGTAGGTGCGCGCGACGTCGTACCAGCCGCCGAGCTGCTTCCCCAGGCCCTCGGCGACGTCGCTGACGTCGACGAGCTTCTGCGGATAGATGTGCGGGTCGTCGTACCACCCCATGATGATGTCGGGGCCGGTCCCGAGGTTGGCCGCGAGCGCCGCCTTCGGCCGCACGTCTTCCCAGGTGATGTATTCGACTGCGACCGGGACGGAGGTCGCCTCGGTGAACTTCTTCGTGTTCGCGTTCCACAGCTCCTCGTCCGACTTGACGAAGCCGGACCAGCGGAGCAGCCGCAGCGACGCGTCCTTCTCCGGCTTGAACACCGGCTCGGATCGTCCCGCCTGCGCGAGAGCGGTTCCCGCCGCCATTCCCAGTCCCCACCCGAGCACGGTACGCCGCCGGATCTTGCGCATGGCTCCTCCCGCGAGAGTGCGCATCATCGCGCTTTCCGATCGACTTTGCGAAGCGGGTCAGTTCCAGGGAAGGCGGGAGCGGCGATCCCAGTACTCCGCGGGCACTTGCCGGAGGCCGGCCAGCGTCATCAGATTTTCCGGCGACAGCGAGAGATCGGCCGCGCGCAGGTTCGAGTCGACCTGCTCCGGGGTGGCGGCGCCGAGGAGGATCACGTCTGCCCACGGTTGCTGGACGACGGCCGCGAGCGCCACCGCGTCCTCGGTCGCGTGCAGCCTCTCCGCGACCTCCGCCAGCGGCCCCCGCGCAGCTTCCCTGGAGGTGAGCAGGCCGTTCGCCAGCGGTTCCTTCACCAGGACCGTGAAGCCTGCCTGGTGCGCCTCCCGCAACGCCGGACCCGCGCTCGGCTCGAGCAGGTTCCAGGTGGCCTGCACAGCGGAGAAGAGGGGCAGGCCGTCGAAGCGGATGTCCATGGCGCGCCGGATGGTCTGCGCTTGCGCGGCGCCGGTCGCCGTCACGCCGAGAAACAGGCCTCCTTCGCGCAGGCGGCGCAGGGCGGCGAGGACCTGCTCGTTCTCGAGCACCCGCGTCTCCGCCGTCGCCGAGTGGATCTGGTAGAGGCGCAGGTACGGCCCGAGGATGGCGGTCGATTCCGTGGCCTGCGCCTGCAGCATCGCCACGCTGTGATCCTTCACTTCCTGGACGCGGCCGTCGACCTCCCATTCGCCGGTATAGCGGTATCCCCACTTCGACCCGACCACGATCTCCGCATCGCGGATCCCGCGGCTGTCGATCCAGGCGCGAAGGAACTGCTCCGCGCGCCCGTACGATCGCGCCGCGTCGAAGTAGCGGATCCCGGCGGCGAACGCGCGATCGAGCACGCGGTGCGCATGCGCTTCCACCGCCTCGAGGGAGCGCCCCGGCGGAAGATCCTCGCCGTGGCCGCGGGTGATGTACGCCGGCCGTCCCAGCGCGGCCATCCCCAGGCCGAAGCGGGTGAGGGCAGGCCCGGTGCGCGCCAGCGCGCGGGTCTCCATCGGTCAGACGTGTGGCGCGGACGGCGCCGAGTAGTGCCGCGACGTGGACTCGCCCGGAAGGAAGCTGAGCCCGTCGATCATCAGGTCGTCCGGATAGCAATACGCCCAGTCTTCTCCCGGCTCGAACGACTTGATGGTGGGGTGCTTGGTCCGGTGCGCGTGCTTCGTCGCGTGCTTGTTCGGCGACGAGTCGCAGCACCCGACGTGGCCGCAGCTCATGCACAGCCGGAGGTGGACCCACTCGCCCCCGGCCTCGAGGCATTCCTTGCAACCGTGGCCGCTCGGGTGCACGGGCTCGCGGCCGTCGGGATCGAGCTTCTCGAGATGAGCGCAGATGTCTTCGGCCATCGGGGTCTCCTTTACTCGTCGGCGCCTCGGCGGGCCCAGGGGACCGCCCGCAATCTCTCGTACGGGATGGGAGCGCCGGTCGTCTCGCTGATGCCGTAGGTTCCGGCGGCGAGCTTCGCCAGCGCGCGGTCGATCTCGCCGAGGAGCGCGCGCTCGCGTTCGGCGACGCCGGTCTGGTGCGTCCACTCCGTCGCGCGCTGTGCCGTCTCCTCGATCTCGCTGCGCGCGTCCTCCAGCGAGGGCATCTTCGCCGACGACTCGAGCACCCGGAGGACGCGCTTGCGCTCGTCCTCGAGCCCGCGGCGGAGCGTCTCCAGCTGCGACTTGCTGAGCGTGGATCGGGTGGGCATGTCGGCTCCTCAGGCGCAGCCTAGGATATGCGCGCCTGCCTGTCAGCGCACCGGCAACCGCAACGTCCGCCGCTCCATCGCCTTCGACCGCCTGCAGCCTCGCCTCCTCGAACGTCCGGATCGCGTCCGATCTGCCGGGGGACCTCACGCGGCGGCGCGCGGGCGCCGCGGGACCCCGAACCAGGAGACTGCCGCGCCCGCGGCGCAGGCTGCCGCCGCCGCAAGCAGCGATCGGCGCACCGATTCCAGGAAAGGGTCGCCCGTCACCGCGATCGAGACCCCGCCGATGCCGGGCAGGATGGCCACTCCGAGCAGCCCCGCCAGGCGCGCGACGGCGTTGTTCACGGCGGCGCCGACGCCGGTCTTGGCATCGTCCACTCCGTTGAGCACCGCCGCCGTCAGCGGCGCGACGGCGAGCCCGAGCCCCACGCCGAGCACGCACATCCCGGCCAGGAGCGCGGCGAAGCCATCCGCCGACAGGCCGGCGCGCGCGGTCAGCACCAACCCCACCCCCGAACAGATCGAGCCCGCCGCCATCGGCCAGCGATAGCCGATGCGGCGCGCCAGCCGTCCGGCGAGCGGCGAGAGCACGAGGAGGATCGCCGCCACCGGCAAGAGCACGAGGCTCGAGCCGAAGGCGCTGTAGCCGAGCCCGTGCTGGAGCGCGAGGACGATGAGGAACATCGCGCCGGAGAGAGCGAAATAAAGCGCGAGCGTCACGAGGTTCGCCGCCGTGAACTGGCGGCCTTCGAAGAGGCCGAGGGGGAGCATCGGCGCGCGTGCGCGCCGCTCGCGGACGAGGAACGCGGCCAGCGCGGCGAGGGCGATGGCGCCGCACGCCCCGGAGCCCCAACCCCAGCCGTGCGCGAGGCCGTCGATCAGCGCATAGGCCATCGCTCCGAGGGAGACGGCCGCGAGGACCGCGCCGGCGACGTCCACCCCGCCCGCGCGCGCCTCGCGATCGCGCGGCAAGCAGCGGTGTCCGATGGCGACGGCGGCGGCGGCGAGCGGCAGGTTGAGGAAGAAGACGGCCCGCCAGGAGAGCGTCTCGATCAGCCAGCCGCCGAGCAGCGGTCCGGCTGCGCTGGTGATCCCCGAGAACCCGGCCCAGGCGCCGACCGCGGAGTCCTGATCCTGCGCCCGCATGCTGTCCTTCACCAGCGCGAGGCTGTTCGGCACGAGCAGCGCGGCGGCCGCGCCCTGGAGCGCCCGCGAGAAGCAGAGGACGCCGATCGAGGAGGCGACCCCGCAGAGGCCGGAAGTGACGGCGAACGCGATCACTCCGGCGAGGAACGATCGCTTCCGGCCGAGGACGTCGCCGAGCGATCCGCCGAGGAGGACGAAGGCGGAGAGCGAGAGCAGATAGGCGTCGACCACCCACTGCAGGCCCGCCGTCGAGGCGCCGAGCTCGCGGCCGAGGGTGGGCAACGCGACGTTGACCACCGTGCTGTCCAGGAATGCCAGCCCGGAAGCGAGCACGGTGGCGCCGAGGATTCCGCGCCCCGCGCGCGAACGAAGCGCCACTCCGCCGTGGTTCGCCATGCGCTTGCCGCCTCGTGCGTTCAGCTTACGCTTCGCGCCCGCCGCGCGACTTGGCTGTTGGCGCCGCGGGTGTTAGTTGGTCACCTTTCCGCGCCCCGAACATCTGGGGAGTTACGTGATGGAAACCGCTCCGCGCGCTTCGCCCGCTCCGCCCGCTCCGATCGATAAATGGCCCCCGCTGCCGCTCAAAACCTGGGAGGACACCTATGCCACGTTGCACATGTGGACCCAGATCGTCGGCAAGACGCGGCTGGCGCTCGCCCCTTCCATGAACCACTGGTGGCAGGTGCCGCTCTACGTCAGCACCTGCGGCCTGACGACCTCTCCCATCCCTTCCGGAACGCGCACGTTCGAAGTGGAGTTCGACTTCCTCGCGCATCTGCTCCGGGTGCGGACGAGCGACGGGGCCGAGCGGACCCTCGCCCTGCGCCCGCGATCGGTCGCGGACTTCTACGGCGAGTACCGCGAAGCTCTCCGGTCGCTGGACCTGGAGGTGCGGATGCGGCCGGTCCCGGTGGAGGTGGTGGTTGCGGTGCCGTTCGCGGAAGATCGCGATCACGCCTCCTACGACGCCGGCGCTGCCCAGCGCTGTTTCCGCGCCCTGGTCCAGATCGATCGGGTGATGAAGGAGTTTCGCGGACGGTTCCAGGGCAAGTGCAGCCCGGTCCACTTCTTCTGGGGCAGCTTCGATCTCGCCTGCACGCGCTTCTCCGGCCGCAGAGCTCCAATTCACCCGGGCGGCGCGCCGAACTGTCCCGATTACGTCATGCACGAGGCGTACTCGCACGAGTGCGCCAGCGCGGGATGGTGGCCCGGCGGTGGCGGGATGAGCGAGGCGGCCTTCTACGCCTACGCGTATCCGGAGCCGAAAGCGCTCGGCGACGCGGCGATCCTGCCGCGCGGCGCGTACTACCACCGCGATCTGCGCGAGTTCATCCTGCCGTACGAAGCGGTGCGGACGGCGGCGAACCCCGACGAGGCGCTGCTCTCGTTCCTGCAGAGCACTTATGACGCCTCCGCGAATCTTGCCGGCTGGGATCGGAACGCGCTGGAGCGGCGGAAGGAATCCAGGGAGGCGTGATGGGCGCGACCCAGGAGCTGAAGGGGCCCGATCTCGGCGCCGGCATCGACGTTTCGCAGCTGCGCGAGGCCGAGCCGTTGCTCGGCCATGGAGGCGGCGAGCCGATCGTGCTCATCAGGACCGGCGGCGAGATCTGCGCCGTCGGAGCGACCTGCACGCATTACGGAGGGCCGCTCGCGGAGGGGATCGTCGAGCGTGGAACCATCCGCTGCCCCTGGCACCACGCCCGGTTCGATCTGCGGACCGGCGCGCCGGAGCGCCCCGGACGAGACCCGATTCCCTGCTACCGCGTCGAGCAGCAGGGGGGCCGTGTCCGGGTCGGTGCGCGGATCCCGCCCGCGCCGCCAAAGGCCGCCGAAGGTCCACAGAGCGCGGTGATCATCGGAGGCGGCGCGGCGGGAAATGCGTGCGCCGAGGAGTTGCGCCGGCAGGGCTACGGCGGCGCGATCACGATGCTCGCGGGCGAGGGCACGCTGCCGGTCGATCGCGCGAACCTGAGCAAGGACTATCTCGCCGGGACCGCCCCGGAGGACTGGATTCCGCTGCGCGGCAGCGACTGGTACGCGGAGCGCTCCATCGACGTCCGCGTCGGCGTCGAGGTGGCTGCCCTGGACGTTTCCCGCCGGGAGGCGCGGCTTTCGACCGGGGAGACGCTGCGCTACGGCGCGCTCCTGCTGGCCACAGGCTCGGAGCCGATCCGGCTGGGCATCCCGGGAGCGGAGCGAGCTCTCCTCCTGCGCACGTTCGCGGACAGCAAGAAGATCGTCGCGCGCGCCCAGGCGGGACGGAGGGCCGTGATCATCGGAGCGAGCTTCATCGGCCTGGAGGCCGCGGCTTCCTTGCGCGCCCGGAACGTCGAGGTGGCGGTGGTCGCGCCCGAGTCACGTCCTCTCGAGCGGGTGCTCGGAGCGGAGCTGGGCGATTTCGTGCGCGCATTGCACGAGGAGCACGGCGTGCGCTTCCATCTGGGGCGCACGCCGGCCCGGATCGACGAGGCGTCGGTCGCCCTGGACGACGGTTCCACGCTCCCGGCGGACCTGGTGGTGATGGGAGTCGGGGTGCGGCCCCGCCTGGGCCTCGCCGAGAAGGCAGGGCTGCGGCTCGACCGCGGCGTCGTCGTCGATGCGACCCTGCGGACCAGCGCGGACGGCGTCTGGGCGGCCGGCGACATCGCACGCTTCCCCGATGCTCGCAGCGGCCGGGAGATCCGTGTCGAGCACTGGGTGGTGGCGGAGCGGCAGGGGCAGCACGTGGCGCGCGCGATGCTGGGAGCGCGCGACGCCTATCGGGCGGTGCCGTTCTTCTGGAGCCAGCACTACGACGTTCCGATCAACTACGTCGGGCACGCGGAGAGCTGGGACTCGATCACGGTCGCGGGCAGCGTCGCGGAGAAAAATTGCCTGGTGGCGTACCGGCAGGCGGGACGCGTCCAGGCGGTCGCTTCGATCTACCGCGATCGCGAGAGCCTGCAGATCGAGGCGGCGCTGGAGCGCGGCGACGCAGCGGCGGTCGAAGCGCAGCTGCGCTCATGAAACTGCACAGTGTTTCTGCGACGCATCGGTAGGGTTACGGATTGTCCGCCTGGGCGCTGCGCGCAAGAACAACCGGCGCGAGGAACCCATGGAACCTTGCAATCTGATCCTGATCGACGATCACGTGGTCTTCCGCGAGAGCCTGAAGATGCTCCTTCGGCCGCATCCCGAGTTCCGCGTCGCGGGTGAAGCGTCGGGCGTCGCGGATGCCTGCGCGATCGCGGCGTCGACGCACGCGGACGTCGTGCTGCTGGACATCAAGCTGCAGGACGGCGAAGGCGTGACGGTCCTCCGCGACCTGCTCCGCCAGGATCCCGGCTACCGGGTCCTGATGCTGACGATGGTCGACGACCCCGCGCGCGCCGCAGAGGCCTTTCATGCCGGAGCCCTCGGCTACGCGACGAAGGACGAGCCGTTCGAGAGCCTCGCCAAGGCGATCCGCGCGGTGCGCGACGGGCAACGCTACCTCTCCCCGACGGTCTCGAGCGCCGAGGTGGAGGAGTGGCGAAAGCGCGCGCCGTCGGGGGACGTGCTCGCCGTTCTCACCCGGCGCGAGCGGGACGTCTTCGATCTCGTCGTCCTCGGCTGGACGAGCGGGGAGATCGGGGCGCGGCTCGACATCAGCCCCCGGACGGTCGAGACCCACCGGGCGCGGATCCTCCAGAAGCTGCATGCCCGGTCGGTGCTCGACCTCGTCCGCATTGCCGCGCAGCACGGGCTGCTGCCGGACGAGCGGAACTGAAGCGGGCGCGCGTCGGATCGGTTGTCGACGGTCCGGGCACGTACCCATTGTCCCGCTTCGTTCGCGCTCGTATGTATCGGGCGTGGGCGAATTCCGGAAGCTGGTCCTGGAAGTGGTTGGCAAGTGCGACCACGACGCCATGCGGGCCTTGGTGTGGCGCGCCGCCGGTGTGGACGCGCGCGAAGTGCGGATCGAATTCCAGACCGCCGCGGACGTCGACGGGCGGGCGCTCCGCCTGCTTGCCGCCGCCATCCGGCGCCTGGGTTCCGGGCGGGTGATCCGCGTGCACGGCTTGCTGGCCCGCGACGCCGCTGTCCTGCACCGGCTCGGCGTCCCTGTCGACGTGGTCACCGGGATCCGGCCGCGGGCGTAGTCGCTGCCTGCGGGTCCGGGCACGAACCAGCCCGCGGGCGGACGTCGTCACCTCTCTCGCGACGAAAGCGGCGCGCCGAAGCCGCCGCTGGCGAGACCTAGGTGCCGTCCCGCGCGGTGGACGGCACCGGGGGCGGAGCCACGGGATCTCCCCCGGAGGAAGCCAGCGCACGCCCGCGGCGCAGGCGGACCCCGTCGATCACCAGCGTCACGCCCAGCCATGCCGCGAGGATCGCCACCGGAACGACGAACCACCAGGGAAAGAGGACGGCGAGGACGGCGCAGGCGATCAGGACGAGCCCTCCACCGACGAGCAGGCGCGCCTCTGCGGCGCCGAGCACCCGATATCCGCCCAGGGCAGCGCCGACGGTAGCGCCGACGCGGAGGGCGCCTGCGGCCGCCACGGCCGATCCTTCGCGATGCCGCGGACCCTGGCTGCGAGGCTCGGCCGGCGCGCGTCGAGAGGGAAGGCCGAGCATGACCTCCGTCGAGCTCGCCAGATCGTGCTCGTACATCTCTTCCATCTGGCGCGCGAAGCCGTCGTCCTCCACCGCCACATCCAGCTCCCAGTTCCCCATCCAGCTGGCCAGGTTCAGGTTCGTCGAGCCGACGCGCGCCCATCTTCCGTCGGCGACCGCGGTCTTCGCATGGAGCATCCGGCCGTTCCACTCGAACACCCGGATCCCCGCGGTGAGCAGCGGACGGTATCCGGCTGCGCCGAGGCGCTTGACGAAGCCGAGGTCGGTGGACCCGGGCACGAGCAAGCGAACGTCCACTCCATCCATCGCCGCCGCGCGGAGCGCCTGGACGTACGAAGGCAGCCCGATGAAGTAGGCATCGGTCAGCCAGAGCGTCCGCCTCGCCAGCGCCGCGACGAGGGTGTCCAGGCGGTAGGTGCCCGCAGTCGCCGGCTCCGTCGCGACGACGCGGACGGCGACCTCCCCCGCGATGGGCATGTCCTCGCGCCGGATGATCTCGCCGGCCTCCAGCGCCGCTCCTGCCTCCGCCCAGGTGCGGGAGAACGCATGCGCCAGATCCGCGACCGCCGGTCCTTCGATCCGGATTCCGGTGTCGCGCCAGGGCGGGATCCCGCGCGCCGGATCTCCGGCCCAGCGCGCGGCGATGCACAGGCCGGTGACGAACCCGACCCGTCCATCGACGACCAGGCTCTTGCGGTGGTCCCGGCGCAGCCAGCCCAGGGGCGACTCGAAGCGGAAAGGGTTGAACCAGCGGAACTCGACGCCGCCCTGCCGGAGCCGGTTCCAGAAGTGGCGCGACGCCTCGCTGCGGCCGCCGAGCCAGTCCTGGAGCACATGCACGCGGACGCCGCGCCGGGCGGCGGCGATCATCGCCTGCGCGAACTCGTTGCCGACCGGGTCTTCCGCGAAGATGTAGCTCTCCATGAAGATGCTGCTTCGCGCCTGTCCGATCGCGTCCAGCCACGCGGGATAGTTCGCCGGCGCATCGCGGAGCAGCGCGACCGCGTTGCCGGCGATCAGCGGGGCGCCGGCTGCGCGCGACAGCGCCTGCTCGGCGACGACACGCAGCGAGGCGTGCGCGACGTCCGGGTGCTGTGCTGCCGCACTGGGCGAAGGGGGCACCATGGGGAAGTGCTTCAGTGCGCGCTACCACATTTCGCGAGCAAGCGCAGCCATTCGAGGATCTGCCGGAAGACGAGGAACTCGTGGTTCACGCGGCGCTGCCCGCTCTGTCCCCAGGCGGAGCGCAGGCCGGGATCGACCAGCATCTCGTCGAGCATCTGGGCGATCTCCTCCGGATTCTCCGGATCGTTCACGAGCCGCCCGTCGAGGCCGTCGCGGATCTGCTGCCGCAACCCCCAGGCGTGGGTGCCCATCACCGGGATACCCTTCCACATCGCCTCGGTCGCGGTGAGGCCGAACCCTTCGCGCAGCGAGTTCTGCACGATCAGCGTGGAGCAGCGCTGCAAGGCATTGACCATCAGCGCATTGTTCTTCACCGAGTCCATGGGCAGCGCGAGGAGCGCGATATCGGCGCGCTCCTCCGGCTCCAGATCGCGGAACGCCGCGCTGAGCCCGGCGAGCGTCTGGCGCGCCTCGGGATCGTCCTGCACCGATCCGGGCTCCGGACCGGCGAGCACGAGCCGGACGATCTCCAGCCGGCGGCGCTGCCGCGGCGGATACTCTCTCTTGCGCAGGCGCCGCTTCAGCCGGCGAAACCCTTCGAGCAGCGGCCCGAAGCCCTTCAGCCGGTCCCATCGGGACACCTCCGTCACCACCGGCCGGAAGAGGAGGCCGACGTCCGCGGGCCGATCGGCCGGCGCGAACGTGCCGTCCGGCTGCAGCCGGAGCGCCGGCTTCGGGAAGGGTTCCGTCAGCACCGGATGGTTGGCGGCGACGAGGCCTGCGTTGCAGAGCACGCCGACGAGCTTGTGCGGCGGCAATTCCCGGTTCTTGTGGCTGAGCGGATCGATGGTTGGGCGCATCACCGTCGCGCGCCCCGCGAGAAAGTCACGGATGTATTCGGGCGCGGAGAACACCGCGTTGTCGTAGACCTGGGCATACGGCTGGAGGAACGACCACGCGGCGCGCGCCGCCGGCGAGTCGACTTCGAGGCCGATGTGGCAGCGCCAGATGGCCTGGATTCCGAGCGCCCGCTTGATCGACGCTCCGGCTCCCAGCGGCTGGGGATCGTGGACGACGAGGATGTCCTGCTTCCGGAGCAGGGGCTGCAGCGCCGCCGCCGTCTCGCGGCTCACGGTGTCGTAGAGCTCGCGGTCGCCGGGATCGAGGCGCGGATCTCCCTCGCCATGGATCAGGTTGTGCAATCGCTTGGTGAGGAAGAAGAACTCGCGGTGGGAGGTCCGCATCACCACCCACTCGGTCGCCACCCCCAGCTCGCGCAGCATGGAGACGAGCCGCGGCATCATCTCCGCCACCCCGCCGCCCGCGGCGGTGGAGCTCACCATCCACACCTTGCGCCCCCGGAGCGCCGGGACGCAAAGCGCTGCCTCGGAACGGAGGTCCTGCACGGTCTGGGCGAGCTGCAGGTACGCGGCGTAATCGTCGAGGCGGACGCGGTCCTTGATGTCGATGAGATCGATCATGGGGCGCAGCCGGGCAGCCGCTCCGACGACGGATGCCATGGCTCAAGCTGGGGACGATCTCCCGGCGCGCCAACGCGGCCGGTGCGGTCAGGTGGCGACCGTGGCGGCGCGCGAGGCGCGGCCGCCCGAGAACAGCAGCACCGCCATGCAGGACAGGGCGAAGACGGCGAGGAAGGCGAAGCCGAGGGTGAAGCTGCCGGTCGCCTGCCGCACGGTGCCGAGGACCAGGGGCGGGAAGAAGCCCCCAAGGCCGCCTGCTGCTCCGACGAGCCCGGTGACCGCCCCGACGCTCTTGGGGAACATCTCGGGCACCAGCTTGAAGACGGCGCCGTTCCCCAACCCGATGGCGACCGCCATTCCCAGCGCGCCCATCCTGAACCAGCCGAGCCCCGGGATGGACAGCGCGAACGCCATCAGCATCACCGTCGGGAACACCGCGACGAGGATCTTCTTGCCGCCGAGCTTGTCCGCGAGCCACCCGCCCACCGGACGCATCGCGGTGGCGACGAGGACGAACCCGCCGGCCCGCAGGCCCGCTTCCTGCGGCGTCATCTCGAAGAGGTCGGTGAGGAAGGTGGGCAGATAGATCGCCATGGAGACGAATCCGCCGAAGGTGAGGAAGTAGTAGAGGCTGAGCACCCAGCTTCCCCGCTCGCGCAGCGGCGTCATCGTCTGCGCCAACGTCCGCGGCGGGGCGATCCGCTCCGGATCGCGCGCGCCGACCGCGAACACCGCGAGCCATGCAGCCGCGAGGATGGCGAACGTCCAGAATCCCCAGGGCGCCCCCCAGGCGCGGGCGATGAACGGCGCGCCGAATGCAGCGAGCGACTGGCCGATGTTGCCCGCGCCATAGATGCCGAGCGCGGTGCCTTGCCTTTCGGGCGGATACCACCCGCTGCAGAAGCCGACGCCGACGGCGAAGCTCGCCAGCGCGATCCCGAGGAAGAAGCCGGTGATCACCAGGCCCGTGTAGCTGCCGACCCAGGCCATCGCTGCGACCGCGAGGGCGCTCGCGGCGAGGACTGCGATGAACACGCGGCGGCCACCCAGGCGATCGGTCAGCATCCCCAGCGGGATGCGCCCGACGCTGCCGAGGAGGACCGGGATGGCGAGCGCCACGCTCGTCTGCACCGGGCTGAGCCCGAGCGACTTGCGGAGGATGGGCATCATCGCGGACACCGACCCGAAGGCGGCGAAGCAGACCGCGAAGGCGCCGGTGGCGAGCGTCAGCTGGACGGCATTTCCGGATCGGCGGTCGATCATGGAGGACCCCGTGGTTGCGGGCTAGCCGGCGCGCGGCGCAGGGCGCACGGCGGGAGGATGGCGCCAGCTGACGAGCTGCGGCGGACGCCAGAGGTAGGAAATGGGGATGGTGACCACGTGCATCAGCCGCGAAAGCGGCAAGAGCGCGATCAGGACGAAGGCGTTGACGAAGTGGAGCTTCACCGCGAACGGCAGAAAGGCGATGCGGTCGACCTGCGGCTGGAGCGTCAGAAGGCCCGAAAGCCAAGGCGCTCCGGTGTGGAGGAACCAGCCCGAGCCCCAGCGCAGCCCGAGGGCGATGTACACCCCGCTCACCGCCTGCAGCGCGAGGGAGACCAGCACCAGCCAGTCCATCCGGCTGGTCGAAGCCGTGAGGGCGAGCCGCCGCAAGAGCAGCAGCGCGACTCCGGCCACCGCGAGCATCCCCAGCGCGAGCCCGGAGAGCTCGACGAGGTAGAGGCGGGCCGGATCGGCGAGAAGCCTGCCAAAGGCCTGGGGGAACACCGCGGCGAGCACGTGCCCGAGGAGGACGAGGAGGATGGCGGAATGCCAGGGAACGGCGGCGAACCCCTGCAGCCGTGACTCGAGCAGTTGCGAGGATCGCGCGGTCAACGTGTCGCGCAGGCGCCGCGCGCGGTACACGCCCCCGAAGAGGGCGAGCGCAACCGCGAGGTAGGGGAAGACCGCGAAGAGGAACAGGTTGCTCATGGCCGCGCCTCCGGCGGCGCGCCGCGGTGCTTGCGCGCGGGCGGGTTGACAGAAGCGAGGAGCGCGTCGAGGAGCGCGCGGTACGGGGTCGAAGCGGGAGCGAGCGAGTTGATCATCCGCTCGACCGCCGGGACCAGGCCCTCGTGGATCAAGCTGAGGCGCGCCTCCGGATCGCGCGCGACCGCGAGGAACCGGAGCACCTCGGAGAGGTGATCGCCCAGCTCCTCCTGCGGCCGGAAGCCTTCGCCGGAGTAGACCGCGGCGAGCGCGCTGAGGAACAGGTTCCGCCGCGCCGGCTCCGGGCAGATCTGGTGACCCACGTACGGAGCGCAGGAAGGCTGCAGGTCGAACGTCGCGGAGTAGACCTCCTCGATCTCACCGTGGCTCGAGCGGCTCGCCCAGGAGAGGAACGTCCGCAGCTTCGGCGCGGAGGGGTGCCCCGGCTCGAGGAGGGCGAGGCAACGCTTCACCGTGCTGGCCACGTCGCCGCGGGGATACGCGAACAGCTCGGCGAAGGTGGCGAGGACTGCCCGTTCCGTGGTGTGAGGCGTCGTCATGGTGTCACCGCCCTTCCATCGGTCGCAAGAAGCCGAACCCCGCGCCGCGGTGGGGCTGCGGCTCGGCGCGCGTATCGGCCTGGTCCTCGCGCCCGAGCCCGGGGATGGCGATGCGCTCGGACATCGGCGCGAGCGAAGTGAGGTGGAAGATCTCGTCGGCCTGCTGCGCGGTCAGGCCCGCCTGTGCGAGGAGCGTTGCCCTGGTCTCGGGCGGGAGATCTCCGACGTCGCGCGAGCGCCGGTGCGCGCGGACCGCGATCAGCTTGCGCAAAGCGTCCTCGACCACGGCGGTGTTCCCGGCGGAAAAGAGGCTGGCCAGGTAGCGCGACGGGAGCCGCGCCTGCGCGCCGGAGGCGAAGAGATCGCCGTCAGCGCCTTGCCCCAGCGCCGGCAGCAGCGGAGGCACGTAGAAGAGCATCGGCAGGGTGCGGTACTCGGGGTGGAGCGGCAGCGCGAGACCCCACTCCTTCACCCAGCGGTAGACGGGCGAGCGTTTCGCGGCCTCGAGCACCTGGGGGCTCACGCCGTCCGCGAGCGCCCGCGCCTGTACGCCGAAGTCGAACGGATCGAGGATCAGCGCCCGCTGCGCCTCGACCAGCTCTTCGTCCGGCCGGGTGGCGGTCGCGACCAGCAGATCGGCGTCGTAGAGGAGGACGCCGAAGTAGCGGATCCGGCCGACGCAGGTGTGGAAGCACGCCGGCGCCTCGCCCGCCTCCAGGCGGGGGTAACAGAAGATGCACTTCTCCGATTTCCCCGTGGACCAGTTCTGGAACACCTTCTTGTACGGGCAGGCGGAGATGCACATCCGCCAGGACCGGCACTTGTCCTGCGCGATCAGGACGGCGCCGTCCTCGCCGCGCTTGTAGATGGCGCCGGAGGGGCAGGCCGCGACGCAGGCCGGGTTCACGCAGTGGTTGCAGACGCGCGGCAGGTAGAAGAAGGCGAGCCGCTCGACGTCCGCGAGCTGGTCGCGCTCGGGCTGCGTGAGCGCCGCCAGATTCGGATCGTTGGCAGCATGCAGCGCGGACCCTCCGAGGTCGTCGTCCCAGTTCGGCCCGGAGCGGATCTCCATCGGTTTCCCATCGATCAGGGAGACCGGCCTCGCCGTGGGCTGGTCGTTCCCCGCCGGCGCCTTGAACAGCTCGTCGTACTGGTACGTCCACGGCTCGTAATAGTCGTCGAGGACAGGAAGGGACGGGTTGTGGAAGAGCCGGGAGAGTGTGGCCGCCTTCCCTCCCTGCCGCAGCGCGAGCTTGCCGTCCTCGCTCTTCCAGCCGCCCTGGTACCGCTTCTGGTCTTCCCAGAGCACGGGGTATCCGGTGCCCGGCCTGGTCTCGACATTGTTCCACCACGCGTACTCGACGCCGCGCCGATCGGACCACTGGTTCTTGCAGGCGACGCTGCACGTGTGACACCCGATGCACTTGTCGAGGTGGAACACCGAGGACATCTGCGCGCGCACGGTCATGGCCTGTTTCTCCGGTCCGCCGCTACCAGCGCGGCTCACCCTCGAGCTTGCGGACGATCACGTAGGTGTCGCGGTTGTTTCCCGTCGGCCCCCAGTAGTTCAGGGCGAAGGTGAACTGGCCGTACCCGCCCGCCATCAGCGTCGGCTTGAGGCGCACCCGGGTCAGGCTGTTGTGCCCGCCCGCGCGCCGGCCGCCGCGCGAAGGGCTCTTCGGGACGCCGATGGTGCGCTCCGGCGAGTGATAGAGGATGCAGAGGCCGTCGGGAACGCGGGCGCTCACCACCGCCCGCACCACCACGGCGCCGTGATCGTTCGCGGCCTCCACCCAGTCGTTGTCGGAGATGCCTGCCCTCGCAGCATCGCGCTCGCTGATCCAGAGCGGGTGCGTGCCGCGCGAGAGCGTGAGCATGCGCAGGTTGTCGCCGAACGTCGAGTGGATGTTCCACTTGCCGTGCGGCGTCAGGTAGTTCAGCCGGATGGACTTCGCGCCGTTCTTCGTCTCGATCAGATCCCCGAGCACCTCCGGATCGGGCCGCGGCTTCCAGGTGGGAAGGGCTTCGCCGAAGGAGAGGAACACCGGGTGGTCGAGGTAGAAGTGCTGGCGGCCGGTGAGGGTGCGCCAGGGGACGAGCCGCTCCACGTTCAGGCAGTACGCCGAGTAGGTGCGTCCGCCGCCGGTGATCCCGGTCCAGCAGGGGCTGTCCAGGAGGCGGCGCGGCTGCCGGGCGATGTCCTCGAAGGTGGTGCGCACGCTGCGCGATTTCTCCGCCAGATCGGCGAGCGGAAGCCCGACCTTCTTCTCCTCGGCCTGGAAGGCGCGGTACGCGATCTCGCCGTTCGTCTCCGGAGCGAGGTGGAGGATCGCGCCCGCGGCATCCACCGCGCGCTCGAGCGACGGGTACCGGACGCCGCCCCATTCGATCGGGCGCTGCCGGACGAGGTCGTCGTAGAAGTCGTCCACCGGCCAGGTGATGCCGTGGGCGGAGAGACCGCCGCTGCGCACCGCCGGCCCCAGCGAGACGAAGCGGTCGTAGAGATGCGCGTAATCCCGCGCGACCACCGAGAACCCGGGCATGGTCTTGCCGGGGATCGCCTCGCACTCCCCCTTGCTCCAGTCGCGCACCTCCCGCTGCGCCATCTCCGCCGGCGTGTCGTGCGCGAGCGGCGTCATGACGACGTCGCGCACCGGCGTGGGGAGGTGGACCCTGGAAAGCTCGCTGACCTTTGCCGCGATCGCCTTGAAGGCGTCCCAGTCGCTCTTCGACTCCCAGCAAGGCGGCACGGCCGCCTGGAAGGGGTGGATGAACGAGTGCATGTCGGTGGTGCTGAGGTCGTCCTTCTCGTACCAGGTGGCTGCCGGGAGGACGACGTCGGAGTAGAGCGCGGTGGTGTCCATCCGGAAGTTCATGTCGACGACCAGGTCGAGCTTTCCTTCCGGCGCCTGCTCGCGCCAGCTCACCTCGTGCACGGAATCCTTCGCGCACTCCTGCGCGATCACTTGATGGTGCGTGCCGAGGTAGTGGCGAAGGAAGTACTCCTGCCCCTTGGCGCTCGACATCAGCGCGTTGCCGCGCCAGATGAACCAGAGGCGCGGCCAGTTCCCGGGAGCGTCCGGATCCTCGACGGCGAACCGCAGCTTCTTCTCGCGCAACTGCCCGACGATCCACTGGACGATCTCGGCGTCGGTCTTCGCCCCCGCCGCTTCCGCGTCGCGCACCACCTGCGCGGGGTTGCGGTCGAACTGCGGGAAGAACGGCAGCCATCCGAGCTTCACCGCCCGGACTTGATGGTCGATGGTGTGCCCGGCCGTGAGCGCATCGCGCGACGCGGCGGGATTGACCTTCTCCTCGTCGGCGGTGCGCTCGTACCGCCACTGATCCGTGTGCACGTAGTGGAAGCTCGGCGCGTTCTGCAGCCGCGGCGGGCGCGCCCAGTCGAGCCCCCAGGCCAGCGCCGCCCATGGCGCCACCGGCGCCAGCTTCTCCTGCCCGACGTAGTGGTTCAGCCCCCCGCCGTTGCGGCCCACGCAGCCGCAGAGGACGAGGCTGGCGATGGCGCCGCGATAGGCGAGATCGCCGTGGTACCACTGGTTCACCCCCGCGCCGACGATGATGGAGCACTTGCCCGAGGTCTTCTCGGCGGTGGTCGCCCACTCGCGCGCGAAGCGGATCACGTCGGCGCGCGGGACTCCGGTGTGCTTCTCCTGCCAGGCCGGCGTGTACGGCGCCGACGCGTCGTCGTAGCTCGCGGCATACGCGCCGGGAAGACCGCGCCCGACTCCGTACTGGGCGAAGAGGAGATCGTAGACGGTGGCTGCAGGAACCGTTCCCCGGCTGGTTTCGACGTATCGCACCGGAACCGAACGCCGCACCGCGGCGCCGGCGGCGAAGTCGCGGAACTCCACCTCGCAGGTGGCGCCGTTCTCCTCCAGCAGGCTGAGCCGCGGGTCGAGCGGGGTTCCGTCGGCGCCGTCCTTCATCATTAGATTCCACTGGCCCTTCTTCTGCTGCCAGCGGAAGCCGAGCGATCCCTGCGGCATGCGCGGGCCGGTGGCGCGGTCGTAGACGAGGAACTTGAAGTCGCCGTTCTCCGCACCGGCGTAGCGGGGCAGCGCGCTCGCCGGGAGCATGCGGCCGGGCACGAAGGCGCCGTCCTCCGCGCGAAGCTCGACGAGGAACGGCGCGTCGCTGTAGCGGCGCAGGTAATCCTGGAAGAACGGCACGGCGCGGCCGGCGTGGAATTCATTGAGGATGACGTGGTTGACGGCCATCCAGAAGGCGCCGTCCTGCCCTGCGGCGGCCGGGATCCACCAGTCCGCGAGCTTGGACGTCATGCTGAAGTCGGGAGAGAGGACCACGAGCTTGGCGCCCGCGTGGCGCGCCTCGGTCGCGAAGTGGGCGTCGGGCGTCCGGGTCATCGCCACGTTCGAGCCCATCGAGACGATGTACCTGGAATGGAACCAGTCGGCGCTCTCGGCGACGTCCGTCTGCTCGCCCCAGATCTCGGGCGAGGCGTTGGGCAGGTCGCAGTACCAGTCGTAGAAGGAGAGGTTGACCGCGCCGAGCAGCTGCAGGAACCGCGAGCCGCCGGCGAACGAGAGCATCGACATCGCGGGGATGGGCGAGAAGCCGATGATGCGATCGGCGCCGTGGCGCGCGATGGTGTGCACGGTGGCGGCGGCGACGATGTCCAGCGCCTCGTCCCAGGTCGCCCGCCGGAAGCCGCCCTTGCCGCGCGCCTCCTGGTAGCGCTTGCGCGAGACCGGGTCGTCGACGATCGAGGCCCAGGCCTCGACCGGGTCGGGGTGGCGGGCGCGCGCGGCGCGCCAGAGGTCGACGAGCACGCCGCGCAGGTACGGGTACTTCACCCGCAGCGGGCTGTAGAGATACCAGGAGGCGGAGATCCCGCGCGCACAGCCGCGCGGCTCGTACCCGGGGACGTCGCAGGAGATCTTCGGGTAGTCGGTGGCCTGCGTCTCCAGCGCCACGATGCCGTTCTTCACGTGCACGTTCCAGGAGCAGCTGCCCGTGCAGTTCACGCCATGCGTGCTGCGCACCACCCGATCGGTCTGGTTGCGGTTGCGGTACAGCTCTTCCCAGCGCCGGTGCCCCGGGCCGACGATGTCCTGGATCCAGCTCATCGGAGATCTCCCTCGATGCGGCGGGCGTTCGTCTTCAGCTGCTCGCGCACCGGCGGGCGGCGCCTTCGGCCCCAGGCGAGCAAGGCGCCCAGCGCGGCCGCCGCGAGCGCAGCCTGGAATGCGAACCATCCTCCTCCGGCGGCGGGGACCTTCCCCCCGACCTCCTGGAAGAACGCCGCGAGGTGTGCGCGCTCGGCAGCGGAGATGGGGCGCCCGGCGTACAGCGGCTTCATGCTCTTGTACGGCTGATCGGTGAGGACGCCGTCGAGGATGTCCCCGTCGAGCGCGGCCTGGGACGTCGAGAGATCCGGGCCGAAGCTCGCGTTCATCGCCGCCCCCTGGCCGCCGATCGCATGGCACGCGCCGCACGGAGGTCCGCCTTTTTCGAAGGCGACGGCGCCGCTGTACAGGGCGCGCCCGATGCGTGCGTTGCCGACGGGCGCAGGGTCGTGCGCGACGACCGGGGCGGGGAACAGGGCGGCGCCGAGGAGAGCGGAGATGATGAGGCGGTGGACGAGCACGTGCACCTCCTGTCGCAAACCCGCCGGGCCTGACGCGAGCCCGCGCGCAGGGCGCAAGTCGCGCGTAGACGCGCGTGAAGGGCGTGCACCGCACGTGCCACGACCCTGCGCGAGATGGGCCATCTCGCCGGGACGAGCAGGTTGCGCCTGCCGTTTCGCGTCGCGCAGAGCTTGCGGTGCGACGATCTGCGTCCGCCTGGAGAGTGATATGGGCGGCCGATGGGAACGCGTTCGCGCCGCGGAACGGTCCGCTTTGGTCCTGCGGGCTGGGATTATCCGGACTGGGCGGGCAAGGTGTACCCGGCGCCGAAGCCGAGGGGATTCGATCCGCTGCGATACCTCGCCGGATACTTCGACACCATCGAGATCAACTCGACCTTCTACCGGCCACCGTCGCCGAAAGCGGCGCGGAGCTGGGTCGAGCGCGTCGCTGAGCATCCGGACTTCCGGTTTGCCGCCAAGCTCTACAGGCGGTTCACTCACGAGCGGACGTCGGCGTGGTCGCGCGAGGAAGTGGACGAGGTCCGCAGCGGCCTCGATCCGATGGCCGAGGCGGGAAAGCTCGGCGCCCTGCTGCTGCAGTTTCCCTGGTCGTTCCGCAACACGGAAGAGAACCGCGAGTGGCTGCGGGATCTGGCGAAGGCGTTCCGCGAGTACCCGCGGGTGGTGGAGGTGAGGCACATCTCCTGGAACGCGCCCGACTTCCATGCCGAGCTGGTCGCGTCGGGGATGGGGATCGTCAACGTCGATCAGCCGATGTTCCGCAATTCACTGCCGCCGTCGGCGCGGGCCACGTCCGCGATCGGGTACATCCGCGTGCACGGCCGCAACTACAAGGACTGGTTCCGGAAGACCGCGGGGAGGGACGAGCGGTACGACTACCTGTACTCGTCGGGCGAGCTGAAGCCGTGGGCGGAGCGAACGAAGGCCCTGGCGGAGGAGCCGGGCGTCACCGACGTCTACGTGGTCAACAACAACCACTTCGCCGGACAGGCGGTGACCAACGCGCTGATGCTGGAGGCGCAGGTCAAAGGAGAGCGCGTGAACGTGCCGCCGGCGCTGCTCGAGGCGTACCCGAAGGAGCTGGGGCCCATCGCGGCCGATCGCAGATGAGCTGCGGGGCTCACTCGATGACGACCGCCCACCGTGGCGCTCCGCGTCCAGCGCGATGGTCCGTGAGATCGATTCCGCGGCGCCACCCGACGCTCCCTTCAGGAGCGCGGGGGCATCGCGGCTGGTCGTTGTCGACTCGCCGGCTACCGTGCGCGCGACTTGCGGGTGCGCGTCGCCTTGCGCGCCGCCGCGCGGCGGCGTCCGGGGCCCTTGGTGCGCGACGCCTTCTTCGCCGCGGCGCTGCGGTCGCCGGCGCTGCGGCGCATGGCGGCGCCGTGGGCCTGCGCGGCGAGCGCGCGGCGCGACCCGGACGACCGCGGCTCGTGGCGAAGCGCGTTGAGCACCGCGCGTCCACGCCGCGCGGACGACTTGCGGCGCCGGTTTCCACGCGAGAGATCGCGCTGCGCCTGGCGGCGCGTGCTGCGCGAAGTCGTTCCCCGCCGGGGAGGGGGGAGCTTCACGCCCGCCCGGCGTGCCTTCGACAACCCGATGGCGATGGCCTGTTTCGGGGAGCGCGCGCCGTGCTTTCCGGCGCGGATGTGCTCGATCTCTTCGCGCACGAATTCGCCTGCCTGCGTCGAAGGCGCCTTGCCTTCCGCGGCGTCCTTGCGCGCACGTTCGATGGTCTGTTTCTCGGGCATTCGCGGTTCCTCCGGGCGGAACTTGGCATCTGAAAGGCTGGCCGGCACCGGGTCGGGCGTTACATTCCGCGCAGATGCTCT
>Ga0070741_10005141_pt1 | contig 29414 bp, 16 predicted proteins | sample Coa_R1_4_FD_66440 | JGI IMG/M metagenome (GOLD analysis project Ga0070741, IMG submission 66440) | Surface soil microbial communities from Centralia Pennsylvania, which are recovering from an underground coalmine fire - Coalmine... | ecosystem: Environmental > Terrestrial > Soil > Unclassified ... | reverse complement strand
GTGGCGCGGGCGGCGATGGAATCCGGCGTGGCGCAAAAAAAAATCGACCTCGAGGAATATCGGGAGTCCTTGGCGCGCAGGCTGGGCAAGGCGCAGGAAGTCGCCCGCGTGATGATTCAAAGGGCGAAGCAAGCGCCAAAGCGGATTGTGTTCCCCGAAGGCGAGACGGAGAAGATCTTGCGGGCCGCGCAAATCCTGGCCGATGAAAAGATCGCGCATCCGATTTTGCTCGGCGATCACGAGCGCATCTTGTCGCTGGCGCGCAAGCTCGGGTTGCAGAACTCCTCCTGGGAGACCCTCGACCCGTCCCGCTCGCCCGCGGCGGCGGATTACGCCCGCGAACTGCACTCGCTCCGGCACCGGAAAGGCGTAACGATGGACGAGGCGGAGGCCATGCTCCGCGACCCGATCGCTTTCGGCGCGATGATGGTGCGGCGCGGCGACGCCGACGGCATGGTGGCCGGCATCACACGCCACTATTTGGAAACGATCCGGCCCGCGCTGCAAATCATCAATTTGCGGCCGGGGGTAAATCGGGTTTCCGGGCTTTATGCACTGATCATCAACCGCAAGATTTATCTGCTGGCGGATACGACGGTGAACATCGAGCCGTCATCGGAAGACCTGGCTGAAATCACGCTGCTCGCCGCCGAGCGCGCCCGGCGTTTCGGCGTGGAGCCTCGGGCCGCGTTGCTCTCGTTTTCGAACTTCGGCTCGGTCCGGCATCCGCTTTCGGAAAAGGTCCGCCGAGCAGTTGAAATTCTGCACGAGCGGGCCCCCGAGCTGATCGTCGATGGGGAGATGCAAGCTGATACGGCTCTCAATCCGGATCTGATTGAGAGGTTTTTTAGCTTCTCCCGGCTGCGTTCGGAAGCCAACATTCTGATTTTCCCTTGCCTTGAAGCCGCGAACATCGCTTACAAGCTTCTCACTCGCCTCGCTGGCGCCGAGGCCATCGGCCCCATTCTGATGGGACTCAGCCGGCCGGTCGCCGTTTTGCAAAAGGGATTCGACGTTCAGGACGTAGTCACCATGGCAACCATCGCTGTACTCGACGCCCAGGAAACCTCGCGGCCCAGCCGGCAGACCGAACTGGCCTACGCCCAGGCGCATCGATCCGGCGATCACTGAGGAGAGCGGGGAGCACGCCCACGCTTAGAGCTCCCCGTGTGCTGGTGGGGGCTGGTCTCGGTCCCAGCCGATCGATCCCGATTGCTCCTGCCAGAACCGCGGATTGCATTCGGCGGAGTCACAGGACTCCGATGCGCAGAGCGGCTGCAACAGCCATGACCTAGAATCCAACCCATGCCGAGCCGCCTGCGGCCGCACAGCGCAGTTTCCATCCAGCTACGTCTGCGGCTTGTTGCCCCGGTCCTTGGCTTGGCGGTTCTTGTTGCCGGATATTGTCTATACCACCAATCGGACGCCATCCGATTTTTCGTTTCGTTAATGAAAATTTCAGCCATGGGTCGGACGAGTCTGCTGCAAGTGTAAAAAACCCGGCCGACGCCGAATTTTCGATTGATTCTCGGGGAATTCAAGCCTAGAATGGCCTCGCACAGGGACCTTTTTTCCAGGGGAGTACTTCCAAGGGAGCAGGCTTTTTTGCGAGGGGGATAAAATAATGAGGAAACGTCTCGCCGGCGCAGGCGCCCTGCGCTGGATCGTTTGGTGCCTGTGGGCAGGCAGCATCGCTTATGCCCAGGTAAACACGGCTGATATCCTCGGGACAGTAACCGACGCCGCCGGCGCGGTCGTGCCCACCGCTAAGGTTACCGTCGAGAACTTGGCCACCCACGAAATCCGGACCACGCAGTCCAGCGGCTCCGGCGATTATGTAGTCAATCTTTTGCAGCCCGGCCAGTATACGGTTTCGGTCGAAGCGCCCAGCTTTAAGAAAGCCACTATCAACCTCACGCTCACCGCCGGAGACCGCGCTCGCGCGGATGTCCAGTTACAGGTCGGGGAAGTCACGCAGGTGGTGGAAGTGGCGGCGCAGTCGCCCGCTCTCCAAACCGACAGCGCCACGCTCCGGACGGTCGTCACGGAACAGGCCGTGCAAGACCTGCCCTTGAACGGCCGCAACTACATCACTCTGGTGCAAAGCACAGTCGGCGTGGGCGTCGGGCCGTCCAATTCCATCTTGAGCGGCACTCGCCCGGATGAACGCCGTCAAACCGCCAACGTCACTGCCAATGGCCAGAATGAGGTGTTTAACAACCAGTTGATCGATGGGATGGATAACAACGAGCGCGAGCAGTTTACCATTCTGATGCGGCCTTCCATCGACATGATCTCGGAGGTCAAGGTCGAAACCAACGCCTATAGCGCCGAACTCGGACGGGCCGGCGGCGCCGTAATCAACCTGATCACGAAATCGGGGACCAATGAGTATCATGGCGGCGCTTACGAATACTTCCGAAACGACAAGTTAAACGCAAACGATTTCTTTTCGAACGCCGGCGGCACGCCGCGCCCGGACTTCCATCAGAACCAGTTTGGCGGGTCCTTCGGCGGCCCCATCCGCAGAAACAAAACGTTTTTCTTCGCCGACGCGGAAGCACTAAGAATCGTGCAGGGGCAGCCGACCGGATTGCTGTCAGTGCCGACCCGGTTTGAGGAGTTGAATCCGGGAAACTTCAGCGACCAGGGAGGCCCGGTCCTTCCGCCGTCCCAGCTCGATCCTGTGGCCTTGAACTATTGGAAGCTGTGGCCGGCGCCGAATGTTCCCGGCGCCGCCGGAATCCAAGCCAATTACTCGGGGAACGTCAAGAAAGTGTACAACAGTACGACCTACGACGCGCGTCTCGATCATCATTTCACGGACTCCGACAGTTTCTTCGCCCGATTCTCGTACAATCCCACCTTCAACTCGCAGCCCGCCCTTTTCCCCGATGTGAATGGAATCAGCGCCGGCAGCGGGATCTTCCCGGGACCGTCGTACGCGGATTCTCAGGGCTACATGATGGACTACGTGCACATCTTCAGCCCTACACTGGTCATGGAGGCCAAAGCGGGTTTCATTCGCCTCAACTTGCAGACGCTGTCCCCGAATCAAGGGACGAATGCCAGCCAGAAGTTCGGCATGCCCAACGCCGATGTGAGCCAACAGATTTCCGGCCTGGCAACGATCCAGGTTTCGGGATTCCAGGCTCCGGGCAGCAGCTTCACACTCGGCGACGACCGGTTCGTTCCGATTTACGACATCAACAACGTATTCCAGTATCAGGGTTCGCTGACCTGGACCAGGGGCGCCCACAACATCAAGTTCGGGGGTGGGGTGATCCGGCGACAGCTCAACTATTATCAAAACACGTTCGGGCTAGGGTATTTCCAATTCCTTTCGGACCCGCTCACAAATCTGGAAAATCTACTGCTCGGCAAGCCCACACAAATTCAGCGGCAGGTCAACTTTTACAAACAGTATTTCCGGTTCTGGGAGCCCAGCGTTTACACGCAGGATGACTGGCGCGTCAATCGCTGGCTGACGCTCAATCTGGGTCTGCGGTGGGACTATTTCAGTCCCATCACCAGCGCTACAGGGCAGCGGGCCAACTTCGATTTGGGGACGCTCACGATGAAAGTGGGCAGCAACCCGGGGCCGGTGCAGCCCGTTTACACCAACTTCGAGCCCCGGTTCGGCTTCGCCGCCACCACCCGGAGAGCGATTGTAATCCGCGGCGGTTTTGGCATGAGCCGCTTTCCGCAAGACTATGCCTCCGGCGCGCTGAACCTGTTGAATGCGCCGTTTGTTTCCACCAACTTCAATTGCCAGCCGGCTGCGACCAGCGGCGCGCTGGTGTGTCCTCCCGGTATCGGCACGCTGGCTGCGGGGCCGCCGCTGGGGGTCATACCGCCTCTCAACAATCTGATTCCCGGTGTGCTGGGCGCTCATGACACGCATTATCCCCAGGCCTACATCATGCAGTACAACCTGACGTTCCAAAAACAGTTTGGGCAGAACGTCGTCAGCGTGGGCTACGTGGGCGAGCTGGCGCGGCATCTCCAGTATGCGCCTAACGAAAATCTTCCGGATCCCAGCCCAGGGGCGCTCAACCCGTTTTACTACTCCAGCTTGTTGCCGAACGTCAGCACCATCAACCACTACACTGCCACGGGCGCCGCCGAATACAACGCCATGGAGCTTGTTTTCGAGCGGCGCTACTCGAAGGGAATAACGGTGAATGCGAACTATACATTCGCCCGCAACCTGACTAACATTTCCGATGGCGGTACGACGGGGGCCGCCACCGTCGGCGGCATTTTGCCGAGAAACCGAAGCTATGATTGGGGTAACTCCGACATCGGCATCAAGCATCGGTTCTCGTTCCGCGCCAACTACGAGCTTCCTTTCGGGAAATCTGTGAACGGCTGGCGCAAGTTCGTCTATGGGGGTTGGCAGGCCAACACGCTGGCATTCTGGCAGTCCGGAACACCTTTCACCGTCCTGGATGCGGCGTTTAACCCCGCCCCCACCAACGTCACGAGCGTGACGACCGATCGCCCCAACACGGTGCCGGGACAGTCTTACGTGCCAGCGAACCAAAGCATCACAAACTGGATCAATCTCAACGCGTTTACGATCCAGCCGAAGGGCACGCCGGGCAACGAAGCGCGTACTCAGTTATATGGGCCTACACAGAGGAGCGTAGATTTCTCTCTGTTTAAGGATTTTCCGTTCCGCGAGCGGATGAAACTCCAGTTCCGGGCGGAAGTGTACAACATCTCGAACACGGAGAATTTCGGCCAGCCCAACATAACCATCACCAAGTGGAATGGAACCGGCCCCGGGGCCACGCCGACCCAGGCGGGCAATTTCGGCCAGATCATTCAGTCGAATTTGGCCCTGAACCCGCGGCAATTCCAGTTTGCGCTGAAGTTAGTGTTCTAATATGGGGCGACCGCAGCCGCGCGGAGGCAGGGTCAGGCCGCAGCGTACCGGCTGGAACAGGCCATTCCGCGCGGCAGCGCCTCACCCGGCGGCATGCCGGCTGTGTCAGGCGACGATATCCTCGCCGCCATCGACGCCGATTGTGTTGCCGGTCATCCAGTAGGTATTCTCATGCGCCAGCACAGCAATGCATTTGGCCACGTCCTCCGGGGTAGTCAGCCGGCCATGGGGATTGCGCATGGCGGCGAACTCAAATAGCTTGTCGCTCCCGGGAATCTTCCGGGACGAAGGCGTATCGGTCACGCCGGCCCGGATCGCATTGGCGGTGATGCCGAAGGGAGCCAACTCGAGGGCAAGCTGCCGGATATGCGATTCCAGCAGGGCCTTGGCGCCCGAGACAGGGCCGTACTGCGGAATGGCGCGGGTCCCGCCGGCGCTGGTCATGGCGTAGATGCGCCCACCGCGGGTCATCAGTCCTGCTCGCACCAAATCCTGCACCCAGTAAACCAGGCTGTGAGCCATCGTATCGGCAGTCATTTCGAGCTGGGCTTTGGTCGCGGTCTTCTCCGCCGCATCGGGCGAAACGAACGGCAGCAGCGCTCCGAAAGCAATGGAATGGAGCAGCACGCGTACGGTTCCCGGAGACGCAGGGTTGCAGCACCGCTGCCGGATCGCTTCGATGATTTCCTTCCGTTTCTGCTCATCCACTGCATTGGCGTTAAAAAAAACCGGCTCGCGGCCAAGAGCCCGAATCTTGGATTGAATCTCCTCGACGTGCGGCATCGTGGCGCGCCGGTCAAAATGAACTCCAAAGATGTCCATGCCGGAACGAGCCAGCTCGATGGCGGTGGCCTCTCCAAAGCCGCTGGAAGATCCGAGAATCAGCGCCCAGGGTTGCAGTTCGGTTGCCATAAGTTTGTCATCGTAGCAGACCGCTCTCCGCCAAGGCCAATCACCTGCCGGCTACTCTGCCACCGCGATCCGCCGCTCATCATCTCCCGCGTACTCCAGCCGGATCTCGAGATGCTCACGCGGCAGTTGCGCGGCGAACTTCTCGCCCCACTCGATGAGTACGATGGCGTTCTGATCCCACAAGTCGTCAAGGCCGAGGGTCTCGAGTTCCGGCGGGCGATCCAGGCGATAGAGATCGATGTGAAAAACCTTGGGATCTTTGCCGTATTCGTGAATCAGGGTGAAGGTAGGGCTCGAGACGTCCTCTTCCCGCGCCGCCCCGAGACCGCTGACGATGCCCTTGGCGAGCGTAGTTTTGCCGGCGCCCAACTCGCCGATCAGCAATACCAGTGCGGGCGGACGCAAACGTTTCGCAATCTCGCGGCCCGCGGCAATCGTCTCTTCTTCGGAATGAGTGAAAAAAGTTTCGGGCATGTAGCTGCCGGCCGGCTAGGGGGAATCGTAGAGAGGCTGCGGCAGGATCGCCGGTGGCTGGCCGCATGAGGTTTCGGTGAGCTCCCGGATCGCGCGGCTCAGGTGTCGGAGCACATCCGTGGCCAGCGCGGCCTGTTCGCCAAGCTCCTGGGCAGCCAACTGGCCGGCGCGCCCGTGCAAATAGACCGCCGCAGCGATCGCTTGTTCCATGGGCGCCTGGGGAAATTCGCTCAAAAAACCGGCGACAAGCCCGGTGAGCACGTCGCCCGTCCCGCCCGACGCCATCGCGGGGGTTCCGGTCAGGTTCACCAGCACACGCCCCTCCGGCGTCGCCAAAAGCGTCCGGTAGCCCTTGAGCACCAGAAACACGCCGCGCGAGCACGCGAACTCCCGGGCCGTCTCGACCCGCCGCTTTTGAATGTACGATGCATCCAGGCCTGTGAGACGCGCCATTTCGCCGGGGTGCGGCGTCATTACAACGCCGGGACGGACGTTATCGGGAACCAGAGCATCGGCATCGAGCACCAGGCGGACCGGCTGGCGCCTGTTGCCCGGCGCGCAAAGATCCACTGCTTTGCGCAGGAAGGCCCGGGTTTCGTCGTTCGTACCCAGGCCCGGGCCCATGGCTACGACATTTTTTCTGGCAAGGATGTCCTCGAAGCGCTGGTAATCGAAAGCGGCAAGCGACACCGTGCCCATTTCGGTTTCCGGCAGCGGCTCGGTCATCAACTCCGGGGTGTGCGCCGTGATCGAGGCCGCGGCGCGCGCCGTCGTGGCCACCGTTACCAGCCCCGCTCCCGCCCGCAGCGCCGCCGTCCCCGCCAGAATCGCAGCACCGGGCTTGGGCGTGGAGCCGGCCACCACGAGCACATGCCCAAAATCGCCCTTGTGCGCGCCGCGCGCCCTCGGGGCAAATAGCGGCGCGACGTATTCGGAGTCGATGGTGGAAAGGAAAATCTCGGAATCATTTTCGTAGAGACTAGGCGCACTGCCGATCGGGGCGACGTAGAGCTGCCCGACCGCCTCGCAATTGGGTGGAAAAATCTGGCCCACTTTCGGAGCCGTAAAAGTGACGGTATAGCCGGCTCGGACCGACTCGCCCAGCGCTTCCCCGGTGTCACTGGCCAAGCCGGAAGGTATATCCACGGCGACAACGCTCGCGTGGCGCAGGCGCTGATTCACATCCTGGATGATACGCAACATCAGGCCCTCGGCCGGCCCGCGCAGGCCCGTGCCGAGCAGAGCGTCCAGCACCAGCGTGGAATCCAGAATTTCGCCCAGCGCCGATTCCCACTCGGCTTCCGACGTTACGGCGCGTACTTGGCCGTCGACGCCGAGAAACATGCGGTAATTGGCGGCAGCGTCCCCTAGCAGCGAGTCGGGATGGGCTGCCAGAATTACCTTCAGCCGTCCGGGCCGTCCCCTGGTGAGCAACTGGCGGGCAACAACCAGGCCATCGCCGCCATTATTCCCTTTACCGCAGAGCACGCAAATGCGTTCGCGGCTGAGCGGCGAAAAGCGGTGCGCGAGAAACTCAAAAACGCGAGCGCCGGCGTTTTCCATCAACACCAGGGAAGGGACACCGCGTTCGGCGCTCGTGCGCCGGTCGATTTCGCGCATCTGGGCTGCGGTGAGAACCTTCATTTCATCGCCACCCGGTTTTCCATTTGCCGCAGTTTTGCGCTCGCTTCCACGGTCTCCTGCATGCAGCCGGTTCAGGGCTCCCGAAGGAGCGGATCGGTCTAAGTCTCATAGCCGGCGCGCAACCACCATGGTCATATCATCTTGCAGCTCCGGACGGCCTGTCCACTCGCCTACGGCGGCGGTCACCTCCTGAATGATCTCCCGCAGCGGCCGGTCCGAGTTGCGGACCAGAAGATCGATCAGACGCTCATCGCCGAATTCTTCGGCAAACTCGTTCTCGGGCTCGGTGACGCCGTCGGTGAAGGCGACCAACAAATCGCCCGGCTGCAGCTCGATCTCGCTTCGCTCATATTGCGCCCAGGGAAACAGCCCGATCACCATGCCGTTTACATCCAGCCGGCTCGGCTGCCCTTTGCGGATGAGCACGGGAGGCAAATGCCCGGCATTCGTGTAAGCGAGCAGCCCGCGGCAGTCGTCGTAGGCTCCGAGAAAGAACGTGGCATATTTTTCGGGAGGGGTGTTTTCGTAAAGCTGGCGATTGAGTTGCGAGACCACTTTATCCGTGGGAAACCGCCAGCCTGCATCATTGGCGGCGGAGCCGGACAGTTCGCCGGAAAGAGCGGTGAACATGGCGGGATCGCGGCGGAAAATCGTGCCAAAATAGGCCGCTACGGCCAACTGGGTACGCAGCATCGATTGCATCGAGGCCATCAGAAGCGCGCCCGAAATTCCCTTGCCGGCCACATCACCCAAGGCCAGTGCAAGATGATCGTCGGAAATCTTGATGAAATCAAAATAGTCACCCGAGACGGTGCGGGCCGCGTTGCACACACCCAGGATCTCAAGCTGCCGCATGGAGGGCGGCGCTTTCGGGAACAATTGCTGCTGCACTTCGCGCGCGATTTCCAACTCAGAGGCCAGGCGCTGGCGCTCTTTCGATTCCTCGATCAGCCGCTCGATCGATTCCGTCATGTTGTTGAAGGAACGGGAAAGCTCGCCCAACTGGTCGCGGCCATCGGCGGGGATGCGGTGGGAGAAATCTCCCCGGTTCACTCTCCGGGTTCCTTCATACAGCTGATGAACGCTGTTGGTGATCGTGCGCGTAATGGAAACGCCGGTCGCTACCGAAGCCAGCTCAACCATGAGAAAAAGCGTGCCGATGATTATAGAAAAAACGGTGACCGTCGAGGCCACCTCCACGCGGCGGCCGAACAGCACGCGATATACGGCCGAAGGCCGCGTGCGGACCAGAAGATTGACAAGCGTCGGCCGGTCGCGATCGCTCCATCGGCCGACCTCAAACAGAGAAGTGCCCCAGAGCACTTCGTAGTCAAAGCGATTGGCGGGAGCCGGCAAGGGCTCGCCGCCCTCGAACGCGGCCGGCCGGACCCTTCTCTCGGGCAGCAGGTTCACCTCGGCGGCAGCCCCGTTGGGTCGCCGCATCAGCACTCGCCGCCACGGCAAGAACTCGATGCTGCCTAACCCGGGAGCCAGCGCCGCCAGGTTGACAGGATCCAAAGGTTGAAGCAGGACAACGTCCAGCGGATCTTTGCGCTTTACATTTCCGGACGCCGCCTCCGGTTCCGGCGGGGGCACGTTAGCGCTATCGGCCGGCTCGCCGCCCACCACAGGTGAAGACCCGGAAGGCCGGGCTACCAGGTAAAACCCGTCGCCGCGCCGGACAATTCCGCGCGCTTCGCTGCGTGGCGGCTCGACGGAAGAGCCCGCTGGAAAAACGGTCGTTCCGGTGGAGTCGCGGATCCAAGCCTGAAGCTCCGGCCAGGCCTGGGCAGCCCGGCTGAGATACCGCTGGGCCAGCTCCGGCCGGCGGGCAGGCGCCGTAGCCTCGAGGCTCCACGCCAGCGCGGCAGCGGTGTCCCGCAGGCGTTCGGCGCGCCGGTCAAGCTCCGTGCTGGCGATGTAGACCGCCACTTGCCCGGCCAAAATGTAGGTCGCAAGTCCGGCCAGCGCGGTCACCAGCAGGAGCGGTACGAATCCGATGAATAGAAAAACCAAAATCATCCGGTTTCGCACCCGCCAGAGCAGCTTTCGCGAGCCGGCCCGCGCCAGCTTTATCAGCAGCGCAATTGCCGCGAGGAACACGGCGAAGGGAAGCAGCGACGCGCCAGGCAGGCGCTGCTGCAAGAGGCGAGAGGCCATCCACACCACTGCATCCGCGACGACCAGGACCAGGAAAATTTTCTCGATCCGGCCCAAGCGGGAAATCGGTGCTGGAAGCTGAAGGGACATCTTAACGGGCCAGAGGCCCAGGCTCGATCGCCCGCCAGGCTCAGTCGCCCGGGACCGGAACCCGGCCGCCGGCCGCCGCCCGCACCTTGCTGTGCCGGATGCCGTAAAAGCCGTAAATGACCAGTCCGATGATGAGCCAGATGATGAGACGCCACCAGGTATCCTCGGGCAGAAAACCGATCAGCGCCAGAGAAGTCAGAACACCCAGGACCGGCACAAACGGGTAACCCGGCGTCTTGAATGGGCGCGGCAAATCGGGACGCTTCACGCGTAAAACAATTACGCTCGCGGAAACAATCGCAAAGGCAAGCAGTGTGCCAATGTTCACCATTTCCCCCAGCACGCGGATAGGCAGCAGCCCGGCGACGATCGCTACCACGGCCCCGGTAAGTATGGTGATGACATAGGGAGTTCGAAACCGGGGATGTATGCGTGAAAAAACTTCCGGCAGCAAGCCGTCCCGCGACATAGTGTAGAAAACTCGGGATTGGCCTAACAGCATCACCAGCATTACAGAGCCGAGCCCCAGCACGGCCCCGAGCTCCACCACCCAGGCCATCCAACGGAAGGGGGTCGCCTCGATACCCACGGCGATCGGATGGGGCACGCCCAGCAGCTTGTAGCTGACCAGGCCCGTGAGCACGGCGGATACCGCTATGTAGAGCAGCGTGCAAATCCCGAGGGATCCCAGAATGCCGATCGGCAAGTCCCGCTTAGGGTCCTTGCATTCCTGCGCCGCCGTCGAGACAGCGTCAAAGCCGATGTAAGCGAAAAACACCAGCGCGCCGCCCCGCAGAATGCCGCTCCAGCCATAATGCCCGAACACTCCATCGTTCGGCGGAATAAAAGGATGCCAGTTTTGAGGGTTCACGTAGGGCGCTCCGGCGGCGATAAACAGGAGCACGATCGCCACCTTGAGAAAGACGATGATCGCGTTGAGGGTGGCGGACTCTTTGATTCCAATCGCCAATATCGCTGAGATGACCAGCAGGATGCCAAAGGCGATGAAGTTGAATGCTCCAGTGTTCTCGAACCGCCCTTGCGCATTGACAATGAACGTGGAAGTAGAGATCGACGCGGGCAACTGGATTCCGAAATAATTGAGGAGCGAGATGAAGTAGCCGCTCCAGCCGACTGACACGGTCGAGGCGCCCAGAGCGTATTCGAGAATCAGGTCCCAGCCGATGATCCAGGCGAAAAGCTCGCCCAGGGTGGCGTAGCCGTACGTGTAGGCGCTTCCCGCGATGGGAATCAGCGATGCGAACTCCGCGTAGCACAGACCCGCAAAGCCGCAGGCGATGGCGCTGGCGATAAATGAAAGTACAACGGCAGGCCCTGCGTTTTGATAAGCCGCTTCTCCGGTAAGCACGAAAATGCCGGCGCCGATGATGGCTCCGATGCCCAAGGCCGTCAACTGCCAGGGGCCCAGCACACGCTTGAGCGTGTGCGCCCCCTCTTCATTCGCCTCCCGCATCAATAGGTTCAGCGGTTTTTGGATGAGCAAGTCTGCCATTTATGCTCCTCAATACGCCACGGCACGCCCCGCCCGCTCGTTCCTTCCGGCAGGCTTTTCCCGGCCCTACGCCCGGCGTCGCCACAGATGATACACCGGTACACCCAATAAGACTATTATCAGCCCGGGCCAGGTGTAGCCGGGCTTGTAAATGAGCAACATCACCTCAATGAGGGCGGCCAGCAGAATATATAGGGCTGGAGCCCAGGGATACCCGATGGCCCGGTAGGGCCGGGGCATTTCGGGACGGGTTTGACGCAAGACGAACAAACCCCAGATCGTTAGTATGTAAAACAGCAGGACCGCGAAAATTACGTAGTCCAGCAAGTCGCTGTAGGTGCCGCTCAGCGTAAGCAGACAAGCCCAGGCGCACTGTACGGCCAGAGACACGGCCGGCGTGTGATAGCGGGGATGGATTTCGGCGACCCGCCGGAAAAAAAGCCCATCGCGGGCCATCGCGTAATATACACGCGCTCCGGCTAGAATCAATCCATTCATGCAGCCGAAGGTCGAGACCATGATGGCCAATGCCATCAGCCGCTCGCCGCCGCGCCCAATCATGAGCTGCACAGCCGCGGTCGCCACGCGGTCCTCGGGGGCTTGCTGGATGCCTGGCGACAGGGGCAGCCAGCGCAGGTAAACAAAATTGGTGGCAACGTAGAGCGCCAATACGATTCCCGCACCCAGGCCCAAAGAAAGAGGCAAATTGCGGCCCGGATTTTTCACCTCGCCCGCCGTGAACGTTACGTTATTCCAGGCATCGGCCGAGAAAAGGGCTCCCACCATTGCTACAGCCACAGCCCGGAAGACCTCGAAACTCCAACCGGCCCCCCGCCAGAAAGCGGTGAAATTCTGTTCAACCGCCAGGGCATTGGAACCAAGCAGGAAGCCGAGGAGCACTAAGCCCAGCAGAGCGGCGGTCTTGGCGAACGTGAAGACGTTCTGCACGGCTGCTCCCGTCCGGATGCCGAACGAGTTCACCAGCGACAAAAAAATCAATACGCCGATTGCCACCAGTTGCTGCGTGCTGATTCCGAAACGCCCGACGGCTATGACCGGGTTGGCGGCGGAGATCCAGGGAAAAAATACGCCGCTGAACTTGGCAAATGCGACCGCTACAGCGGCTATCGTGCCGGTCTGGATCACTAGAAATAGGGTCCATCCATAAAGAAAACCGCTTAACGGCCCCAAGGCTTCCCGCAAGTAAACGTACTGCCCGCCGGCCTGCGGCATGGCCGCCGCTAACTCGCCGTAGCTAAGGGCGGCGATCAAGGTGAGCAACGCCGCGAGAAGCCAAACCAGAATCAGCAGGCCAGGAGAACCGACCTGCCGGCTGATGTCGGCCGATACTATGAAGATCCCCGAGCCGATCATCGACCCCATCACCAGAGTCGTTGCATCGATCAGGCCCAGACCCTGGATCAACCCCGGGCTCCGGGTGGTGCTAGTTACCGCTGCGTCAGTATCAGCCATTCGTTCAGGCGCGCCTCCAAGTCGGCAGCCAGCAGGTCGGAAATCACCGCCACGGCGTCCGCCCCGGCATCCAGCACGGCGCGGGCGTTGGCGCGGGTTATGCCGCCAATCGCCACCAAAGGCTTCGCGGTGAGCCGCCGCAGCCGTGCCAGTTCTTCAACTCCGACCAGGGGATCCGCATTTTCCTTGGATCCTGTGGCGAAAATCGGACCGATCGCCAGATACTCCACCGGCTCCCGATCGCCGGCCAAAAGCTGGTAGCGGTTATGCGTTGAGTACCCGATCGCCAGCGAAGATCCTACCACGGGACGCACTCTCGCCGGCGGCAAGTCCCCCTGGCCCAGATGCAGCCCATCGGCCCCGAGCAGCAGAGCGACGTCGGCGCGGTCGTTGATCACGTAAGCGACACCGGCCGCCTGGAGGATTTGGCCCACGTTTTCCGCCTGGGCGAAAATTTCCCGCGTGAAGGCGCCCTTATGGCGAAACTGCGCCATCGAAACGCCGGCGCGGGCGATGGCTCGCGCCAGGGACTCCGGCTGAATCTGGGCCCGGGCGCAGGCAGCCGTATCGATGATCGGATAAAGGCCGCGAAAAATTGCCGCGCGGAACTTGCCGGCCCGGTTGGCGCGTAGTTCGTTTTGCAAAGGCTATGATCCGGCGCTCGCCGTATTCCCGGCGGGCAGTCTGGGGAATCGAAGCGCCCACCCTTCTCGGGATCCATCTTCATAATAGCGGCTCTCCGTAGAACGTGCGGAAAAAGGGAGACAACGCTCAGAAAGCGGAAACGCCGTTTCTTTTTCAAATTGTTGAAATCCGGGCTGGCGTGCGACATGATGGCCTCATGCGCCGGCGGTGGATTGTCCTGACGCTGATTGCCTGTGCAGCGTGCCTCCCGATGGCGCGCTCCGAGTGCGAAGCGCCCGCTCCGGTCCAACCTCTCCCGTTCAGCCACAAGCAGCACATGGCCTTGCGCCTCCAGTGCAAGCGCTGCCATGAAATGCCGGGCCAAGGATGGGAGGCCGGCTTGCCTGCAACTCAGACTTGCATGAGCTGCCACACCCGCGTGAAAAGGGACAGCCCTTTCATACAGAAGCTGGCCGAGTTTCACAAGCAGGCTAAACCGGTGCCCTGGGCACGCGTCTACAGCCTTCCTGCCTGGGTGGACTTCAGCCACAAAGAGCACGTCGAGACCGGCAACGAGACCTGTGAAGCCTGCCACGGTCCCGTGCGCGAGCGCGATACGTTGTGCGTGGAGACTGATATCAGCATGCGCGGTTGCCTGGAATGCCACGTCGAGAAGAATGCTCCGCGAGGCTGCCGCTTCTGCCATTTGTAATTTAGGGACAAATACTGGCCCCGGTTTGTTTTTCTCCCAGTTGTCCTCACCAGGGTGGACACCATCTCGCCTCCGCAGTAAACTGCCTACATCATCACCGCTGTAAGGAGGCCTATGACTCGCCGCAACGCCCTTCGCAATCTTGCGGTTTGGCTGGCAGGCTCGCCCTTGTGGCGGCCCCCGCTCGAGGCTCAGCAGCTTCCCGGCGAGTCCGACCGCGTCCCCCTGCTGGACGATCTGGTGAACGTGCTCGAGTTCGAGCCGGTGGCCAAAGCCAAAATCCCCAAAGCGAATTACGACTTCATCGCCGGCGGCGTCGACGATGAGTGGACTCTACGGCGAAACCGGGAAGCTTTCAACTGGATCTCTTTGCGCCCGCATATGCTCCGCGACGTGAGCAAACTCGATCTTTCCCTCACGCTGTTCGGCCAAAAAATCGAAACGCCGATCCTGGTTGCCCCAACGGGTACGCAGGCCCTTGCGCACCCTCAAGCCGAGCTCGCAATGGCTAAAGCGGCCGGAGCTGCCAAGACCATTATGGTTGTCAGCACCAACTCGAGTTTTCCCATCGAGAAAATTGCGGCGGCGGCGACTGGTCCCCTGTGGTTTCAGCTCTACCCTGGTCCCGACCACCCTGGCACGCGGGAGCGCGTCCAGCGCGCTCTCGCCGCAGGCTGCAAAGTTATCGATATTACCCTGGACACGCCCTACGTTTCTCATCGGGAGCGCCTCCTGCGCAACCGCCAGGAGCAGGAGGTTGCGCCCGGAGACGCGCTTCCACAACTGGTCGATCGGGGAGAACAATCCAGCGTCCGCCGCCGGGCGGCCGCGCCGCGTCCTTATCGGCTCCAGAAGCGCTTTACGGCGGAGCTTACTTGGGATTTTGTCCAGGAAGTGAATTCCTACGCCAAGGTCCCAGTATTAGTAAAGGGTATCCTGACGCCGGAAGACGCCAAGGCCGCGATCGAGCACGGCGCAGCCGGCATCCATGTTTCCAATCACGGGGGCCGCTATCTCGATTATGATCCTTCGACCATCGAGGTGCTCCCCTCGATCATTGACGCTGTTGGAGGCCGGGTTCCCGTCATTGTGGATAGCGGTTTCCGACGCGGCACTGACATTATCAAAGCCCTCGCCGTCGGGGCGAAAGCCGTCTTGGTCGGCCGCCCGCCTCTGTGGGGACTGGCCGCTTACGGCCAGGCGGGCGCGCAGCGGGTGCTCGAACTGCTCCAGAGCGAGCTGGCTCTGGCGATGGGGCTTTCGGGGCGGCCGAATCTTGAATCCATCGACCGCACTCTAATCGAAATCCACCCGCCGCGGGCTTGAGCCGAATTTTCCAGAAGAGGAATCAGCTACTTGCGTCCGGCCCTTTCACAAACCGGAGCGCCGCCGAGTTGATGCAATAGCGAAGGCCGGTAGGCGGGGGTCCGTCCTCGAAGACGTGCCCCAGGTGAGCGTCGCAGCGGCGGCACAGTACTTCCGTGCGAACCATGAAAAAGCTCGTGTCCGTTTCAGTCTGAATGTTCTCTTCGGCAATCGGCGCCCAAAAGCTCGGCCACCCGGTTCCCGATTCAAACTTCGTCGCTGAATCGAACAAAGCCGTGCCGCAGCAAGCACAGCGGTAGATGCCGTCTTCATGCAGGTTCCAGTATTCGCCGCTGAAGGCCGGCTCCGTATCTTTCTTGCGCGCGATGAAAAACCGGCCCGTCCCGAGCTGCTTTTGCCACTCGGCGTCGGTTTTGACAATCTTATCCACAGTGACCACGCCCTTGCGTTCTCCAGCATCGGTGAACTCGACAATCGAGACGGACATAGAAGCGCTCCCGGCGCCAGCCAAAGGGAATGAGCTCCTGCGGCTGGCGAAATTCCAGCCCAAAGACCCCAGGCCGGCCGCCAGTACGGCGAAAAACCCACGCCGCGAGCCTCTCCAACCGGCCTTCTCGGGCAACTGAAACACGTCTTCATTTTCCCATTGCCGAGCGCGAAGCGCATCTTTCGGATGGCTCGCTGGGCCAGCCGCCTTCCGGGAAAACCGCACCGTTCTTCGCACAGCGAAGACACGCCCTCAGCCGCCGAACCGGCAGACAGAAAGGTTCGACGGTCAGCTTGCAGTGCTGGCTTTTGGAGGACCGGGCAGATCTCAGGCCGGCGCTTGCCCCCGGTGGCGTCCGGGTTACCGGCTCGCCTGAAACACAAATTGGATTGGCAGTTTGACTTCCACAGGTTCCCCGTCGAGTGTGGCCGGTCGATAACGCCGTTGCAGGGCTGCTTCTCGAGCCGCAGGTACAAGTATCGCAGGGCCGCTTAGCAATCTTGCTTCGGTAACAATGCCTTGCTTGTTGATCGCCAGTTCCATTTTCACAACGCCGTAAATGCCGCGTTCCCTTGCAGCCGGCGGGATTACAGGCGCGGGTCCGCTGATAAAGGCGGGCTGCTGAAAGTTGCCGCCAGTACGGATTCGTTCGACGGCGGCTTTTGACGTTGCCATGGGCGCATCTTGCGGGGGCGCCGCCGGCTTTGCCAGGCTCGGCTCGAATACGGCAGCGGGGAGGTTCCCTGGGTCCGGCACGGAAATGCCCGACAAAGGTTCCTCGGGCGTCAATTTGGATTGCTCCGAAGCTCCGCGCCGCAGCCTGGAAATATCAAATTTTCGAGGAAGCCTCGGCGCAGGCTCTTGCCGTTCGGCCGGCAGCCTTTCCGCAGCCTTCGAGTGGGCGACTCCTTCGTTGGTTTCTACCGGTCGCTCTGGGATATTGGAAGCCCGCCCATCATCCCGGAAATTGCCGCTGCGCTCGGGCATTCCCGGGCGCGGGGCGGGCTGCGAACCGGCGGGCGTTGTCACGGTTCCCCTGGCCGAAGCGGCCTGCGGCGCCTTGCGCGAGGAAATCCAGATCGGAAGCACGGCCGCCGCCGCGAGAAACACAGCGGGAAGAGCCACAAACGCGGGCCGCTTCCAGGAAGGGCCGGAGCTGATGGCAAACTGAGGCTGCGGCGAAGGGGCCACCGGCGGCGGAGCAACCGCAGCGGATGGGACAGGAACTTCCGGAAGGGCAGGATTATCCGTTGCCCTTGGATGAACATCTCCGACACCCGCATCCGGATCAGCAGCTTCCGGAACGGCACATAGTCCGGAGGGTGCGGGATCGTGTGCCGGCGGGGACTCGGGGAGCAGGTCTGCCTTCTCCACATCCGGATCCTCGACCGGCAGTTCGGCAATGGCGGCAGCAGAACTGTCGTTTCGAGCGCTCTCGGCCGCGCGCAAGTCTCTTTCCAGAATGGGATCCCCTGGAAACAGGGAAAGCAAATTGTGCAGAAGGTCCAAAGCCTGGTGGAATTGGCGCTCTCGAATCAGGCGAGCGGCTTTTTCCCGCCCGCGGCTATAAAACTCGGCCTCCTCCTCGGCGGCTCGCTCCGCGCGAATGGCCTCCAGGAGGACCCGTGCGCTGTTTTCGCAGGGCTTCAGGGCAGCCGCCTGACGGACGGCGTTTTCCGCTTCTTGGAACTGCCGGCGGCCAAACAGGACTTCCGCTTCGCGCAAGCTTTCGCGGTATTGCTTCTCGCGTTGCAATTCTTGGCGGCGGTTTTCGAGCTCGGGATCGGTCCCGTTCTTCTGAAGGGCGTCGTCGATTTTGGCCAGGGCTCGGTCAATGTCGGCTTCGAGCACGCTCTGCTCGATGCCGGCCAGCAGGTCTTCTCGCTCGGCACGGCGTTTGCCGTCTTCCGCTCTCTGTAAGACGCGCTCTAAGTCAGAGTCGCCGGGAAATTCCGATCGGGCCGCCTGGGCGAGGACGAGAGCCTGGGCCCAGGCCTGTTCGGCAATCTTACGTTCGATCGCTTCCAGCCGCTGCGCGATTCTCTGCTGCCGCTCGGCTTGATCGCGCCGCGCCCGCATCTGCCGGGCCGCCGCGGCCAATTCCTCGGATTTCGGATACCGGGTTAACGCTTCGCCCAGCAGCGCGAGGGCCGCGTGCGTCTGGCCGCGCGCCTCGAGATCGGAGCTGCGCGCGATGGCGTGCTGGGTGAACTGGCGCCGCTCATATTCCGGCAGCGCCTGTTTGGCTGCCGCGAGCAGATCGAGCAGCCGCCCGGAGCCGGGGTACGTCCCCACATCCCGCTCCAGCAGCGGCAGCGCGAGATCGGGCCGGCCTTGGTTCATCAGCCATTCCGCTTCTTCCACGCCCCGCGCCACGCCCTCTTCCCAAGCCTTCTGGGAGGCAGTTACTTCCTCCAACAACTGCATCAGTTCGGGTTCGTTGGGATACGACTGTAGGGTTCCCAAAACGTGGGCGCCAGCGGCTCCAAAATCTCCCGCTTGGCAAAACGCTGTGACCTGGCTCCGGGCGTTTTCGAGCGCCAGTCTACGCTGCTCGCGTTCCAGCTCTTTTTGAGCCTGCAAAAGCCATTCAAAGAGCTGCTTTTCTTTCCCGAATTCTTTCAGCAGAGCCTGTAAGCGCTCGACAGCCTCGGCGAAGCGCCGCTCCGCCATCAGCGATTCGACCGGCGCCAGCTTGGCCTGGAGCCGTTGCCGCCGCTTCCGGTCCGCTTTTTTACTTCGAGCCTGCGCCAAGCGGCGTTTGATTTTCCCCGAGTTTGGGTATTCGGCGTCGAGCGACCGAAGCAGCGCGATAGCCTCATCGAACTGCTCCGCTCTCAGGAGTTCCTCCGCATCGGCGAGCGATTGCTCGAGGCGGGCCTCGCGCCCGGCGATTTCCGTTTCGATAAGCTGCAATAATTCCGCCGCCTGGGGGCTTAGAGGGTCCGTCTCGACGGCTTCGACCGCGATTTTCCGGGCTTCCGGGAGCTTGTCCTGCTCGAATTTCCGCAATGCCTGTTCGATCAGCTTGTCCGCCGCTTCGCTCCGTTCAAGCAGAGCCCGCGCTTCGGCGATGCGTTCGCGAATAGCGCCCTGTGAAGCGTCGATTCGCAACGCTGATTCGAGCATCTGAATCGCGCTAGCAAAGCGGCGCTCGGCGATTTCCTCTTTCGCCTGCTCCAGCAAATGCTGCTGCGCCTGCTTCCGGGCGGTCTCCCGCAGGAGCCGGGCGTTTCGGTTGCCTGGGTCCAACGCAAGCGCTTCGTTGAGTAGGGCCTGCGCCGTCTCAAACTCGTTCTGAGCAGCCAGTCTCTCGCTTTCGGCGACCAAGCTGGCGGCGCGCTCTCTTTTCAGTTCAATCAGAACTCCATCCAGCTCCAGTTTGAGATCCCACGGCGTTTGGTAGCGCAGTTCCGGGTCCTGGCGCAGGGTGCGCTGGACGATTTGTTCGAGGGATTCCGGGCAATCCGGACAGAGACTGCTCGCTGGCATCAAAACACCGGCCCGCGCTGCCTCTTCGTCGGGAAAAGGGTGAAGGCCGGTGAGCAACTCATAGCAGACCACGCCAAAAACAAAAATGTCGCTCCGGATATCTCCCGGAGAAGCGCCGCACTCCGGCGCAGCATACAAGGCCCGGTCCTCCGGGGAGCGGCAGAAATCCCGCCAGCCGTGCGGAAGGAAGTCCAAGACCCGGGCCGAACCATCCGGCATGAGCATAATCTTGCTGGGCCTGATATCCAGGCGAATGGCGCCGCTCTGGTGCGCGAATCGAAGAGCGTCGGCCACTTGCGACATCAGCAGCGTTTTTTCAAGCACGGTAAGTGGGGATCGGTCGGCGATGAGCTGGCGCAGCGTCTTACCCGAAAGGTATTCCAGGACGATGAAGGGAACTCCACCGTGTTCCCCCAGTTCGTAAACGGTGACAATGCCAGGGTGATGCCACTTGGCCGCCGCAGCCGCCTGGTCCGCCAGACCGCGAAACAAACCCTCAGCGCCGTCCACAGGAATGCGGAGCGCAACCAGGCGGTCCAGCGGCGGGTCGAGCGCGCGGAACACGCTGGCGATCGCGCTGCGGCCGATCTCCGCCTGGATCTGGTAGCGGCCGAGTTGTTTCGCCAGTTTCATTGCTGGAATTTACTGCGGGCGATCGAGCGCCGGTTGGCCGCTCCCCGCCGCAGGGGAGGCGGCTTCCACTGCTTTCAGCCACATGGCTTGCGCCTCCTCATCCCTGCCCAAGGAGCGGTAGGAGTGCCCCAGATTCAACAGGGCCTCCCGGAATTTGGGTCTTTCCGCGAGGGCCTTTTCATAGGCGCGGGCCGCGTCTTCCAGCTTTCCCGCGCGCTGGAAAAGAAATCCGGCGTTGTACAGCACCTCGGGATTGCGTTCGCCGAGATCGACCAGGCGGCCATGCAACTCAAGAGCCTCGTCAAAATCTTCGCGTTCAATGGCAAGCGCCGCCAGAACGCCCAGGGTATGCCGCGATTTCGGCCGGCAGGCGAGCGCCTCGTGCAAGTACTCTTGCGCCGAATCAGGGTCGCCCATGCGCCAATAGGCGATGCCCATATTCAACAACGCCTCGTGCCACTTGCTGCGCTTTTTCAGGCATTCCTGGAACGCCTCTATGCTGCGCCCGAAATCGCCGCGCGCCAGCCGGACGCAAGCCAGGCGAAACCAAGCCTCCTCGTGTCCCGGATTTCTCTCTACCAATCGCGAGTACACAGTCTCGGCTCGCTCGGAATCCTGAATCACCTCCGACAGAAGCCCCAAATTCCAGAGCGCCGGTTCGAGGTCAGGCGCGAGCCGCAAAGCGTTTTCATAGGAGCTCCGGGCTGCCTCAATCTGGCCCATTTCTTGCTGCGCGCAGCCAAGATTGAGATAGGCTTGGGGCTTGCGGGAATCGAGGCGAAGCGCTTCGCAGTACGCCCTCGCCGCGGCCGGCGCATCTCCCAGTTTCTGCTGCGCAACCCCCAGATTGAACCAATTCGCAAAGCTGTGCGGCTCGATTTGGACCAGATCGCCGCAATACTTGGCGGCGGCGGCGTAATCCCGAGTGGAGAAAGCGGAAATCGCGAGGCCTTCGAGCGCCGTCCGTGATCGTGGTTGGATCGCCAGCAATCGGCTGGAACAATCGCGCACGATTTGATACGCCCTTTTCGCGATGCCGATTGCGATCATGTTGGCCAGCGCGTCTTGAGAGTTGGGGTTCAAGGAAAGAACGCGCTGGTAGAGTTCCGCGGCTTCCTCCAGCCTCTGGTCAAGCTGCAACGCGACCGCCTTGCCCAGGAGCGCCCCTTCGCAGTCCGGCTCCCGCTGGAGGCACGCATCGAAGATCTTCAGCGCTTCTCCGGTTTGGCCGAGATGCAGCAGGCAAGTCGCAAGCCCGATTTGCGCCTCCGCCCGCCGGGGATCTACATCGAGCGCCCGCTGCACTTTCTTGTTCGCCTGTTCCCAGCGCCCAAGCTTTTCCAGGCATAATGCCAAGCCGAAGCACGCCGTCCGGATTTTATCGTCGAGCTGCAGAATCTCGCGGTAGGCGCCCGCGGCAGCCTCGTACTGTTTCAGCTCGATCTGCATCTGAGCCGCGGCTCGCAGGCGTTCGACGAAATGCTCGCTGCGGTCTCTCGCCCGGTACAGCTCTTGCAGGGCCTCGTCGGTTTTTCCCTCGATTTGAAGCACTTGGGCGCACGCCAGAGATTCGGAGATTTTCGCCTTCCCTTCCTGCACTTCCTGGGAAAGCTCACGGCAATGCTTGTTGGCCAACTCGATCTTGTTTGCTTGATCCATATTCGCCTGAAAGAGCTCTTTCTATCCCGGCGTTGGCAGGGTTCAGCCGCCGGCTTCGCACCATCTTTGCGCCCAGAAGCAAGAAGAGAATGGCGAGCACGACGACGGCTGGAATGATCCAGCGCCGCGCGGCCCAGGGAGAACGGGACCGCGCCTGTACAAGGTCTCGGAACACATCGGGGAGAGGAACTGGCGGGCCTGGAGCGTCGCCGGCGGCCGCGGGAGGGGGCGATGGAATCACCTCAGAACCGCCTCGCGCGCGAACCTCGCGAACCGGAGGGACCGCCGGCTGGAACTCCGGCTCAAACCAGCCTTCAATCGCCACCGGCGCCATCTTCTCGTCTGCCGCTGCGATGATAACCTTCATGAGGTTGGGGCACGGCAGCGACATCCAGACCGGCGGCAGGCCATTCACCTTGCCGCTGGCCGAAGCGTGCCCATTCTGCGAATTCTTGTTCACGTTCGAAGCGTCCTTTTCACCGCCACAGTCAGTGAGGCGATATCATAGTGGGCGGGACTGTCGGGGGCGTACTGGCCCACCCATTTGCCGGCGCTAAAGGCGTCCGCGAACGCTGCGCGCTGATGCACGGCGGGGCCGATCGCCTCTCCAAATCGCTGCAACGCCGCCTCGATCTCGCGCCCCGCTCCCGTTCGGCGATCAACCTTGGAGGGCACGATCAAGCATTTTGGCCCGCGGTTTCCCCGCGAAGCCCGCACCTTGTGTATCAAATCCATCGCGCCGGCGGTGGCTTGCAGATCCACTCCGCTGGCGGTCACGGGCACCAGCACCAAATCGGCGAGGCCGCCCGCCGCCCGCGTGGCGGCAACCACGTGCGCCGGCGCGTCCACGACCACATACTGCGCATTGGAAGCCAGGATCTTGTTCGTCAGCAGCTCGGCGTCTTCCGCCGTCTCCAAAGGCATGGACTCGCCCTGGATCGGAAGCTGGCCGCTCGCGATCCAGCAGCTTGCCGTGCCCTGCGAATCGGTGTCCACCAAGACCACGGCATTGCCTTTGCTCGCCAGCTCGCAAGCCAGATTCACGGCGATCGTGGATTTGCCGCACCCACCCTTCAGGTTGGCCACGGCGATGACGCTTGGCATCTCGCGAAAAGCATAAGCCGCCTGATTGCCCGGCTCAGCGAATTGATGAATGTTCAGCACGGTCGTCCCCCGCGTTCCCGGTGTTTGGTTGAAGGTTCCCGCCCGGGCCGCAAAGTCTGTCGCCTGCGTGAGCCGCATTTGGATCCACTCCGGCGTGCAAGCGCCGACTCCATCGGCAGCGCAGCGGTCCAACACGTCCGCGGTAAACCCGGCGACCCAGGTGTTCGACTCTAATGTCCGCAGCAGCGAATGCACCCACTGTCGGTCCACCGGCTGGAATTCCGGCCGGCGGCCCGGCCCATTCTCGCCGGGACACACTGCGCCGCCGCGCGGAAAAAGATAAGCGCCGGTGATTCTCTCTTTCAGCCACTCCGCGTCGGACCGGTGCGTTCCATAAATTTCGGAATGCGTGAGAACGTCGGTGAGCAGATCCGCCACCCACGCGCCGGAGCCCAGCACCTCCAGCAACGACTCAACTCTTTCGGCGTGTCTGGCCAGAGTATCCATAAAACAAAGCGCCCGCGCACACCACCGCCGCCTTGTGGATCGATCAAATCCGGATCACTGCCCGGCAGGAGATAGATTTTCAGGTCTGCTGTGACGGAGCGTTCTGCGCCGGGAAGACGTATATTACCGTCCTATGACTGATTGTCCAGAGGAATATTCTGCGACAGGCGGTCTTTTGCACAGATTTATTTGCCGCATGCTGAAAAGCTTGCCGTCACGGCTGTGTTGGAAAGCTGTGGATAAAACGAGAATTGCCGCCGCCGTTTATGGCGGGCGCCGGATCGTCGCACTACCGGACGCCCACCCGCACGAAGGCCTTGATCGAATCGAACCGTGCCGCAATCCTCGCCGGTGGAAGCGCGCTTCGACCCGGCTAGCTAATTCGGGAACCAGCCGCCCTTCGGCAGACCAGGTTGGCCGCCCCACTTGGCAACTGGACAATCCGAAGCGAGCCGCTGTAGCATGGCGGAACGTGGAGAGTCTAGAGTCCTTCGGAAGCAATATCCGTTTGTCCTCTGCGAGCCCAGCCAACGGGGACCTCACGGATGGACGCGGTGCAAGCGGCGGCTCTCCACCCAAGATTCTCCCGGAGGTGATCCAGTTGTCTCGAATTCTATTCCTGGCAGCCGCTTTTTGCGGGTTCATCTTGGCCGCCGCTCCTGGCGAAACGGCAGCCCTGCCCCTCATGCCGATGCCCGCAAGGCTGTCTATGGGGAGCGGCTCGCTGACAATCGATTCGCGGTTTTCGATCGCTATCTCCGGCTATTCTGACCAGCGTCTGGAAGCCGCCGCGATGCGTTTGCTGGCGCGTATCTCACGGCAAACCGGCGTGCCCATACCACGGCAGATCGGAAAAGGCGGCTCGCCCGCCGCCCTGGTGATCGCATGCAAGTCGGCGGGATCAGCCCCCCCTAAGCTCTACGAAGACGAATCTTATCAGTTGGAGATTGCCGCTTCTGGAGCGCGTCTCTCCGCGCCCACAGTTACGGGCGCACTGCGCGGGATGGCGACCTTCGTACAACTCATCGCGCCGGGGCCGGACGCGTTCACGGTGCCGGCCGTTCGGATCGAAGACAAGCCGCGGTTTCCCTGGCGCGGGTTGATGATTGACTCCTCGCGGCACTGGATGCCGCTTCCGGTGATTCTGCGAAACCTCGAGGCAATGGCGGCGGTGAAGCTCAACGTGCTGCACTGGCATCTCTCCGACGATCAGGGGTTTCGGGTCGAAAGCAAAATCTACCCCAAGCTCCAGCAGGAGGGTTCCGACGGCCTCTTCTACACGCAGGATCAAATCCGCCGCGTCGTGGCTTTCGCCCGCGACCGGGGAATTCGCGTCGTTCCCGAGTTCGACATGCCCGGCCACTCGCTGAGCTGGCTGGTCGGTTATCCGGAACTGGCGAGCGCGCCCGGACCCTATGAAATCGGACGCCACTGGGGCATCTTTGACGCGGTGATGGACCCGACGCGCGAGGAAACGTATAACTTTCTCGACAGCTTCATTGGTGAAATGGCCGGCCTGTTCCCCGACGAGTATTTCCACATTGGCGGCGATGAAGTGAGAGCCAATCAGTGGAACCAAAACACAGCCATCCAGGCTTTTTGCAAAGCGCACAATCTCGCCGGCGCTCACGACCTTCAGGCTTATTTCAACAAGCGCATCCAGGCGATCGTGCAGAAGCATGGCAAAATCATGATCGGCTGGGATGAAATCCTGCACCCCGACCTGCCGAAGGACATCGTGGTGCAGTCGTGGAGGGGCCAGGAATCGCTGGCGCAGGGCGCGCGACGGGGCTATCGCGGCCTGCTCTCGTTTGGATATTACTTAGACCATTTAAGCCCGGCGTCGTATCATTACGGCATCGATCCCCTGGGGGACGGCGCTCAGGAGCTGAATGCCGAGGAAGCGGCGCGCATCCTGGGCGGCGAGGCGTGCATGTGGGCCGAGCTCGTGAATGCGGAAACGGTCGATTCTCGCATTTGGCCGCGCATGGCCGCGATCGCGGAAAGGCTGTGGTCTCCGGCCGAGCTTCGCGACGTCGACTCCATGTACGCAAGACTCTCCCTTGTGAGCCGGGGCCTCGACTGGACAGGCGTGCAACACCGCTCCACTTACTGGCCCATGCTCGACCGCCTTACGGGCGGGCGCTCGACTGGCCAACTCAAGGTGCTGTCCGACGTGGTCGAGCCGCAGGGATTGCGCGGGCGGCATCCCCGCGAAAAAACCACCTCCACGCCGCTCAACCGCCTTGTAGACGCGGCCCGCGCGGAGAGCGAGAGCGTCCGCGCCCTCTCCCAGGCAGCTCGGAAAATCGTGGAAGAGCCGGGGAATAGCGCGGCGGAGCGCGCCTGGGTTCGCCAGACTTTTCTCATTTGGCGCGACAACGACGCCCGGCTCCAGCCCCTGCTCCAGAACAATTTTCTTTTGAAAGAAACCGCACCGCTCTCGAAGGATCTGTCTCGGGCGGGAACGATCGGCCTCCAGGCTCTCCGGTACGTGGAATCGAAAAGGCCCGCTCCGGCCCGCTGGGTGAGCCAGCAAAAACAGGCGCTCGACCGCATGGAAAAGCCGCAAGCGGAAGTCACGCTGGCGGCCGTAAGGCCGGTTCGCATTCTTGTGGAAGCTGTTTCGCGAACCCGCGCTTCCGGGCAGTCCCGGCGGCGCCCTGCCCCCCGGAAGGCGCCCCAAAAGTAAGAGATCGGATTCGTTTCCCCCGGGGAAAAGCCGGCGAGCGAGGCGAGTATCTCGGACTCATCGCCTCTACCGGAACCGCTTTTTATAGTAAATATCCACGCCGAACTGTCCATCTTCTTGCCGCACGGCCACAGCGGACCAGGTTGGGTCGATGGCCCATTCGATGCGAACGATCTGCTGATTGCCTTGGGTCAAATCGGTGATATAGGTGAAATCGAGATCCTTGGTGATTTGTTGCTCCAAAGTCAGCCGGGCCTGAGGAGTGTTTTCGGGGCCGACGATTTGTGGATCAATTTTGAGTTTTGTCACTCCAAACAATCTCTGGAGCCGGCCCGAGACCGGGTTAGCCACAGCCTGGCTAAGCACCGCCGACGCGCCGAATTGCTGCATGCTCTGCTGGGGCGCCGCAGGCTGCTGCGCGGCAAGCACCGGGTCCGTCGAAGGCACTCTCCCAGTGGCGAGCAGCGAGACGATGTCGGAGAACTGCATGGGCGGGTCGGAGCGGTAGGTCATGGTCAGCTTGTCCATAGGCCCGCGCACCATAATATCCACGGTGATCCCTTGCGCCTGCGTCTCGAGAGCAAAGTTCACTACGGGCTCGATGTTGTTAGGATCGAAAAACGAGATCGTCCCGGCAGTGATGCTGTATTTGCTGCCGAAAAAAATCACTTCCCCCTGCTGCGCGTCGATGCGGCCGAGCATTCCGGGCGATGACGGCGAGCCTCGTAGTTGCAAATGAGCTTCCGCCTGCACGTTTTGCGTCAGTGCGGTCTGCAATTGAAACGCCGAGGAAGTATCGATTCTGACATCGAAGCGCATGCCGCCGAGAACGCCGGTCTGCGCTGCTGGAGCCCGGGGCGGCGCGGCCGCCCCGGAGAGGATGCGTCCCAGGTCTGTATGGGAATAGAACGCGACATCCTGAACTATGACGCTGCCCGAAAGCAGGTTGTCCGTGGTCGTGCCGTTCAAAGTAAGGTTAGCGCTCAACTGTGTACTGACATTGGACGGATACAGAACCCGAATCTGCTGGGCTCGGGCCTGGAGATTGAACGCCATTTCAGGTCCGCCGTAGCGGACCGTCCCGCCAAACGACACCTTTCCGCCGCCGGTCTCGCCCGTAAGGGTCTGAATGATGGCCTCGTTGCTATTGAAGAGAACCACGCCATTGGCATTGGAAATGCCGTTTGGCACATCGACCATGTTGAACGAAGCCTTCTGGAGTTGAAGCCGGCCGTTCAGCGCCGGCTTCGAAGCGGTTCCCCGCACGGCGGCCTCGAGTTGAACATTTCCGCTGCTGAAGACGCCGGGGGAGAAGGTCTGCGCCAGCCTGAGATCGACGTTTCCGCTGGCTCGAAGGTCCAGCGCATTTTGTTTGTTCAGGTAAACGGCTCCGCTCACGCTGAAGTCGGTCGAGGGACCTGTCAGCCTGGCGCTCTCAATATGCACCACCGAGCGGTCCAATGTAGCGACGATCGGCGAAGGATTATGAAACGCTAGGGGCCGTACGGCGGCTGCGCCCGGCGCTGCCGGCGTCAACGCGTTCACTTGCAGCTTCGTGATTTCCAGCCGGCCTTTGATGTTTTGGGGACGGCGCATCGGACCGGCCAGGGACGCCGCACCCTCCAGTGCGCCGCTGAAAGTCTGGTTTGCGGGCTGACCAGGTTTGCCGAACATGCGGGCCAGGGCGGCGATATCGACCGCCGAAAATGTGATCTTGGTTTGCAGGGGATAATCATCCCTCATCACCAGCGAGCCGTCGCCGCGGATCTGCGAGCTGGCTACGTCGGATTGCAGATGAAAGTTGAGATTTTGGCCCTGCGTATCTGCGGTCAGCAGCAGGTTTCCGGCCCGATTGGTGTTAACTTCAGCCACGTGCGCGGAGACTTTCGCGCTCAGGCTCGAGAACAGAAAGGGTGTGGCGGTGGAACCGGCCTGGAGGGCGCCCGCGCCCTCCGCGTTCAACTCCAATGTGCCGGTTAACCGGGGATCCTTCTTCTGCACTATCCCTAGCTTCTGGAGCTCAATGCGGGTGCTGCCAATCTGAAATTGCACACGCCCTTGGCGAAAATTGTCGGGGGGATGCTCAAAAGCGCCGCTGAAATGGATGCTGCCGGCGGGCGCCGACGCCTCCGCAGAAATCAATTGCACCCACTGGCGGGAATAGCTCGCTAGCGCCTGAATGCGGTGGAAGGGCTCGCCATAGGCCGCGCCGTTGGTGAGACTTACTGCTACCACAACGCGAGGATCCCCCAGAGTTCCTGAAACGTTTCCTTCAGCAGCTATCACGCCGGAGACCGGCAAGGATGCCTGGTTTGCCAGGGCCAGCAGATCCTGAAGCTGTGCGTTGCGGATCGCCACGGCGGCTGCGACTGGCTCGCTGGGTTCTGGTTTCCATCGGCGCAAGCCGGCGGATCCGCTCAACTCCGCCAGGAGCGCGCCGCGGCGCAAAACCGCGTTGCGTACCGCCGCTCCCGTGCCGGCGGCATTCCATTCCGCGGAAAAATGATCGAATTTCCTCCGGTTGACGGCGAAGTTTGTCAGTTCAATACGCCCGGCAATCCGGGGATCGCTCAGCTTCCCGGTCACCGTCGCGCTCGCCCGGGCGGCGCCGTTGAGGAGCGTGACCGGAAGCGCCCGAGGAGGATTCTCAGATGTCAGGGATAACGCCGGCAGAAAATCATCCAGATTTCTGGAAACCAAACGGATGCTCAGATGGTTTCCGATCGATCCGGAGAAGTCCAGGCGAGACGACGGCAGCACGACAAAGGAATTTCCCAAATCAATGGCGTCGCGCGGGCCGTCATAGCTCACAATGATTCTTCCCGCCAGCGGCACGCCCTGGTGACGCGGCGCAATAGCTAGCTCGGCGGAAGCGCGCAGGCTGCGCGAGAGCGAACCGCGCAATCTGGACGCCGCGTGCAGGGGCCCCGAAACAGCGCCGTCCCAGACGAATTGGGGAGTGGCGTACCGGCGCGCCAGATAGCGCAGATCAAAGCCATGCAAGTTTCCGTCGATCCGGAA
>Ga0070741_10005140_pt1 | contig 29416 bp, 33 predicted proteins | sample Coa_R1_4_FD_66440 | JGI IMG/M metagenome (GOLD analysis project Ga0070741, IMG submission 66440) | Surface soil microbial communities from Centralia Pennsylvania, which are recovering from an underground coalmine fire - Coalmine... | ecosystem: Environmental > Terrestrial > Soil > Unclassified ... | reverse complement strand
GCGCGTTGACCCTCGCCGCCGGCTCGTGCTAGCCTCCCCCGCGTGGTTCGGGTCACCGTCGAGTCGGTCACCAAGCGCTACGGGGCCGTCGAGGCGTTGCGCTCCGTGTCGCTCGACTTCGACGCCGGCCGCCTCACCGCCATCCTCGGTCCTTCCGGCTGCGGCAAGACCACGCTCCTGCGCGCGATCGCGGGGTTCGTGTCGGTCGACGAGGGCACGATCCGCCTCGACGGCGCCGACGTGACCGGGCTTCCGCCGCCGCAGCGCGGCACCGCCATGGTGTTCCAGTCCTACGCGCTCTGGCCGCACATGACCGTGTTCGACAACGTGGCCTACGGCCTGCGCCTGCGCCGCGCGCCCGCGCCGGAGATCGATCGCCGCGTGCGCGAGGCCCTGGCCCTCGTCGAGATCGGGGACGTGGAGGCGATCGCGCGCCGCAAGCCGGGCGCGCTCTCCGGCGGCCAGCAGCAGCGGGTGGCCCTGGCCCGGGCGATCGTGGTGGAGCCCCGCGTCCTGCTCCTCGACGAGCCGCTCAGCAACCTCGACGCGAAGATCCGCCAGCGCCTCCGCGTCGAGGTGCGCCGGCTCCAGCGGCGCGTGGGCACCACCACCATCTACGTGACCCACGATCAGGAGGAGGCCCTCGCGATCGCGGACCGGGTGGTGCTGATGAATCGCGGCGCGGTGGTGCAGGCGGGGACGCCGGAGGAGGTGTATCTCGCGCCCGCGACCGAGTTCGTGGCCGACTTTCTGGGAGTGGGCAATCGCGTCGACGGACGCGCCGAGGCGGGGGCCGTCCACCTCGAAGGGCAGCGGCTGCCCTACGCGGGGCCGGCGCGGGGCGCGGTGCACGTGATCCTCCGCTCGTCCGATCTGGGCCTCGCCCCGTCGACCGCCCCCGCCGACGTTCCCCGGCTCGCCGGCCGGCTCGAGGAAAGCCTGTTTCTCGGCGCGTACTACCGCCACTACGTGCGGGTGGGCGGCTCCGTGCTCATGGTGGACGGGCCGGCGCCGGCCGCGCCCGGGCCCGTCACCGTCACCGTTCCGCCGGACCGCGTGCGCGTGTACCCGGCGGCCTGACCCGAGGAGACCTCCGCATGCTGCCGCGAATGATGCTCGCCGTGCTGCTGGCCCTGGTGGTGCCCGCCTCCGCCGCCACTCGCCTGAACGTGGCGATCGGCGCCGACGTCAACGTGGTCGAGGTGCACAAGACGCTGCTCGGCCCCGGCTTCCGCGCCACCGCGTCCGACGTGGAGATCAACGCGGTGGGCACCGGCACCGGCGAGCCGGCCAGCCGCGCCATCTACACCAAGATCAAGGCGCAGGCCGACGCGGGCCGCAAGCCGTGGGATCTCGACGTGGCGCTGGTCAGCATGGCGGTCGCCTCCCAGATGGTGAAGGAGGGGCTGCTCGCCCGCTACGTGCCCCAGATGAAGAACGCGGCGCTGGTGAAGGGCGCGGAGGTGAAGCACGCCTTCGGGGTCGACGTGGACGGCTACGTGGTGCCGATGTTCCACAACCAGATCGCGCTCGCGTACCTGCCGTCGAAGGTGCCGAACCCGCCGAAGTCGTTCGACGAGCTGGTGGCGTGGGTCAAGGCCAACCCGGGCCGCTTCGGCTACAACGGCATCAAGGGCGGGGTGAGCGGGGTGGGCTTCACCATGGGCTGGGTCTACTGGAAGACGGGCCTCTACAAGGAGCTCACCCAGGGGCCGTTCGACAAGGGCAAGGAGGGGGCGATCCGGGAAGCGATCACCGCGCTCCGGGACTTCAACCGGCAGGCCGTGATCACGAACGGCAACGCGGGCACCCTGGACGCGCTCAACCGCGGGGAGATCTGGGTGGGCGCGGTGTGGATCGACCAGCTGGTGGCCTGGAAGAACGAGGGGCGCATGGATCCCGCGGTGACGCCGGTCCTGCCCGCGCCGGGGCTGCCGATCTACCCGCTCTACCTCGTGGTGCCCCGCGAGGCGGCGAACCGGGAGGCGGCGGTGCGCTACATCGACTACATCGCCACGCCCGAGGTCCAGGCCAAGGCCATCGTCGAGAAGTTCGGGTGGTATCCGGGCGTCGATGCCGAGAAGGTGCTGCCGCTGATCAGCCCCAAGAGCCGGGCGCTGCTCTTCAGCGGCGTGAGCGCGCAGGACCTCGCGCGGTACTCGCGCCAGATGCCGCTCAAGGAGTACCACGACCTCATCACGCTCGCCTACGAGGAGATCGTCCGCTGACCCTGGCCGAGCGGGCGCTCTGGGCCGCGCTCTGCGCGCCCGCTCTGGCGGTGCTGGCCGCGGTGTTCCTCTGGCCGCTGGGCGTCTCGGTGGTGGCGAGCTTCGTCCGCGAGGGGCAGTGGACGCTCGCCAACTACGGTACGGTGGCCCGGCTCTACGCCCGCGACGTCGCCTACACGATCGGGGTCGCCGCCGCCGGCACCGCGCTGACCTTCGCGGCCGCGATCCCGCTCTGCGGCTGGCTGCGGGTGCGCGCGTTCGGACCGATCGAGTTCCTCCTGAAGGTGCCGCTCTTCGTGCCGTTCGTGGTGGTGGGCCACGCGCTGCGGGTGTTCTGGAGCCCGTACGTGCCGTCGTTCTCCGCGTCCTGGGCCGGCATCGCGACCGCGCTCGCGTGGAAGCACCTGGGGCTGGCCGCGCTCCTGCTGCTGGGCGCCTTCCGCGGCACCGATGACTCGTACCTGGAGGCCGCGCGGCAGCTCGGGGCCTCCGCCGGCCGGCTCACCCGGGACATCCTGGTCCCGATGGCGGGGCCGTCGCTCGCGGTGACCGGCATCCTCATCTTCTCCTCGATGCTGGCCTCGTTCTCGATCCCGCTCATGATGGGGCGGGGCGGCGGCCCCCAGATGCTGATGATCGACGTCTACTACCGCTACGGCCAGCACGGCGACTTCGCCACCGCCTCCGCCCTGGGGGTGGTCGCGTACCTGCTGGCGATGGGCGCGGCGCTCGTGTACGTGCGCCGGCTGACGCGCTAGCCGGTGGTCGGGGCCCGCCGCTCGCTGGGGGCCATGGCCGTGCGCGCGGGCGCCCTCGCGGTGGCGGGGTTCCTGATCCTCGGGCCGCTCGTGAGCCTGGGCGTCTGGTCCCTGGCCGAGCGCTGGACGTTCCCGAGCCCGTACCCGCAGCGGTTCGGCTTCCGCTACTGGGCGCGCATGCTCTCGGGCGACTTCCTGGAGCCGCTGCGCACCGGCCTCGTGATCGCGGTGATCGTCACCGCGCTGGCCCTGCTGTTCGCGGTGCCGCTCGGCTACGCGCTCGCCCGCCTGCGCGTTCCGGGTCGCGCCCTGATCCTGCTCGCGTTCCTCCTGCCCCAGGCCTTCCCGCAGCTGCCCGTGTTCGCGAGCGCGACCCGGGAGTTCTACCGCTTCGGCCTGGCCGGCACCGTGACCGGCGTGGTGCTGGTGCATCTGGTGGGCGGCCTCGTCTTCGCGGTCTGGACCATGACCGCGGTGTTCCGCGCCATCGCGCCCGAGCTCGAAGAGGCGGCCCACAACCTGGGCGCGTCGGTCACGAGGACGTTCCTCGGCGTGTCGCTCCCGCTCGCGGTGCCGGGGATCGTGGCGAGCGCGCTGCTGGTATTCCTCTACTCGCTCGACGAGTTCACGGGCACCCTGCTGGTGGGCGCCCCGTTCGTCACCACGCTGCCGGTGTACATGTACACCGCCAGCGTGGGCTACGAGCTGCAGATCGCGTCGGTGACCGCGCTCGTCCTGATGGTGCCGGGCGCGGTGCTCCTGCTGCTGCTCGAGCGCGTGCTCAAGGCGGACTACCTGGTCTTCTTCGGTCAGCTGTGAGGGGCTAGCCCCGCAGCCGCTTCGTCCAGGCCACCAGCTCGGCGAGCAGCTTCCGGATCAGCGCCTTCGACGTCTCGTCGGTCAGCTCGCCGCGCTCGTTGAAGCGCTGGGCCGCGCTGGCGATCAGCACCTCGGGCTGGTTCACCGGGTACATGTTGAGGAACACGAAGCACTGCCGCAGGTGGTACTGGGCCCGCGCGGTGCCGAGGATGCCGACCGAGGCGCCCATCACCGCCACCGGCTTGCCCGGCCACGCGCTGTCGCCGTAGGGGCGGGAGGCCCAGTCGATCGCGTTCTTGAGCACTCCGGGGATCGAGTAGTTGTACTCGGGGGTCGCGAACAGGATGGCGTCGGCGGCGCGCACCTTCGCCTTCAGCTCGACCACCCGCGCGGGCGGCTGCTTCTCCTCGTCCTGGTTGAAGGGAGGGATGCCGGCCAGGTCGAAGATCTCGAGCGTGGCGCCGGCGGGCACGAGCGCCTGAGCGGCCACGAGGGCGTGGCGGTTGAACGACGCCTTGCGGAGGCTGCCGGGGATGCCGAGGATCGAGAAGTCGGGCACGCGTGTTCTCCTGTCGCGGGCGCTCAGAACGTCGTGAAGACGCCCTTGCCGGTGGTCTGGGTGTCGAACAGCTCGTAGGCGGCGGCCGCCTCGTCGATGCGGAAGCGATGGGTGAGGAGACGGCCCAGCGGCAGCTTGCGGTCGGCCACGAAGCGCGCGCACTCCCACTGGCCCATGCTGCTGAAGGTCCACGACGCCACCAGGGTGAGCTGCTTGCGGATCAGATCGCTGCTGACGTCGAAGCTGGTGGCGCCGCCCTCGCCCACGAAGCACATGCGGCCCCAGGTGGCCGTGCTCTTCACCGCCGCCACCCGCGGCTCGGGCAGCCCGGTGCAATCCATGGTGGTTTCCGCGCCCTCGCCGTGGGTCAGGTCCTTGATGGCCTTCACCGGGTCGGTCTCGCGCGAGTTCACCACCGCGTGAGCGCCCAGCTCGCGGGCGAGCGCGAGGCGCTCCGCCGAGATGTCCACCGCGATGACGCGGGCGCCCATCGCGGTGCCCAGCATGGTGGCGGAGAGGCCCACCGGGCCCTGGCCGAAGACGGCGAGGGTATCGCGGCCGGAGACGTCGAGGCGCTTCAGCGCGCCGTAGGCGGTGCCGGTGCCGCAGGAGATGGCGGCGCCCTCCTCGAAGGTCAGCTCGTCGGGCAGGGGCACGTTGGTGCGCGCGGGCACCTTCATGTAGCGGGCGTGCGCGCCGTCGCCGGTGACCCCGAACACGGTGATGCCGCTCGGGCAGAGCTGCGACCAGCCCACCCGGCAATGCCTGCAGCGGCCGCACCCCGCGTAGTGATGGTTCATCACCCGCTGGCCCACCCGCGCCTCCGCCTCGCTCACGCCCGGGCCGACCGCCGCGATCACCCCGCACGGCTCGTGGCCCGCGATCACGCGCTTGCCGGTGCCGCCCAGGCCGAGGGAGGCGGCTTCGTTGCCGGCGGCCCGGTAGAACTTGAGATCGCTCCCGCACATGCCGGAGGCCTTGATCTCGAGCACGACCTCACCGGGACCCGGGGTGGGGTCCGGGAAGTCCCGGAGCTCGAGCTGACGGTTGCCCATGAACACGACGCCTCGCATGATCACCCTCCCGCGTCTGCCGTTGTCGTCGGAACCCGGTGTAGTGTAAAAGATGTGATGGTCCGGGGCCACGCGCACGCATTGCTCACCCATCACGGAGGCGCTTCGATCGTCCGGCTCCTTCTGAGCATCGTCCTCACCGCCATCGCGGTCGCCGGGTGCGGACCGCGGGTGGAGCCCCGCGCGACCATCATGACCGATGGGCCGCGCGTGCTGTTCGAGGACGACCTGCGCGCCCCGCGCCACTGGCCCGCCGCGACGGGATCGATCTGCCGGTCGTCCTACGCCGACGGCGGCTACATCGTGGAGAACATCGCGACGGGCGCCCCGTGCCTGCTCGGCCCCGTGAACCCCGAGGTCTTTCCCGCCTCGGTCCGCATCGAGGTCTCGGCGCGCCAGCGCAAGGGCACGCGCGAGGGCGCCTTCGGGCTGATGTTCGCCAGCCGCGGCAGCGCGGACGGCCGCACCTTCGCCACCCTCGGGCTCACCTCCAACGGGACGTACCGGGTGGCCGCGTGGAACGGGCGGTGGGCCTACCCGGTGCCGCCGACCGCGACGCGGACCGTGAAGACCGAGTACGGGGCGGTCAACCACCTGGCGGTGGAGGCGCGGGAGAAGAGCATCGTGGCCTACGTGAACGGGCGTCCGGTGGCCACCGCCGAGCTGCCCACCGAGGCCGCGGGCACCCTGGGCTTCTACGTGGACCAGCGGGGCATGGAGGTGGTCTTCAGCCACCTGCGGGTGGTGCAGCTGGCCCCGCTCCGCTGAGCCCGGCGCGCGGGCGCGTCAGCAGCCCGCGCGCTTGAGCGCGACCTCGATGTGCTCCGGCGTCGGCTTGCGGGCGCCCGCGTCGATGTCCCGCATGATCTCCACCACCGCGGCGGAGACCGGCGTCGGCACGCCCAGCTCGCGGCCCTTGTCGACGACCCGGCCGTTCATGAAGTCGATCTCGCTGCGGCGGCCCTTGATCACGTCCTGGGCCATGGACGCGCGCCAGTTGCGGCCGGCGCCGTCCTTGGGCTTGAGCATCGCGTCGAGGTCGGCGTAGACGTCGGGCCGGCCGGCCTGCGCCCACTCCTCGGCCTCGCGGCCGTTGAACTTGGGGATGCGGTAGCCCTGCTTGAGGCCCACCGCGGCCGACTCCTGCGCGATGCGGATGGTGATCTCGCGCCCGCGCGCCCGCTCGGCGATCTCGCGGCTGCCGAGGCCGGTCATGGCCTGCACCGGGTTGCCCATGCAGTTGGCGCAGAGCTTCGACCACCGCTCGCCCCACAGGTTGTCGGTGGGGCGGGCCCCGTCGATCACGCGCATCATCTCGGCGAGCGCGGTGACCCGCTCGGTGATGCGGCCGTCGTGCTCGCCGGCGCGGAAGACGTCGTGGCCGGCCCCCGAGCCCTTCTCCATGCCGCGCTCCACCTCGCCCGCCTTCCAGAGCGCGACGCCGATCTTGGACATGATGAGCCCGACCGAGCGCTCCGCGCCTGCGATGGAGGCCACGATGGGATCGTTCCAGCAGTTCTGGGCCGACACCACGTAGCCCTCGGGCTTCAGGTGGGGCAGCGCCATCCAGGTGGCCCACGCGGTGTCATAGGCCTTCATGGCGATGAACGCGATGTCGAAGTCGGCGTCCAGCCGCTGCAGCTCGTGGACGTGCAGGGCGGTGGGTCTGGCCGTGAACGGATCGTGCGGCCCGGTCACCGAGATCCCGCCGCGGCGGATCGCCTCCACCTGCTCGGGCCACGGATCCACCAGGGTCACGTCGTGGCCGGCCCGCGCGAGGAACGAGCCGAGGTAGCTGCCGATCGCTCCGGCACCGATGAAGAGCAAGCGCTTGGCCATCTGGGTGGTCCTCCCGGGCCGGATCTTAGCGCCCGGGCCGGCCGTTGCCAAGCGCGGGCCCCTGGGGCAAGATGCGAGGCGTTTCACTCACCTTCCGGGAGGAGGCGCGAATGTCGAGACGCCGCGCGTGGGGAATCGGGGTGCTGCTGCTCATGGCGGTGCTGGCCGGGTCGGTCGCGGTGGCCGCGCCCCCGAAGGACGCGATGGTGATCGGGCTGCTCGCCGAGCCGGTCACGATGGACCCGCCGCAGATCACCGACCTCAACTCCACGCGGGTCATCAAGCGGATATTCGAGGGACTGACCGCGCAGGAGCTGGGCACGTACAAGATCGTGCCCGGGCTGGCCCGCTCCTGGGACATCTCGAAGGACGGTCTCACCTACACCTTCCACCTGCGCCCGAACGTGAAGTTTCACGACGGCACCCCGCTCACCGCGGAGGCGGTGAAGTTCTGCTTCGACCGCCAGATGAACGACCAGGGGCCGTTCTACGCCACCGGCACCTATCCCTACGTGAAGGGATTCCTGGGCAACGTGGCCGGGGTGGAGGTGGTCAACCCGTCCACCGTGCAGATCCGGCTCAAGTCGCCGCTGACGCCGTTCCTGCAGTACCTCGCGCACCATTCGCTCTACATCTACAGCCCCGACGCGCTCAAGAAGTGGGGCAAGGACATCGTGAAGCACCCGGTGGGCACCGGACCGTTCAAGCTCGAGACCTGGGAGCCGGGCGTGCGCGTGGTGCTGTCGCGCAACGACCAGTACTGGGGCGGCGCGCCGAAGATCCGCCAGGCGATCTACGTGCCGATCATCGAGGCGCAGGCCCGGCTGTCCGCGATCAAGACCGGGGAGGTGGACCTCACCATGGACGTGCCGCCGGACAGCCTCGCCGGTCTGCGGCAGGATCCCGACGTGGTGGTGGCGGAGACCAACTCCTCCGCGGTGTGGTACGTGGCGCTCAACACGCGGCATCCGGTGCTGAAGGACCGCCGGGTGCGCCAGGCGCTCAACTACGCGGTGAACAAGGACGCGATCATCCGCGACATCCTGAAGGGCACCGCGATCGTGGCCACGACCCCGCTCTCGCCGGTGTACGGGCCCTACCACGAGGAGAAGACCCAGCGGTACCCGTACGACCCCGAGAAGGCCAAGGCTCTCCTCAAGGAGGCCGGCTACCCCAACGGCTTCGACGTCACCTTCTTCGTGCCCGAGTCCGGCTCCGGCATGCAGTCGCCGGTGGAGATGGGCACCGTGATCCAGGCCAACCTGGCCGCGGTCGGGGTGCGGGCCAAGATCCAGACCATGGAGTGGGGCGCCTATCTCAAGAAGTATCTGGACAACCCGGACATGGCCGAGATGTCCTGGAACCCGTCCATCGGCGATCCGGACCACATGATGTACATGCTGCTCTCGTCGGACCGCTTCCCGCCCGCGTTCAACGCCGGCTTCTACCAGAACCCGCGCGTGGACGAGCTGCTGCGCAAGGGGCGGACCACCATCGACGACAAGGAGCGCATCCCGCTCTACCGGGAGGCGCAGCGCCTCGTCATGGAGGACGCGCCGTGGATCTTCGTGGACCACGGCAAGCAGGTCATCGTGCACCGGAAGCGCGTGCAGGGGTTCAAGCTCCACCCGAACTTCGACCTGGTGCTGACGCAGGTGTGGCTGCAGTAGGGGGAGCCGGCCTCCAGGGCTACGTCGCCCGCCGGATCCTGCTCGCGCTGCCGGTCCTGGTCGGGGTGTCGCTGCTGGTCTTCGGGGTGATGCGTCTGGCTCCCGGAGATCCGGCCGCGATCATGCTGGGGGCGCAGGCGACTCGCGAGGACGTCGAGCGCCTGCGCCGCGACCTGGGCCTCGACCGGCCGGTGGCGGTGCAGTACGCGCAGTGGATGGGGCGCGTGCTCCGCGGCGATCTCGGCCGCTCGATCCCGCTCGGCCGCGAGGTGCTGCCCGAGGTCCTGCTGCGCTTCAAGGCCACCGTGGTGCTGACCGCAGGCGCCCTCGTCGTCGCGATCGCGCTGGGGCTCACCGCCGGCATCGTTTCCGCGACGCGGCAGTATTCCTGGCTCGACAAGGTGTCGATGGCGGCGGCGGTGACCGGGGTGAGCCTGCCGGTGTTCTGGACCGGCATCATGCTGATCCTGGTCTTCGCCCTCTCCCTGCGGTGGTTCCCGTCCGCGGGCATGGTGTCCCCGTACGGGGGCGGCCTGGACGACCTCCTCTGGCACCTGGCCCTGCCCGCCCTCACCCTGGGTACCGCCTCCGCGGCCGCGGTGGCGCGGCTCACCCGCTCGAGCGTGCTCGAGATCATCCGTCAGGACTACGTGCGTGCGGCCCGGGCCAAGGGGCTGGCCGAGCGCGCGGTGATCGCGCGCCACGTGCTGAAGAACGCGCTGAACCCGATCCTCACCGTTGTCGGCGTGCAGGTCGGCTACCTGCTGGGCGGCGCCATCATCACCGAGACCGTGTTCTCCTGGCCCGGCCTGGGCTCGATGATGGTGCGCGCCATCCAGGCCCGCGACTACCCGCTGGTGCAGGGGGGCGTCCTGCTGATCGCCACCACCTTCGTGCTGGTGAACCTGGTCGTGGACCTCCTCTACGCGGTCTTCGATCCGCGCATTCGCTACGAGTAGCCGAGGCGCCCCGGGGACATGAGCAGCGTGATCCGGATGAGCCGCGCCGAAACCACCGCGGCCCCGGGTCGCACCGCGCCCGGCCGCTCGAGCCTGTCCGAGGCCGCCCGCATGTTCCGGCGGAGCGGCAGCGCGATGCTGGGGCTCGCGCTGGTGGTGCTTCTGGGCGCGGCCGCGGCGCTGGCCCCGCTCCTGGCCCCGCACGATCCCGACGTCATCGACACCGCGCACCGCCTCGCGCGGCCGCTCACCCCCGGGCATCCGCTGGGCACCGACGAGTTCGGACGCGACCTCCTGAGCCGGCTCCTGCACGGCGCGCGCACGTCGCTGGTGGTCGGCCTCGCCGCCACCGCGCTGGCCGCCGCGGCGGGCTCCGTCTGCGGACTGCTCGCCGGCTTCGTGGGCCGCTGGGTGGATCAGCTCGTGATGCGCTCGATCGACACCCTCATGGCCTTCCCCTACTTCCTGCTCGCGGTCGCGATCATCGCCACCCTCGGCCCCGGCCTCGTCAACGGCATGGTGGCGGTGGCCATCGTCAACATCCCGTTCTACGGCCGCATCGTCCGCGCCACCGTGCTGGCGGTGAAGCAGACCGAGTACGTGGAGGCGGCGCGGGCTCTGGGCCTCTCCGAGCTGCGGCTGTCGCTCACCCACGTCCTGCGGAACTGCCTGGCCCCGCTCATCGTGGCGGTGACGCTCAACGTGGGCGGCATGATCACCGCGCTGGCCGGGCTGTCGTTCCTGGGGCTGGGCGTGCAGCCGCCCACCTCCGACTGGGGCAGCATGCTCGCCAGTAGCCGGCAGTACATGAACGTGGCCCCACACGTGGCCGCGCTGCCCGGCCTCGCGATCTTCCTCGCGGTGCTCGGCTTCAACCTGCTCGGCGACGGCCTGCGGGATGCGCTCGATCCGCGCCTTCGCTAGAATGCCCCGGCCATGAGCGACCTGCAGGCGGAGGTGGAGGCGAGGTTCGCGCTGGTACGCGAACGCTACGGCGACCGTCTCGCGCCCGAGGAACTCGAGGCGGTGCGGACCGCGGTGGAGGGGCTCGTGCAGGCCGCGCGAGCCCTCCGCGCGGTGCGGCTCGACAACGCGAGCGAGCCCGGCCAGCCGTTCGCGGCGTACCGGGCGAACCCGTGAGCGACGAGCGGCTCGTCTTCGCGCCGGTGCGGCGGCTCGCCGCGCTGGTGCGCGAGCGGAAGGTCTCGCCGGTGGCGCTGGCCGAGACGTTCCTCGAGCGGCTCGAACGGCTCGGCCCGCGTTACAACGCGGTGGTGACCATCACGCGTGAGCGCGCCCTCGCGCAGGCGCGCCGGGCCGAGCGCGAGCTCGCGGACGGCCACTACCGCGGCCCGCTGCACGGCATCCCGTACGGGGCCAAGGATCTGCTCGCCACGTCGGGCGACATCCCCACCACGTGGGGCGCCGCGATCTTCCGGGACCGCCGTCTGGGCTTCGACGCCACCGCCATCCGCCGGCTCGAGCAGGCGGGCGCGGTGCTCTGCGCCAAGCTGGCGATGGTGGAGCTGGCCGGCGGCATGGGTTACCGGCAGCCGAACGCGAGCTTCACCGGGCCGGGCGTGAACCCGTGGAACCGCGACGCGTGGAGTGGCGGATCGTCCAGCGGCTCCGGCTCCGCGGTGGCGGCGGGGCTCGTGCCGTTCGCGATCGGCTCCGAGACGTGGGGCTCCATCCTCTCGCCCGCCGGCAACTGCGGGATCACTGGGCTGCGTCCGACGTACGGGCGGGTGAGCCGGCACGGGGCGATGGCCCTCTGCTGGACGCTCGACAAGCTGGGGCCGCTGGCCCTGACCGCGGACGACTGCGGACTGGTGCTCGAGGCGATCGCCGGCCACGATCCCGCGGATCCCACCAGCGTCGACCGGCCGTTCCACCACGAGCCCGCGGCCGCGGGGCGGCGCTTCCGCTTCGGCGTGCTCGCCGGCATCACCGACGGCTGCGAGCCCGCGGTGCGGGAGAACTTCGAGGGCTCCCTCGAGGTGCTGCGCACGATGGGGACGGTGGAGACGGTGACGCTGCCCGATCTGCCCTACGACGACATCACGCGGACGATCCTCGGCGCGGAGGCGGCCAGCGCCTTCGAGGACCTCATCGAGAGCGGCGCCATCCGCGGGCTCACCGCGCCCGAGGACCGCTACCTGCCCTACGCGCGCGATGCCATCCTGGCGAAGGACTACGTGAAGGCGCTGCGCCTGCGGGCGGTGATGGCCCGCGAAGCCGACCGCGTGCTGGCGCCGCTCGACGCTTTGGTGGCGCCCGGCCGGATCGCGGAGGCGCCACGGCTCGACGCGGAGGTGCGGAGCGCGGTCCGAGGGACCGCGCGTGACGTGATGGGCGCGGTGGGCAACGGGGCGGGGCTGCCGGCGGTGGCGGTGCCCAACGGCTTCGGGCCGCGGGGGCTGCCGACCAGCCTGCAGTTCATGGGCCGAGCCTGGGAGGAAGGCCGGGTGCTGGCCGCGGCGGCCGCCTACCAGGCCCGCACCGACTGGCACGAGCGCCATCCGGACGACGTGACGGTGGGGTCGGCCTAGGACGGTGGAGCTGGAGGAGACGGAAGGCCGGGAGCCGCGGCGGGCAAAAGAAGAGGGGAGGACCGGTCGGTCCTCCCCTTGACGGCGACTCGAATCGGCTACCGGGGTCGCTGGATGCCGGCCTGGCGGGCGTCCTGGTTCAGGTCCTGGATGTCCGCGCGGCGCTGCTGCCGGTCCTGCTGCAGCTCCAGCACGTCGCGACGGCGCTCCTTCAGATCGCCGTGGTACGAGCCCCGGGTCCTCTGGTATTCCTGGCGCGCGGCCCTGATGGCCGCCGGATCCCCCGACTTGTACGCGTTCCGCAGCTTCTGGCGCGACGCCTCCAGATCCTTCCGGTCGCCGCGGATGTCCTGCGTGTCCTTCGCGATCTCCCGGCGGTCGCCGCGGATCTCGCGCGTATCCCGGCGGACCTCGCGCCGGTCCGTCCGGGTCTCCTGAGCGGGCGCGGGGAGCGCCGACATCCCGGTCACGATCAAGGTGGCGCACGTCGCGCCGACGCTCCAGCCAATGAGTGTCCTCATCTCGTCTCCTGTTGCGGTTCGAGGTATGAGTGCGGACCAGCCGAGCGAGGGAACTGCAAGGTGGCTGCCAGCAACCGAAATGCTTGAAATCACTGGCCGAGAAGCCCGACAGGCATCGGATTCTGACGGCCGGCGTCACCGGCGACGGACACTTCGGGGATGGCGCACCGGAGCGACGCGCCCGCGTCACCCCGGGCCGAGCGCGGCGTCAGGCGGAGCGGCGGGCGTAGAGGCGCCGCGCGCTCCGCAGGTGCGTCATGGCCGCGGTGCGCCGCCCGAGCCGGTCGAGCAGGAGCCCCAGGTTGTAGTGGGCATCCGCGAAATCGGGATCGGCCGCGACCGCCCGCTGGTAGGCCTCGACCGCCGCGGCGGCGCGGCCCGTGTCCTCGAGTAGCCCGCCGAGATTGAAGTGCGCGATCGGGTCGTCGGGAGCGTGGCGGAGGGCGGCCCGGTAGTGCGTCTCCGCGGGCGCGGCCTCGCCGGCCGCGTGGAAGAGGCGCCCGAGGTTGATGTGCGCGTCGGCCAGTTGCGGATCGATCGCCAGCGCCTGCTCGTAGGCGTGCCGCGCCTCGGCGGGCGAGGACGACTCGAGCTCGCAGCCCAGATCGAACCACTCCTCCGCGGTCCGGGTGGTCTCGGCGGACGCGGGGGCGGCGGCCTCCGCGGGCGCCGCCGACGCGGCGGGCGCGAGCGCGGGAGCGTCGAACGTGAACAGGAACTGGCCGGAGTCCGGCTGCCAGCGCGCGGCGCCGTCCCAGGCCACTACGCGACGGCCGTCCGCGTAGACGCTGACGCTCGAGAGCGCCTGGTCCCCGGGCAGCTGGCGCCGCAGCGAGGCCAGCAGCCGCCGGATGCGGCGGGCGGGGACGTGCGCGTCGAGCAGACCCCGGGTGGTCCGGAGCAGCAACAGGTCCTGGAAGGACCAGCGCAGGCGGCCGCGCGCGTCGCGACCGGGAGCGAGCTGGGCGGCGTGCGCGCAGGAGCGGAGCTTCGAGAGCGTCAGACCGAGGGCCTTCGCCACCTCGCGGGTGGAGAAGTCGGTCATTTGCGGCCGGCTTGAGCCTTCCTGTCCCTCTCGGAGGCGGCGCGCTTGGGCGCGGCCTTGGCCGGCGGCTTCTTGCTCGGGGCCGCGCCCTGGGCGCGCTCCTCACCTCCGCCGCGCTTGGCGAGGCTCTGCTTCAGCGCGTCCATGAGGTCGATGACCTGCGCCCGCTGGGTCTCGGGCGCGGCGGCGGTGACCTCCTTGCCCTCGATCTTGGCGGCCGCCATCTCGAGCACCCGGTTGCGGTAGTGGTCGGCGTACTGCTCGGGCTTGAACTCGTCGTGCGAGAGCTCGTCGATGAGGCGCTGCGCCAGCTCGAGCTCGCCCTCGCGCAGCTTCACCGACTTGCCCTTGTCGATCTCGCCGAAGTCGCGGACCTCGTCGGCGAAGTACATCGTGTGCAGCATCAGGCCGTCCTGGGCGGGCCGGATGAGCACCAGGCTCTCCTTGCCACGCATGACGAAGGTGGCCAGGGCGACCCGGTCGCTCTTGGCCATCGCGTCCGCGAGCAGCCGATAGGGCTTCTCGCCGCCCTTGTCGGGGCCCAGGTAGTAGGTGCGCTCGAAGTAGATCGGATCCACCGACGGCAGCGGCACGAACTCCGCGATGTCGATCACCTTGGAGGCCTCGCCCTCGAGCGACTTCAGCTCCTCGTCGGTGAAGCGCACGTACTGCTCCTTCTGGAACTCGTAGCCCTTGACCAGCGAGCCGCGGTCCACCACCTCGTTGCAGACCGGGCAGAACATCTGCTGCTTGATGCGGCTGCCGCACTTGGCGTGGAGCAGGTTGAAGCTGACCCCGCCGCTCGACGCGGCGGTGTAGAGCCGCACCGGGATGGAGACCAGCCCGAAGGAGATCGTGCCCGATCCGATCGAATGAGGCGCCATGGCGGTGAGGCTTTGCACAGTACCACCGGCGCCGCTATGCTCCAAGTCTCCGATGCGGACCTCACCGGATAGGGGTGGGTTCCCCGCGAAGGGGCGAGGGATGGGGCCGGACTCGCTCGGCGGGGAGCGCCCGCCGCCGCTCGAGACCTATCGAAGGAAGCGCGACCCCGACCGCACGCCGGAGCCGTTCGGCGGCCGTCCCTCCGGCGGCCGCCTCTTCGTGGTGCAGAAGCACGCGGCGCGTCGTCTCCACTACGATCTGCGCCTCGAGATCGACGGGGTGCTGAAGAGCTGGGCGGTGCCCAGGGGGCCGTCGGGCCACGTCGAGGACAAGCGGCTCGCGGTGCTCGTCGAGGACCATCCGGTGGAGTACGGCGACTTCGAAGGGGTGATTCCTCCCGGCAACTACGGCGCGGGCGCGGTGATCGTATGGGACCACGGGTGGTATCGATCGGCGAATCCGGAGGAGCCGCTCGCGCAGCTCGCGCGCGGGACGCTCGAGGTGGAGATCTTCGGCTACAAGATGCGCGGGCGCTGGACGCTCGCCCGCATGGCCGGGGGCGAGGGCCGCGATTGGCTGCTCCTGAAGAAGGCCGACGGGGCCGCGCTGCCGCCCGGCGCGGCGGACCTCACGGAGCGCTACCCGCAGTCGGTGCTGAGCGGGCTCACCGTCGAGCAGATGGCCGATCGCGCGGGGCACCTGGCCGCGGTGCGCGCGCGGGTCGACGCGATGGGGCCGCGGCGCGGGCCGGTCGACGCGCGCGCTCAGCGGTTCGCGCTGGCCACCCGGGCCGAGACCGCCTTCGCGGACCCGGCGTGGCTCTACGAGATCAAGTACGACGGGGTGCGGGTGCTCGCCGAGCGCCGCGGCGACCGGGTGACGCTCCACGGCCGCGGCGGCGACACCACGAGCCGCTACCCGGAGATCGTGCGCGCGCTCGAGGCGCTCGCGATCGACCGGTTCCTCATCGACGGCGAGATCGTGACCCTCGACGAGTCGGGACGACCCCGCTTCCAGCGCCTGCAACCGCGCATGGGGCTGACCGATTCACGCGACATCGCCCTGGCGGCCCGGCAGCGCCCGGCGATCGGCGTCTTCTTCGATTGCCTGGAGCTCGAGGAGCGCGATTTGCGCCGCCTGCCGCTTACGGACCGCAAGGAGTGCCTGCGCATGCTGGTGCCCGCGCTGGGTCCGGTGCGCTACGGCGATCACGTGGTGGGCGAGGGCGTGGCCTTCTACGAGGCGGCCTGCGCGCAGGGCCTCGAGGGCACCGTGGCCAAGAAGGCCCGCGCGCCGTATCCGGCCGGGCGCACCCGCGACTGGATCAAGATCAAGTGCCAGCGTCGGCAGGCCTTCGCGATCGGTGGCTACACCGAGCCGCAGGGGACGCGCGCCCACTTCGGCGCGCTGCACCTGGGAGTGTACGAGGGTCCACCCGATGCGCCGCGACTGGTGTACGTCTCGAAGGTCGGGACCGGATTCGACGGGGCCGGGCTCGCCGCCCTCCGCGACCGTCTGCGTCCGCTCGCCCGCGCCACGCCGCCCTTCGACGAGGGGGCCATTCCCCGGGGACGCGGCCATCACTGGGTGGAGCCGCGTCTCGCGTGCGAGGTGCGCTTCACCGAGTGGACGGAGGAGGGCGGCCTCCGCCAGCCCACGTTCATCCGCGTGCTGGAGGGCCACGATCCGCGGGCGTGCCGGCGGGAGAGCGAGGAGCCGACCGCGGCGGAACCCTCACCGATCCCCGAGCCGGCCGCGCCGTCCGGGCCGCCCGCCGCAGCCCCGCCCGCGGAGCGACGGCTGCAGCCCACCAATCTGCGCAAGGTCCTCTGGCCCCTGGAGGGCTACACGAAGGCGGACCTGCTCGACTACTACGAGCGCATCGCGCCGTGGATGCTGCCGTACCTGCGCGATCGCCCGCTGGTGCTCACCCGGTATCCCGACGGCATCGCGGGCAAGTCGTTCTACCAGAAGGACGCGCCCGAGTTCACGCCCGCGTGGGTCCGCACCGAGCGCATCTACTCCCGCGACACCGCCCGCGACATCGCCTACCTGGTGGGGGACGACGTGGAGATGCTGCGCTACGTCGCCAACAGCGCCGCGCTCCTCATCCACTGCTGGGCCTCCCGCGTGCCCTCGCTGGAGCGACCGGACTGGCTCGTGCTGGACCTCGATCCCAAGGGCGCGCCGTTCACCGACGTGGTGACGGTGGCGCTCGCGCTGCGCCGCATCCTGGACGATCTCGACCTGCCGAGCTACGTGAAGACCTCGGGGGCCACGGGCCTGCACATCCTGGTGCCCCTGGGCGCCCGCTACACCTACGAGCAGGCGCGGACCTTCGCGCGACTGCTCGCCACGCTGGGGGTGGAGGCGACGCCGGAGATCTCCACGGTGGCGCGGCCGATCCGGGACCGGGGCGGCAAGGTCTACATCGACTTCGGGCAGAACGGGTACGGCCAGACGATCGTGGCCCCTTTCTCGGTGCGTCCGCTGCCCGGGGCCCCCGCCTCGTGCCCGCTCGAGTGGCGCGAGGTGACACCGCGGCTCGATCCGACCCGGTTCACGATGAAGACGATGGTGGCGCGCTTCGAGAAGATGGCGGACCCCCTGCGGGCGGTGCTGGACGGCGGCGTCGACATCGTCGCGGCCATCGAGCGGCTCCAGGCGCGCGTGGCGGGCGGCGGGGTCAGCGGGGGAGATGCGCCTCCAGCAAGCGGGCGAACGCGGGGCCGGTCCCGGCCTCCTCGTGCTTGAAGTACACGAAGGTGTCGCGCCATTGAGCGCCGAGCGCGGTGATGCGGCTCGCCCACTCGGCGATGTCCGCCTCGCTGTAGCCCTCGTCCCGCAGCCTCAGATAGCCCCAGTCGGCGGTGGGCTCGAGCGGAGTGGTCGACTCCTCGGTGTCGGCCACGCAGAGGGCCGCGTTGGCCGCGCGCAGCCGCTGGTAGACCTCGGGGGCGAGCCAGCTCTCGTTCCGGAACTCGAAGGCGCAGCGCAGGCCCGCGGGCAGCAGCGCGAGCAGGCCGTCGAGCCGCTCCACGTCCTTCTTGAAGTTGGGCGGCAGCTGGAAGAGCACGGGGCCGAGCTTGTGGCCGAGCCCGGCCGCGGTATCGAGGAAGTACCGCAGCGGGTCGGCGATGTCGCGCAGGCGCGCGATGTGGGTGATGCGCTGGGGCGCCTTCAGCGTGAACGAGAAGTGCTCCGGGGTCTCCGCGACCCAGGCCGCGATCGTCCTGGCGCTGGGCATCCGGTAGAACGTGTAGTTGATCTCGACGGTCGAGAAGCGCTCCGCGTAGTAGGCGAGCATCCGGCTCGTCGGGAACTTCTCGGGATAGAAGCTGCCCCGCCACTCGGGATAGTTGTAGCCCGAGGTGCCGACGCGGATCATGGCTCGTCGCCCATGATACCGGAGGCCAGCCGGTGCAGCGCGATGCCGGACGCGGTGGCCACGTTGAGCGAATCCACGCCGGGCGCCATCGGGATGCGCACGCAGACGTCCGCGCGCCCGCGGCTCAGCGCCCCGAGACCGTAGCCCTCCGCGCCCAGGATCAACGCCAGCCGCGTCCCCGCGAGCCGCGGGGCGACGCGGCCGATCGGCTCCGCGTCGGGGTCCGGCGTCAGCGCGACCACGGTGTAGCCGCCCCGCCGGAGCGCGTCGAGCGCGGCGCTCCACTCGCTGCGGGCGAAGGGGATCGAGAGGGTCGCGGCCATCGAGACCCGGATCGTCTTCCGGTAGAGCGGATCCGCGCACCCCGCGGAGAGCAGGACGCCGGAGGCGCCGAATGCGGCCGCGTTGCGGAAGATCCCTCCCACGTTGTCGGGGTCGCTCACGTCGTCGAGCCCGATCACGACGCGCGGGGCGCTCGGCGCGCCGTCCGCGGGAGGCGGCCCGAGGACGGATTCCGGCGAATCGACCTGGGCCGGGCGCTCGCCCAGCGCGAGACAGCCGCGGTGGAACTTGAATCCGAAGATCGCGCGCATGGTCGCGGTCGAGGCCAGGAACACCGGCGGCGGCGTGGGGCCGAGCGCGTCGCGCAGCTCCTCGAGAGCGCGCGGCGTGGCGAGGACGGAACGCGTGCGGAAGCGGGGCGCCGCGAGGAGGCGGCGCACCACGAAGCGGCCCTCGCAGAGGAAGAGGCCGGGGGCGCGATCGCGGAACGCGGCGCGATAGTCGGCCACGCGCGGATCGTCGGGATCGTCGATGAGCACGCGCGCATGCTGGCACGGGCCCCTTCCGCTTGACAACCCGGGGAGGGCGTTGCTAGCGTGCGCCGCCCTGCTCGTCATCGACATGCAGCCATGTGTGGTAGGCCCCGACATCGGCCTCGCTCACCCGATCGAGCGCAGCGCTCCCGGAACTGCGGGTGAACGGGGTCGAGACACTGGTGATCACCGGGGTGCTCACCGACGCCTGCGTCGAGAGCTCGGCCCGGCCCGCGGCGGAGCGGGGATTCCAGGTGGTGGTGGTCGACGACGCCTGCGCCGCGTGGGAGGAGGGCTTCCACGCGGCGAGTCTCAGCGCGCTCTCGCGCTACTTCGCCCGCATCGCCACGACCGGGGAAGTCGTGGCCGGAGTGGAGCGGGCGGCGGGGGACGCCGGGAGGCGCTGACTACTGGTAGGCGACGAGGCTCGCGGCCCAGTCCGGGATCGAGCCGTCGGCGGGCCGGGGCGCGTCGAACCGGATCCGGCTCAGCACGTACTGCGGCAGCGCCACGTGCTCCATGCAGCGCAGGCAGTAGAAGTCGAACTCGAGCTGGGCGCGGCGGCCCTGGAACTCGAGCTGGGTCTTGCAGGCCGAGTGGTACAGCTCCCCGTCCGGGCTCGCGTACACCGTGGCCAGCGGGAACTTGGCGATCTCCGCGGCCAGCAGCGAGTCGGGATGGCGCCGGCTGATGCCGGTGCTACCCTTGGGCCGGCCTCGACGGCGGCGAACCTCGGGCTGGTGAGGATCGGTGATGTGCTGCCGAGCGGCGGCTTCCCGGGTCCCGTGTACGCGATCTTGAGTTCTCATGCCCGGGCGCAAAAGCAAGAGGCGTTCCAGAGCTGACACTGGTTTGAAGTATCTGAATCTATAAGGGAATTTCTGTCAGGCAGCGACGCTCCGGCGACGGCGCACTACAAATTTTTGTGAGGACGTGGCCGGAAGTTGTCAACCTGCGAACAGGGGATCGCCCGCGGGCGATCCCCGGAAGGAGCCCCCCCGATGCTGGGCATCGTCGCGACGATCAAGGTGAAGCCGGGCATGGAGCAGCAGTTCGAGACGGTCGCGAAGGAGCTGGTGGCCAAGGTCAACGCCAACGAGCCCGGCTGCCGGCTGTATGCGCTGCATCGGGCGGAGGCGCCGCAGACCTACGTCTTCATGGAGCGCTACGTGGACCAGGCGGCGGTGGAGGCCCACCGCGGCACCGACTACTTCAAGGCGCTGGGCCGGAAGATGGGCGAGTTCATGGACGGCCGCCCGGAGATCCTGCGGCTGACCGAGATCTAGGGCCGGACTCTAGCCGCCGGCCAGCTTCACGGTGAAGCCGGCCGCGCGCAGGTGCTCGGCCAGTCGCTCCCGCTGGTCGCCCTGGATCTCCACGACGTCGCCCTTGAGCGTTCCGCCCGCGCCGCACAGCCGCTTCATCTTCGCGACGCGGGCCTCGAGGGCGGCGCCGCGCTCCGGCAGCCCGCGGATCACGGTGACCGTCTTGCCGTTGCGTCCGCCGCGGTCGCGGAAGAGGCGCACCACGCCGTCGCGCGGGGGCACCGCCCCGGCGCGGGGCGGGACGGAGCGCGGTGAGGGTGCCACCGGCTCAATCTAGCAGAAACGGGCGAGCCGAAACGTTGTACGCTCGGTCCACCGTCATCAGCCCGGCTCGCGGGCGGGAAGGAGTCTCGTGAAGATCACCGACGTCACGCTGACCCTGTTCGCGTGGGACAACATTCCGAGCACCACCTACGGGCGCCACACCGGCAAGTTCGGCGGCCAGAGCCAGCTCGGCCTGCTCGCCCTCCGCACCGACGATGGGCTGGAAGGCCACGCCTTCCTGGGGTCGTCGAGTCGTGGCGCGCAGTACGATGCCGAGTCCCTGATGGGCGCGCTCAAGCCCCTCGTGATGGATCAGGACCCGCTGGAGCGCGAGCGGCTCTACCAGGCGCTCCTCTCGCGCAGTCGCCACACCACGTGGCGTGCGATCGGGGCGGTGGACGTGGCCTTGTGGGATCTGGCCGGCAAGATCGCGGGGCTGCCCGTCCACCGGCTGCTCGGCAGCTACCGCGACCGCCTGCCCGCCTACGCGAGCTCGGCGGTGCTCCAGACGAAGCAGGCCTACGCGGAGGAGGCCGCGCGCTTCAAGGCCTCGGGCTGGACCGCGTACAAGATCCATCCGCCCACCGAGCCGCGCGTGGACATCGAGATCTGCGAGGCGGTGCGGAGCATGGTGGGGGACGCCTTCACGCTGATGCTCGACTCCACGTGGGCCTACGACTACCCGGCCGCGATCCGGGTGGGTCGCGCCATCGAGCGCCTCGGGTACTACTGGTACGAGGACCCGCTGGCCGACGACGACCTCTACAACTACGTGAAGCTCAAGCAGCACCTCTCGATCCCGATCCTGGCCACCGAGTACGCGCCGGGCGGCTTCACCGCCTATGCCCCGTGGGTGGTGGCGCGCGCCACCGATTTCCTGCGCGGCGACGTGGCGGTGAAGGGCGGGATCTCGGCCCTGGTGAAGGCGGCGCACCTCGCCGAGGGCTTCCACATGAACTTCGAGATCCACCACGGCGGCAACTCCCTCAACAACGTGGCCAACCTCCACGTCGCGATGGCCATCCGCAACTGCGAGTTCTTCGAGGTGCTGCTGCCGGCGGAAGCGCAGAAGTACGGTCTGGTGGCCGACATCGAGGTCGACTCGCACGGCATGGTGCGCGCGCCCACCGCGCCCGGCCTCGGCGCGCCCATCGACTTCGACCTGATCGAGCGGAAGAAGCTGGCGATCCTCCGCTAGCCCGCGGCGGCCGGGCCCGCGAAGAGCGGCATCCGGAGGTTGACGGACGCCTCGTAGGCGGGTCGCGGCAGCGTCCCGGGGTCGAGCCCATGGGCGAGCAGGCGCTCCACGCCCGCGCTCGCGATCGTGACCGCCAGCGCCTCGCCCGGACACGCGTGGGGTCCGACGCCGAAGGTGAACGTGCGGCGCTCCGCCCGGTCCGGCTCGAAGTGCTCCGGCCGCGGGTTGGCCGCCGGGTCGTGGTTGGCCGCGGCCAGCACCACCAGCACCGTGTCCCCGGCGGCCATCCGCTGCCCCGCGATCACGCCGTCGGCGGCGACGAATCGCCGCGTGTTCTGCACCGGGGCATCGTGACGGAGCACCTCGCGCACCACCGCCTCGATTCGCGTGGGATCCGTCGCGACCGAGTCGGCCAGGTGCGGCTGGACGGCCAGGGCCCGCAGCGTGTTGCCGATGAGGCCGGAAGTCGCCTCGTAGGCCTGGGTCATGAAGCCGATGGCGTTCGCGACGATCGCGGCCGGATCGGCGATGCCGGCCCGCTCCGCCTCGAGGCGGAGCGCCCCGGGCAGCCCGTCGCGGGCACTGCCGGTTGCCGCCCGCACCGTCTCGATGAGATGGCCCGCCGCCTCCTTGCCGCGGGCGAGGCGGGCCGCGTCGGCACCCGGCGCCACCGCGGTCATGTAGTGGTGGACGCTGCGCTCGATTGGGCCGATGGACGTCTCGGGCACCGCGAGCAGGCTTGCGATCACGTGCGCCGACAGGGATCGCGCGAACCGGTCCACGCCGCCGGGATCGGTCGCCGGATGGAGCCGCTCGGCGAGGGTCTGCGCCCAGCGCATCGCGCCGGCCCGCAGGCGCTCGCGGTCCAGCGTGGCGAGCGCTCCCCCGATCGCGCGCTTCATGACGTCGTGGCCGGGCCCGTCGGTCGTCCGGACGAGGCGGGCAAAGATCTCGGCCAGCGGCGAGCCGCCGAGGGCGGCCGGCACCGGCTCGGCCGCCGGCCGCACGCGCACCTGCGGGCTGGTGAGCACCGCGGTGACCGCCTCCGCGCCCGCGGCCACCCAGAGCCCGAGGTCCGGGTCACGGTGGAGTGGCCGGGTCGCCACCATCTCGCGATAGTACGGATAGGGATCCGGGTGGGTCACCGCGGCGATCGGGCTCCCGGGCGGGTTCATGACGCGACCACCGGGGGCAGCATCGCAACCGGATCGGACGCACTCGTCGTGTCGGTCATGGCTCACCTCTTGATGCGTCTTCGACATATCCGTTGATCCGGATACGTGAGCTCGCGTATCCTACCACCCGATGGCGACGATGCAAGCCGCGGCGGAGATGGCGGGGACGCTCGCGGACCCGGCCCGTCTCGCGGTGCTGGCCGCGCTCCTCGAAGGCGAGGCGGCCGTGAGCGATCTGGCCGCGCGGCTCGGGCTGGCCCAGCCCCGCGTGTCGACACATCTGGCCCGACTCCGCGCGGTGGGCCTGGTCTCCCGCGCCTCCCTGGGCCGTCACCGGGCCTACCGGGCGGACACCGCGCGGGTGAAGCCGCTGCTCGACGCGCTCCAGGCGGCGGGACCCGCCACGGTGGTGCGGCGGTCGACCCGGGCGGGAACCGAGCGGCGACGGGACACGCCGCTCCGGCGGGCGCGCACCTGCTACGACCACCTGGCGGGGGTCGCGGGTGTCGAGCTCCTGGAGGCGATGCAGGCCCGCGGCTGGGTACGGATCGAACGCGGTGGCGCCGCGTTCGCGCTGACCGCGCGCGGCGAGCAGGAGCTGGCGCGCCGAGCGGTGGACGTGGCCGCGGCGCGCGCGTCGCGGCGCCGGTTCGCGATCGCGTGCCTCGACTGGACGGAGCGCCGCCCGCACCTGGGGGGCGCACTGGGCGCGGAGATCCTGGACGCGCTCTGCCGTCGGTCCTACGTGCGGCGGCACTCGCGCGGGCGCGACGTGCGGATCGTGAAGCCGCTGGCGGGCTGGCTGGGCCGCTGATCCGCGGTCAGGCGGGCAGGCCCGCCACGATCGCGGAGAGCGCCCGCGCCGCCCGCTCGAGCGCGGTGGCCTCGAGCGTGTCGAGGGTGTCGCCGCTCGTGTGATACGTGTGGAACGGCGGCGGCCGACGGACGAGGCTCCGGAAGGTGGACCGCACCGGGCTCAGCACGAAGCGGCGCAGCGACTCCGCGTGGGCCACCGGCACCATCGTGAAGCCGTAGGCCGGGATCCCCGCCGCCGCGAACGCGCGATGGTCGCTGCCGAACATCGGGATGCGCCCCACCACGTGGTGGCCCGCGTCCGCGCGGAGACCCGCGCCCTCGAGCGCCGCGGTCACCGCGTCGAGGAACGGGGTGCGCGCGTCCACGTCCCAGAGCGCCACCGCGTCGCCGATGCCGCACAGCTCGAGACTCAGCACCCCCGCGACGCCGTCCAGTGGCTGCTCGGCCACGTAGACCCGCGCGCCCAGGTAGTCGATCTCCTCCGCGGCGGTGAAGAGCAGGCGGACGCGCCAGCCGGACGGGATGCGCGCGGGCAGGCGCGGGATCAGGTGCAGGAGGAGGCCGACCGCGGCCGCGTTGTCGTTGGCCCCGGGGCTCCCCGCGATCGCGTCGTGGTGCGCGCACAGCACGAGGAGGCGCGGCCCCGCGCCCAGCTCCACCGCGAAGGTCTCGCCCGCGCCGTCCGGACGCGCGAAGCGATGACGGGAGAACGCGATGCCCCGGTGCGGGAGGTAGCGGGCGAGGGCGGCCTCGCGCGCCGCCGAGTCGCGGTTCGCGAGCAGCCGGGCGAGGGCGAGGGGCGTATCGTCGCCGGCCAGCACCGTCTCGACCGGCGTGGCGGGCGGCAGCGGCCCGCGGGGGCGGCGGACGAGGAGCCGCCCCAGCGAGCGCAGCAGCAGCCGGCGCAGCTGGAGGCCGGCGCTCAGTTGAACACGACCACGCCGCGGGCGACCTGCCCGGTCCGCAGCGCGGTGAAGCCCTCGTTGATCTGGTCCAGCGAGTAGGTGCGGCTCACCAGCTCGTCGACCTTGAGCCGGCCGTCCAGGTAGAGGTCGACCAGCTTGGGGAAGTCGATGTTGGGGCGCACCGAGCCGTACATCGTGCCCTTGATGGCCTTCTCCTGCAGCGCCATGTTGTAGGGCGTGATCGGCGCGCGCACGCTGAGCGCGGCCATGCCCACGATCACCGCGGTGCCGCCCGGGCGGATCGCGTCGATGATCTGGAGCGTGGTCGCCTCGCCCCCGATCGCGTCGAAGGCGTAGTCCACTCCGCGCCCCGCGGTCAGCTCGCGCACGCGGTCCACCACGTTGTCGACCTTGGCGTTGAAGGTGTGGGTCGCGCCGAAGTCCTTCGCGTACTGCAGCTTGCTGTCGAGCAGATCGGTCGCCGCGACGATGGAGGCGCCGGCCAGCTTCGCGCCCTGCACCACGTTGAGCCCGACCCCGCCGCAGCCGACCACCAGCACCGAGGCTCCCGCCTCCACCTGCGCGCACCGGGTCACCGCGCCGACGCCGGTCGGCACGCAGCAGCCCATGAGGGCCGCCTGGGGCCACGGCATCTCCTTGCGGATGGGCACCAGCATCTCCGCCGGACACACCACCTTTTCCGAGAATGTGCCGATCCGCGCCATCTGGTAGATGTCCTGGCCGCCGCGCTTCAGCCGGAAGGTCCCGTCGAGCATGCCCCACCGCGGCGAGGCGTGGCCGTCGCAGAGGATCGAGCGGCCGATCGAGCAGTAGAGGCAGTGCCCGCACTGGGGCCGGAACGAGAAGATGATGTGATCGCCCGGCTTCACGTTGGAGACGCCGGGCCCGACCTCCTCGACGATGCCGGCCGCCTCGTGGCCCAGTACCATCGGCAGCGGCGGCGTCCAGTCCCCGTTCATGATGTGCCAGTCGCTGTGGCAGATGCCCGCCGCCTTGACCTTCACGCGGGCTTCTCCGGCCTTCGGGCCTTCCTGGGTGAGATCCACGATCTCGAGGGGGGTATTGGCCTTGTAGAGGACGGCGGCTTTCACGGCGGTCTCCCTGTTCTCCTCCTCCCTCGCAGGAGGAGGCGTGGTGAGATGGGCGCGCCCCGGCAGGATCGGGCACCGCGCGGCCGATGATGCGGCGGGGGCGGCCCGGTGTCAAGCGCGGTATCATCGCCCGCATGAACCTGCTTCTCGGGTTCCGTGGGTCCCACGTGATGTTCCTCCTCTCCACGTGGGCGGTGGTGTCGTTCCTCGCGCTCCTGGTGGTGGGCCTCGCGTGGACGCTCCGCCTCAAGCCCCAGGCGCTCGCCGACGCGCGCAGCCAGCGGCAGGAGATCGTGCGGGTGCTGGCCCGGCTCGGCGACGCGCAGGTGCGGGACAAGGTGGACGCGCTCGTTCCGGTGTCCGCGTCGCTCGCGCAGTCGTGGGCCTCGCACGAGCCCCGCGCGCTGCAGCGCGAGCTCGACACCGTCCGCTCGATGCTGCAGCTGCCGACGCTGTTCGTGGTGGCGCCCGACGGCCGCCCGCTCGCGTTCAGTCCCGCGGTCGGCCCCGACGGCCGCTCCAACCTGGAGCTGCGCTACGACGACCGCCCGGTGCTGCAGGAGGCGGTGCGCACGCAGCAGCCGGTGGTGTCCGGCATCGTCGTGGGCCGCGCGTCCCGGGAGCTGGTGGTGGGCGCGGCGGTGCCGATCCGGGTGGACCAGCAGGTGGTGGCGTACCTCGTGGGCAGCATTCGCATGCAGGCCGCGATCGAGGCGATCGAGCAGGCCACCGCGGGGCCGGCCGGGTGGCTGGCGATGATCGATGCCGACAAGCAGGCGATCTTCCTCGACCCCAAGACCCGCCAGGTGACGCAGGAGAGCTGGAAGACCCATCCGTTCGTGGAGGAGCTCGGACGGCGCCGGTCGGACGGCCTGGTCGCGATCGACAACGACGAGTGGCTGGTCGCCCAGTCCTTCATGCCCACGCTCCGGGTCAACCTGATCTACGCGGCCTCGGTGCGCCAGATCCTGGAGAACCAGCGGGCGGTTCTCCTGACGCTCGGCGCCACCCTGCTGGTATCGCTGGGTACGAGCCTGGCCCTCAGCACCGCGGTCGCGGTGCGGTTCGTGCGGGAGCAACGAGAAGTGGTCGGAGTCGAGAGCCACGTTCCGGCGCGGAGTTAGCCCGGGCATGGGCTTCGTTTCACACCCCGACGCCTCCGGGGTCTCAATGGGCAGGGTGATGGCAGAGGATGCCTTCGAGGCGGTGGTGGAAGCCCATCACGCGGAGATCAGGCGCTACCTGCTGCGGATCACGGCCCGCGCGAGCGACGCCGACGATCTGTCGCAGGAGACGTTCCTGCGCGCGTTCCGGGCGTACCGCGCCTTGCCGCCGGAGGCCAACGTGCGCGCGTGGCTGTTCATGATCGCCACGAACCTCGGACGCAATCACTTCCGGTCCCAGTCACGCCGGCGTCGCGCCTACGCGGCGGCGGCGCTGGAGCCGGCGCCCGCCTTCGCCGATCGCGCGGACGGCCGGGCCATGGCCGAGGAAACGCGGGCGCGGGTGGAGCAGGTGATTGGCGGGCTGCCGGAGAAGCAGCGGCTGGCGTTCATCATGAGGAAGATGCACGAGCTCGACTACGCGGAGATCGGCCAGAGCCTGCGGTGCTCGGAGGAGAGCGCCCGGGCCCACGTCTTTCAGGCGCTGCGCAAGGTGCGCCGGGGTCTGGACGGCGACCGTCCTCCTTCCACGGAGCCCCGGCCATGAGCGCGACGCCTTCTTCGAGCGGCGGGCCCATGAGCTGCCGAGAGGTCGAGCCGCACCTGCTGGCCGCGGCAATGGGGGAGGCGGATGCCGTGGCGATCGGGTACGTCGAGGCCCACGTGGCGATCTGCCGGGAGTGCCGCGAGGAGCTGTCGCGCTACCGCGCGATCGACGACATGGTGGGCGCGCTGCGTCGCGCCTCCCTGGAGGGCGAGGACGCCACCCTGGCGCGCGCCCAGCTCGCGGCCTCGCTGGCGGACGCGCGCTCGCGGCTGGTGAGCTTCGGCGTCTTTCCGTCCCCCCTCGGGCGCATCCTCATCGGGCGCACCGAGCAGGGCGTGGCGGCCGTGCGCTACTTGCCGGACGGAGACTCGCTCGGCACGAGCGTGCGCCGGCTGCTGGGCGAGGACGCGGTGGAGGACCGCGCGGCCACCGAGGGGCTGCGCGCCGAGCTCATGGAGTACCTGGAGGGACGCCGGACGCGTCTCGAGTGGCCGCTCGACCTTCGCCGGGCCGGGAGCGACTTCCGGCGCCGGGTGCTGGAGGCGACCGCCGCGCTGCCCTACGGGGCCATCACCTCCTACGCGGGCATCGCGCGGCGCATCGGGGCGCCCGCCTCGGTGCGGCCGGTGGCGCAGGCCCTGCGGCACAACCCGCTCCCCATCGTCATCCCGTGCCATCGGGTGATCGGCAGCACGGGGGATCTGGTCGGCTACGCGGGCAAGCGTGTGGAGCTCAAGCAGCACCTGCTCGCGATCGAGGGCGTGAAGGCGATCCCCACGGGTCACCACGACTTCCGGATCCGCCGCGACGCGATGTACACGCTGCTGAACGGCGAGGTCGAGTACTGCCTGCCGACCTGCGGCACGCTCTCCGAGCGCCCGCTCGCCGATCTCACGCTGTTCGGCACGCGCGAGGTCGCGGAGGCGGCCGGCTTCGCGCCCTGCACCAGCTGCCGGCCCGACCTGCATCCGCTGCCCGCCTGATCCGCCCGCCCGCCGCGCGGAGACGGCCCGTCCCCGCACGACGGTTTCACGGCACCGCGGCCACGGGGTCTCAGTGCGTGAACGAGCACGAGAGGAGAGACCCATGAGCCTCGAGACGGAGACCACCATCATGATCGCGCTGATTCCCTTCCTGGCCGTATGGGCCCTGCTGCGCGTCGCCGGCGCCGTGGAGCGCCGGCGCGAGCGCTGCGTGAGCCGCCAGATCGCGCTGACCGACGCCATCCATCGAGAGCTCGGCGCGGCGGTCGCCCCCTCCGTGCGGCGCACCTGGTCCGGCGAGTGGGTGGTGTCGGTGCCCCTGGCCCTGACTCGCGAGATCACCGTCGGCGCCGTCGCCCGCATCACCGGCGAGCTCTTCGGGCGGCTCGACCGGCAGATCCCGCCGCGCCTGCGGGTGGTGCTGCTGCCGGTGGACGAGCCGATGCGCCGGGTGGTGGTGACGCCCTCGCCGCGCCGGGCCCGCCGCCTGAGCCGCGCGGCCTGACGACACGCGCCCCGAGGCAACGGAGGCGCCACATGGAGTGGAGCGACTACGTGATGGAGCGAGTGGCGACGGCCCGCCTCGGCGAGCTGCGCGCCCACAGCGCCCGTCTGCGCCTGCTGACGCAGTCGGCCGACCCGCGGCCCGGGCCGCGGGTCGCACTGGGGCTGGCCCTGATTCACCTCGGCCGGCGGCTGGCGCGGGGTGGGGCGGAAGTCAGGAACGGCAGTGTGCGGGTGGCCCGGGTGCGGTAGTATGCTTGCCGCAGGCCAGAGGAGGGCCCCGGGCCATGGCGGCGATGACCTACGATCGGCG